>Ga0209611_10011242_pt1 | contig 12967 bp, 14 predicted proteins | sample S1TSphgellanicum_3_FD_187693 | JGI IMG/M metagenome (GOLD analysis project Ga0209611, IMG submission 187693) | Host-associated microbial communities from peat moss isolated from Minnesota, USA - S1T2_Fc - Sphagnum magellanicum MG (SPAdes) (version 2) | ecosystem: Host-associated > Plants > Peat... | reverse complement strand
GTAATATGTAGGGAAATTTGTAGGACAATTACATTCCTTGATGCACATTGCACAAACCTATCACAATTTGGTGTAATATGTAATACCTTGGCACCATTTTGGCTATCTCTTGTTATTCTTGTAATAGTTAATGTAATGTCATGACATAAGTTTTTCAGACTTTGTTTTAAAGGGATCAAACAAATAATGAATTTGGGAGAATTTATGTATAACAATGCAACTTCAAGGTACATTCTAAAAAAGTCATATTATAAAGTGTGTAGTACTATAACATGAAACGCTTTAAGCTTGAGACTTGATGTTTTTAAAGTACTTTTAAGATAGCCATCAAACTCATCCTATTGGTTTTTCCCTCTTTGGAGTTGGTGTCATGAATATTGTGTAATTATTTTTTGTTGAAGAGCCTTAAAGCTAAAACATGCTTCTTCAAATTGAACAAATCATGTTTTCGCCTTCACTTGTATTGTACATTGCCACAAGGTTTGATTTGTTCAAAACAAGCGTGTTAAAAAAAAACGATTCCAATGTTTATAAGGCCTCATTTTGAACCATTTGATGAAAACATGTGTATATGTCCAATCTTTCATGAAAAACCAAAGCAACACCTTCTTGAGCAACATCTAGACATCATCCCATGGTCTAATTATTTTGAATTATTTTGAAATATAATTACAATATCCTAAACAAGCTTGAGTTAGACCCACATCATGCCATGTTTGATGTGACAAACATGACATGATATTGGAACAAATTTTTACAAGGTCTTATTAACTAGTAAATCAATAATTTAATTTAATTTAATTTAATGTTCTTTTGAAAATTTCCGCATTTCTATAATATAATTTATGCCAAAGCCACCAAGGTACTACGGTATTGAGAAAATAGTTCAGCTCCATCAAACAAGGAAGGCAAGCTTGGTTCCAACTTCTGCAAACAATGGAGTTATCCAATGAAAACAGTACAAAGGAAATAAAACAAGGGACCAAACTTTGTTATCCCCTAAATTGGTCCTCAAGAGAGTTTCACTCCTAGTTTTGGACAAGGCTATCCATAACTGGGGGTGAAACTCTCTTGAGTTTTGGATCCTTATTCTGATGAGAAGGCTTTGATTCAATGAAGAAAAAAGCCTTGTCAGATTAAGATATTACAAATCTCCTGAACTGAAACCCAGTTTGATGAAACAGTACCCAATTTTGCTCACTTTTTGGAGCTCTTTCTTTTTGGCTACCCAATTGAACCGTGTATAGAAATTTGACAAATTTTCTTAAATTTTGGTCAAAATCTGGCTATTAGTTAGTTAGTTAGTTAGAATTTGAAAATCTCAAAAAACACATAATTGTAGCACTTTAATTTTTAATATAGCTTTTTGGCTATATAGAGCCAGCAAAAACAAAGGCTGGTTGGTGGGCAATATTGCCAAAGTTAAGTCACGAGTTGCAGCTTGGGTTCTTGACCTGGCATTGCAACACTACTTGTAACCAGCTGGTTATGGAATAGCTTCCATAGCAAAGGAAAGGCCACTATAACCCTGTGGTATACAAGAGTCTCATAACCAGGGGTCCCAGGCGATTAAGAAGAATATTCCCAAGAACTCTGGTTAACAAAGAATATTCACATGGCTACGGGTCAAAGGAAACCTATGGTTTTTGGTAAGGAATATTGTCTCCCCTTTTGAGAATATTCTCTAACTCCAAGCCTCTTGACCCTTAGTAATGGAATGTTCTTAAAGTATGGAGAAGAGTTGGAAGTACTTATTTTGGGGCATAAAATAGATCGACAAAAAAGAAAAAAGAAAAAAAGAAACCCAGTTCTTCCCTCACAACTTTATGATGGTTTTTCTTATTTCTTAAGAATGTTATTCATGCTCCACCACTTAGTTGTCTTTGCATCAAGACACACCTTTGCTATAAATGCCACAACCCAAACTTCCTCAAGCAAATCCTTGTCGACAATAAGCAAAGGGGTCAACCATCTTCAGCAATGACCATCTTCAGCAATGAGTCCTTCCTGGTCATGGAAGCACCCATTCCAGCCACTGATTGGCACTTGGATCTAATCCACCCATATCGTATATACCAAGCTTGCCTAATACCAGCTCCATCAAGACTTTTCCCAAAGCAAAACGCATGATACAAAACATGACACCATGACTCTGTGGCCTGCGCATCCAAGCAAATCATGTTATAATCAAAGAATTGGAAATACCGTATCAAGCAACCACCCGTAGACACTGCACCACACACTGACAAGTATTCAATCCACCAGAGTTGGGTGGTGATTTGATTTTTGATAATTACCACCAGTTTTTACAAAATTCAGAAATGACAGAACCTCCAGTTCCAGTTCTTTCAAAAATGCTCAATGGAAAACTAGCAGTGTCATGAAACAACTGGCGGCAAAAGAACCAGCAGTTTTATTGAAGGTTATTTGACTGGTTCTTAGATTTTTGGAGATATCAGAACAGAACTGGTTCTCAGATGTTTGAGAACCATAGTTATTATATATCAGGAAACAGTTATCGGATTTTCTTCAGAACCACATTTATATATATGTTTGAGACCCACTCCGAGAAAGCGCCAGTTATCAATGTCCATTCCTGAAAACTGCCCAACACTGGTATTTATTCCAAAACCCCTGATTTCCTACAAACCGTGGGGCATAAATCATGATCACAGATAGCCCCAAGCAGAACTCAAATGTCAATTCAAGACAAAAGACTCAGCCCTTCACCTGGATCAAGCTTGATCATATGAATTGCTGCAACTAAACAACAATACATTACTCCACACAGTTGATACTGAGAGAAACTTTACATCTATACATCTCTCAACAAATTGCACAGAAATCTCCCCAAGAACAATTTGAAGATTGTATGACATGGGTGCAGTCATAACTGCCTTATGAGAGTTCCTCACAAAGTGTCAGACCTTCACCTTCATCACAAATAGCAGTGATGAGCTTCCATGACTACCCAATGATTGCATCCACTCCCAACAGTGAATGTAGATCAGTATATGATAATCTGCCCAGAATCTGGGTCCTAAGTTTCCGCCACATTTCCGGAAGCAACAGGAAGACTCAGTCATGATATTGGCTAATACTCAAGAGACATAGCATATCAAATGTACTATGGATAAGTTTATGGAAATTATCATCATAATGTTAAACTCCTAAATAAACAAAAAAATCAAGGCTGCCCATTATGTTGGGTAAGGCACCAGGTGAGCCCATTAGGGTGAGCTAAGCAACACATCCAACATAATGGGTAAGGGCTTGACCATTCCATGACATTAAGGTCTGGGGTGGAAGGTTCAACGATTTGTTTTCAAAATGAAAAAATCATGTTCAACAGACACATGTTGGTCACTGTTAGGAGTGTATGATGATCACCAGAAGATTACGTCATATAATGTGAACAAGAAAAAACCATATGATTTGATGACAAAGTTCTTAGAGGAATTAACAGGAAGGGATTTCCTACTTTGAAAGACTGAGAAGTCAAGTGATGATATTTGAGTGGAAGCAGTTGCTGTCTTGGATGCTAGCCTTCACTGAAGCTACTGATCCAGACCTCATATATTATCATCAAGAAGAATGCTACTGGCCTTCATATCTCTGCACAACAAAATCCACTAGAAGTCAGCCAGAGATGGAACTGTCACCAAGAAACCAATATTAAGGTCTGGGGTGACAGATTATGTCACTTTTTTCTTGACCACAATAAATTATATAACATAATCTTCCGATGATGATCAGACACTCATACATGATGATCAGTAGTAATATGGAGCTACCAAAATGTGGTCTGTTGAACATGAAATTTTTTTCCAATAAAAAGTTGTTGAAATTTGCCACCCCAGACCTCGATGCCATGGAATGGTCTCACCCCTTGCCCCATTATGTTGGGTGTCTGGCCTAGCTTGCCATGACAGGCTCACTTGGTGCCTTACCCGACATGATGGGCAGGGGCTTGACCATTCCATAGTACATAACTGACACAACAATGAGAATCCAAATCTCCAAGGGAGCAAGGCAGTGAGAATCCAGGGAGAATCTCCACAAAGCAATGTGGTGAGAATCCAGGGAGCCATGAGCATCCAATTTCCAGGGAACAGTGTGGTGAGAATCCAATCTCCAGGGAGCACTGTGGTGAAAACCCAGGGAGAATCTCCAGGAAGCAATGTGGTGAGAATCCAATCCAATTGAGAGCAGCAGCACCAAAAAATCCCCCTCCTTGCACAGACCAGGGCTGTTACCTTTCTTGTGCAACAAAGAGGCGAGATAGATCATTGTTGCAAGTATGTTTGTACACCAAGAATGAATTTCTCTCTATCCCCATCCAGGCAATAACCCAACAAAGAGATGAGCCCTAAACCCTAAATCCTAAACAACTCCCATCATCATCATCATCATCATCATCATCTTCCTGCCGTTCTCGATCCATCATCCCAAACACATGAACCAAAACAACAACAACAACAACAACAATAACCTCTTCATGCAGTTAATCTCCTCCCATGGCCACTTCCTCTTACTCTAAAATCAATCAAAAGCGCTTCAGCAAGGAAGAAGAAGCTGCTGTTGTTCTCGCAAACTCGTCCTCTCCCCCAACTGCTGCTCCCAAACTAGCTACTCCCAGCAATTGTGTGTAACTGTGATCACAGCAGCCTAATGGAAAGAGACCCTTAGTTACTCCCAGTACACTACTATGTGTAACTATGATCACAACAGCCTAATGGAAAGAGACCCTTAGTTATTCCGAGTACACTATGTGTAACTGTGATCACAACAGCCTAATGGAAAGAGACCCTTAGTTATTCCGAGTACACTATGTGTAACTGTGATCATAACAGCCTAATGGAAAGAGATCCTTAATTGTTTGCTGCTCTTGTGTTGCTTTGAGTCTTGATCAGACCAGTAAGTATCGGGTCCAAGACTGATTTTTGGCTGGTAGGTAGGTAGGTAGGTAGTAGGTAATAGGTATCTATGAAACAGGCAGGCAGTACCTACCTATGTGCCTGGTGGAATTGAGAATGGTACAGGGCTGGTATTACTATCAGTGTTGGCTGAATATCATATTTCAAGGTAAAATTTAAGATACCAATAAGGTAGCCTAGATCTTGTAAAAAATTCCAACAAACGAATATGCATAAAAAATAATTCAGCAACTTATTGTAATGGCGGATATGGATATTGAGTGTAATGTATTTTTTTTAGTGGATATGAATTTGTCGTTTGTTAAATTTTAAATTAATTATAAATATGTATAAATGTTATGCAATTCTAAATTTGCAGAATCACGATTTTTCCCCACATGAATAAAAAGTAGTTGAATTTCAAACTTTGCCCACTGCAATGCAAGTTGCTTGCTTTCAAAAACTTTGGAATGTTAATGATAAAAGAAAGGCAACAAAAAATTCAAATGTTGAAAAAAAAAACACAAATGGGAAAGTTGAATACCTATGCACTATTCATCATGCACATCCAACTTTTTAAAATACTTTTTTTCTTTAATCAACTCATAATTGTCATCAACCAAAGACCCTTTAATTTTTAAGTAGTCTTTCATATTTTATTTAGCATACAATTCACGTGTGAATCATTAGGTTAATTTTTGACAATTGTGATGATCATGTCAAAATTTTCCACTTGTAAGTAGTTTTATCGCAAAACTGTTAATACTCCAACAAACTAAATACCCTTTTTGTTTCAATTTGTGACCTTGAAATACCAAGAATTTGTTTAGCTAGAAATGCCACATTTGAAAACTAACCTTCATGGTTGTGCCACCAAACAAGAGGATCTTTAGATGTAGAAGAAGGTATGGATAACTTCATGAACAAAGATGATTATTTTGTGACAAGTGCTTGAAAAGACCCCTTAAAAGATGCTCCAGCCTTAAACATGTTACCTTTTTCTTCAAGGCCATTTTGATTAATAGATGTGCAAGCTTTAGCAGTAGGGTTTAGGGCTTTAGAACATACCATTAAAAGGGGAATCATAGGTTTCAAATCATTCTTAGAAGCAAGTAAAATTGCATTCCCATGACCCATCAAATTTTCCACAACTTGTAATGATTTGAATTGAGGATCTAACATTATTGTAAGCATATTATGAACATGGTTTGATTAAAAAACAAACATAAATTGGAGAAAAGGTTTAAGTACCTTCATAGCTTTTTGCATATTTTTTTTGGAAGAAGAGAAGTTTCGAATCAAATGGGTTTTAGAGCTTTTGTCCCATTTGGCTTAAAACATTTAAACCATTTTAGATTACAAGTTGACAATTTGTGTAATGGTAGTAGTCAAAACATCTGACAATAACCAATGACCATGGGATTGATTCATAACACAAGCTATTACCATAGGGTTTAAGGTAAGAGTAACTACCTTTGCAACAACCTAGGCCTTTGGAACTCTTTGTTATAAAACAATAGTCTTTTGCCTTTCGTAATAAGTGATGATAGTTTGCTTGAATTCCAAGGTCTCTTCAAACATGATGACTTTGGATGCAAATTTGGTTTTGACAGGGGTCTTAAGTTTTTGAGGTGGTAACCCACATTCAATACAAGCCTTCTCCCATTCTTGCCTACTTTCACCAAATTTCTTTATCCATGTAATAGTCTTTTGTAAAATAGCTTGTGCATCCTTCACATTTACCTCCATTAAATTTTTAGAAACCTTGTCATTGTCAGTAGTATATTAGCATGCCTTAAACATCAAATGCCCAAAACGTGTATTTCATAAACATGGTTAGGCTTCAAAGGTTGACAAATGATGATGGAATGTAATGTAGTTGCCATGGTACTCAAATTACTCCCCTCATCTTTCATGAATGTAATCACATGATACATCAAACCAAACTTTGAAAGTTTTTAATGATTCAAGCTAAACAACCATATTTTTATCATTGGTTTCATCCATTTCAAATAAGCCCACAATGACATGTATAAGGTTCCAAGATTCATTCAAAAAATTTATCAGTAGGGTAAAAGTGTCCACAACATCCTTACACATCCATAAATCAAAACTATAGGAAATAGTGGTTGTAGATGAAAGGTTTGGAAATACATGCAAATCCAAAGTTTTTTGCACCATTCTAGGAAGCATTTCATCCACAAGAATAGTTTGAGAAGGAAATGAAACCTAGGGACATTGGCGGAAAATTAACTTTCTTAGCCATATGTTTTCATTAGTGGAAATTTGGTTGATAAACTTTACAAATGTAAAGCACAAGATCCTCAATAAACATTTGTTGTGTTTCATTTATTTTTTAGTAAGGGTTTCTGGACCCAAAATAAGTGGTGATAACATAGCTAGAGGGCATGTTCTTTTCTTCCACTACTGCCATACATGATTTGCATCATTATCCATTGTTGCCTTTTTTACAAGTTGTGATTTTCTTTGAGCAAACAATTTGGGATGAATAGAACCAACATGAATCTTCATGGGAGTAATCCCATTAATCTTATTACACTTAATCTTATTACACTTTGGGACAAAAAATTACTTGCCATTTTTTTTGATCTATAGATAATACATCACAATTACAAATTTTTAAAAGCCACATGTAAATCATCATTCACAACAAAAAACCCCTAGCAAATGGAATTTTGATGGTGTGGTTTCCAAAATACAACTTGAGCTTCTATAGCTACAAGTTGCAATACCTCATTCTCGAAGGAAATTGTAGTTTCTAAACACACACTTTCCATGTCTGAAGATGAAGTGTTAGGGACCACATCTTCACATACATATGGTTCACCAACCCCACCAACACTTTCAACAATGAGTGAATCACTTTTTGTAGCCATGGTGGAAATGAATTGTGCACATTACACACAACTAATAAACTGAATTCCAAAATTAAAATTGATTTGTAACAAAGTTCAAAGTTTTTACAACATGGAGAAGAGATTTTAAAAACTTCTTACCTATCATGAAAATCACTACCGCTTGAACGTTGTAGCATTGTTATTCATTTGTGATTTCTAAAATTAAGGTTTTGAATTTCGAATTCCAATGTTTTGAATTTTGACCTCCAATGAAATTGTTCATTCAAACATAACCGCTCAAATAGATGCTTAAACAAATGCTCATTCAAACATAGACACTTAGATAGATGTGAAGACAAATGGTCACTTAGATATAAACATCTAAACAAATGTTTAAACAAAAGTTCATTTCGACACAAACGCCCACATACATGTTTAAATAAACGTTCATTCAAGCACAAACACCCACACAAATGCAACTCAAATAAATTTTCATTTAGACATAGATGTTCACACAAATGCAACTCAGACAAATGTTCATTCAGACAAGGACGCCCACATAGATGCTTAGACAAAAGTTCATTCAAACATGGATGTTTACATAAATATTTAGACAAATGTTCATTTAGACATAGACACCCACACAAATGCTCAAACAAATGTTTTTTCAAACACATATGCCCACATAGATGTTTAGACAAACATTCATTTAGATACAAACGTTCACACAAATGCTTAAATAGATACTCATTCAAATAAATGCTCATTCAAATGCATACGCTTAGATAGATGTTCAAATAGACATTCATTTAAACACAAACACTGTTTCAAACATAGACACTCATTCATACACAAATGCTCCCTCACACACAAATATTCACTCCGACACAAATGCCCAAACATATGCTCAAAAATATGTTCACTTGTAGAAACAAGCTTTTTCATTCAAATAGATTTTCACTTAAACTTTTGTTTGTTCACTCAAATGTTCAAGCTTGAAACTTTAAATAGTTAGAGCCCAAAGCCCAAACCTCAAATACTGGAAAATGTTTGTGTGATATTCCTGACGTTGCTTTTAAAATTTTTTGATGCAACAAAAAGGAGAGCAATAGAAGCAAAAAGGATACAAAGGACAAGGCTCATGCTTGAAAACCCTTAACACTAATGCTTTAAGCTTGAAAACCCTAACCCTATAAAAGATATGCATATCAATGTACATATCCGGACCCTCAACACCACATATGAATATGTATAACATAGCTATGCATATCTAGAATCTCATAAAAATATACCCATGGATATGAATAATGTGAGTTTGCATATATGAAATATGAATAAGGATATGCAAATGGAGTTACAGAAGTTGGTTACCAATAGTGCCAATTCTGGAAAATGAGCAGAGTCCGGAGATGAATAGTTGCTAACCAGGGCATTATACACGTTGATAACCGGCCCACTTTACCAATATCCAGCCAACACTGATCTAAACCCATATACACATACAACAATTAATTAGATACAATTAGATACCAGGCACAGACCAATACACCAAACCGACACTGGTTTTGAACATTGTCTTGAACATTGTCTGTATAGAGATAGGATTATAATATTAGTGTACTAATATACAGAGGGTGCTTGTTATGGGTCACCCAAGTTGACTTGTAGTAGTAGCCTATGTAGTGTATTGAACTGAACTGTACATGTGTCTGTAATAACTGCTGTGACAACATTTTCCTCATTTTTGGCCACACAACAACTCGGTGGCTGTAGTCTAGTGGAAGACAACAAATTAAAAAGAATGATAAAACCCTGCAAAACTTTATTTAAAAAACACACCATAGAGTTGACAAATGTACAAAGGAATAAGAAAAAGGAAAACCGTCAAGTTAGCTCAAACTAGATGTCAAAATCTCTTCGTGTCAAAAACCAACCGCGTGCAATAAGTCGACTGTATTTCTCCATGGTAGAAAATTGAACAATCTAAAGTCTGACTCATCTTCAAGGCACTTCAAGGCACCTCCTCCTCTCTGTGAGGTTTGAATCATCAGCATCTCCAGCAGTGCTCAGTATATGTGTGTGAGACACCTTGCCGAATATGTTTCTTACATCCAAGTTCAGTTCTTTAAGTTTGACTCATCTTCAAGGCACTTCAAGGCACTTTCAGTCATCAGCATCTCCAGTGGTGCTCAGTATGTGTGTGTGTGAGACCTTGCCGAATATGTTTCTCACATTCAAGTTTAGTTCTTTACTTACTCACCACAAAGAAATCATGGGTAGCAAACAATATATAATTTAAGGATGCTTAAATAAATGGTTTTTTTTTTTTTACTTTCATTTTTTATAGCCAAAATTTGGCTAAATTTTCTTTCTGAAGGATGACAATTTGCAATTCGAGTTTTTCTTTTCCAATTTTTTGATATAAAGGTTTTGCAAACTTCTCCCCTCCCCTCCCCGCCCCACAAAGGAGAAAAATTAGTCAAATTTAAACTAGAAATTAACAAAAATTTAAAAAATTCTCAATATTTTTGTTGGGAAAAGGAAAAAGCTTGCAGGAAAAGAAAACACTGGTTAGAACTCAAGAGGCAAAACCTTGGGAGCTTGAAATTAAAAACAAATAAATTAATTATACATAAACCTTGGTGCTTGATAACTTTAGTAAGGTCCAGACCCCAGAGTTTGTCAGGTAATAACAGCCTCCTTTTGTGTAGGAATATATGAAGACAAAAAGAAGATCATATGCTGACAACATGAGATCTTATCATTCTTCAATTCTGAAGAAGATGCTTGTTGGACCACATGAATTATAGACAAATAATTGCTTACATAGCTTTTGGGGGAAAAAAAAAAAAAAAAACAAATCTAATTTTCATCATATTTATAGAAAGTAGTATAAACTTTTTCTTTAATTCTATTTAATGTGAAGGTATGTAAGAATAGGTAAGGTCAATAATAATAAAAAAAATAATAAAAAAGTGTTGCTCAATCTTCAATGCAAAAAAGTACACATGTTGACTAGTGACGCCACCCAATAAGAAATTAATTGGAGAGAACTCAAGTTATGAGAAATGCTTTTTAAGAACAATTCATAATTGACTCTCCTTCAAAAATTCAGGAATCAAGGTTCAAAATGTCAGAACTGGGGTTTTGAGTTTTCTCATGTCGAGTAAGGGAATAAATACCCGAACTGATAATCTGAGGATACACATGATTGGTTCTAATATTCGCACAACGTCAGTTGAGACCACTGCACATTTGGGGTGGCTGGAGTGACGTAACCACGGGTGTCCAAAGATCACGAGTACCACTAGTGCTTTTAAGAACAATTCATAATTGACTCTCCTTCAAAAAACAAAGCAAGGGGTGTGTGTCACGCTGTGGCCTTGCCATTTACATTAAAAAGTATCTTAAGGCAAAAGAAGAGTTATGGAAACTCAAAGATTTCACCATGCCAAAATATAATCTTCAAAAAAATTCCTCTAAAAGAAACCAAAATCCTTCAAGATATTATTAACTCTATTACTAATCTTAAGTTTCAACACAAGCCAAAATATCATCTTTTCAAAAATCCTCATATAAAAATAGACCTATTATTACCTAGGGACCAAAATCCCTTAAGCTACTATACCTTATAATGAATCTAAACACAATATCCTTGCTTGCCTACCATGTCAGGGTATCAATTAATTTTTTTTCCCAAGGCCGGTTCTCAAGTTATGATAGCATATACTGTCAGGGTATCAATTTACATTTTTAATTTTTTTTCCAAGGCCGGTTCTCAATTGGATTGGAGGCCTCTGGCTTTCAAACACTTACACACCGCACACACACACACTCCCTAACCCAGGAGCCCAAGCCACTAACGTAGTCACAGTGACTCTAGCCTGATATCCGGACCTGGATATGATTAACATATCCTACCCGGGTCTCAGATTTTGGATATCTGGCTTCCATCTCGGATATCACAAGGCCGGATCTCACAACCTCAAGTTTGGAAAATCCGGATATCACTTTGAATATTACCATTCATGATATCCGCTGGATTTCACAAGTGATATTTGGCCTGAACTCCTGGTTGGGTATCTATTTCTTCCAGATATCCACACAACACTGGTTAAAAGTCCTTGACAAAAAATACCATTAAAAAAAATAAATTATTTGATTTAATTTAATTTTAATTTTAATTTATTTAATTTTTGTTTTAAGGGTTTAAGGTTTAGTAGATGATATTCACCTAGCTCTAAATTGGTGGGTTCAAAACTTTTGACAATTAATTGGGCAAATCTTCGATAAGTTACAACATGAAATTATCTTCATGATTATCGTGCACTTCTTATGTCAATGCCTATAACCATCGTTGTTACCACATTCACAACACGCAAACATAAAAATGCATTGAATGATATATTATATTCAAATAAAAAATTAATTCACTTGTAATAACACAAGAATTCAAGCACAAAACATAGACAACCAAAACATTTGTATAACCAAAAAAAACATTACAAAGCATAAATTATGTTTTGAAATTTTAAATCACCAAAAATAATTTGAGATCACACCAAACAAAGATTGTATGTATCTATGACAAATATTTCAAAACCCTTTCATCTCTGAATTAGCTCAAGATTAACTAATTGACTTGATTAACCCTAATTGCCCCTAACTAACCAAGACCTAACCGAGCAACTATGACAAATATTTCAAAGCCTTTTCATCTCTGAATTAGCTTAATTGAGATTATCTAATTAACTTGATTAACCCTAATTATCCCTAACTAACCAAGACAACTAACCGAGCAACCATGACAAATATTTTAAACCCTTTTCATCTCTGAATTAGCTTAATCAAGAGTAACTAATTAACTTGATTAACCCTAATTATCCCTAACTAACCAAGACCTAACTGAGCAACTAAACTAACACACCTAACATGACCCTTACTATGATGATTCACAATATTTTGTAAACAACCTGATCTGAAAATCATAATGTAATTTGATGAATATTTGTCCATCTGTCCGTCCTCAAGCGCACTTTTGAGCTCACTTGACATCATCACGTTCATCATCATCCATCGAGCGCAGCAAAGAAAGTCATCCCCGAAAATATTTTTTTTTGAAAAAAAACTCGTTTCAACTTAGAAAACGGAGGAGTAAGTTACAGACAATTGTTTTTTTTTTTTTTTTGGGGG
>Ga0209611_10011240_pt1 | contig 12968 bp, 13 predicted proteins | sample S1TSphgellanicum_3_FD_187693 | JGI IMG/M metagenome (GOLD analysis project Ga0209611, IMG submission 187693) | Host-associated microbial communities from peat moss isolated from Minnesota, USA - S1T2_Fc - Sphagnum magellanicum MG (SPAdes) (version 2) | ecosystem: Host-associated > Plants > Peat... | reverse complement strand
CAAGTCCGGGCGATGAGTCTTGTGTGTCCGTGTTGCCCGTGGCTCGTCCTAGCACCAAGGGTGCTCCAACTTTGCACTAACCACTTTGTGTGGGTTGTGTGCAGGCCCATGTGAGTGATTAAAGCTTGTCAACTCTTCCTAGTCCCATCCCGGAGCTCCAACCCGCCCCTCTACCCCTCAAAGGGTTGTGAGCTAGGAAGCGTGCTCCGACTCCTCCTTATCCGCTGCTTTCTACTTGGGCTCACATTTGAGCCCTTTAAGGAGTTGGGAGTGCATCAAAATCCTTGGCAAAACTGCTAACTTGGCACAAAGTTGGGGCTAGTACAAATGGTCTTATACACAATGTGGCAAACTCACTTGCTTGGAAACACATCAACGAGAAGTGGCCAATGATGCTTGCAACATTAAGTTAGGGTAAGTACTTAATGGGGTGAACCCATTTGGTGACCTTGGCTCCTGCCATTTGACATGGCCCATGATATTATTGAATCACAACTTGCCTCCTTGGCTAGTGACTAAACGATATTTGTTGATGTTGGCCCTAATAATTCCAAGGAAAAAATTTGTAAAAGTTGAAAATGTGGATGTATACCTACAACCACTTATTGAAGAATTGTAGGTCCTATGGACTAGTGTCCAAGCATTTGATGTTTTTTCCAAGGAAACATTTATGCTACGGGCCATGTGCATATGGAGTGTACATGACTTTCCAGCATTTGGACTATTTGTAGGGTGTGTGACCAAAGGGCATAAAGGTTGCCCACCTTGTGGCCCAACCACAAAATCTCGTTCTTCCAAAAAACTAAAGAAAATCATATATTGTGACAATCACCATTATTTGCCTAAAAACCACCCATATCGATGAAATAAAAGTGTTTTCAATGGCAAAATGGAAATTAGGAATGCACCTACACAAGTGTCTGCATCAAACACTATCAAGTGGGCACAAATGGAAGTTATGGCTAAATGGACCTAGAAATCGAACTGGTGGGAAATTGGACCCTATTCACAAAAATGGCATCAAATGTTTAAATAACAGGTTCCAATTGCCATATTGGGAGGTATAGTACTACATTTACTAATCCTACTTTTGAACTGAATATTCCATTTATTTCCAGTTTTTCATTTTTGTTTACATCAACCAAAATAATTCCTTAGAATGTTAGCATTCTCAAAGACTTGATGGTTTAGATGGCCTAGACTATGTGATCCTAAACTTATGGGTAAACAAGTTACAACAAAATATCAGTATCCATCTTTTGACAATTGAATACAATTCAACAAGTGTCATTCCTAGATTCTAAAATACAAGGTTTTAAAGTCTTAAATTGCTACAATTAACATCATGAATAGGCATGCATCATTCTAATTAAATAGATTTGAATAGTGGCAACTTGTTAGAAACCTAAAACTTGTTAGAAGAAAAATACATCCTTGTGATAGTTAAACCATATTTATAGTAACCCAACATTAAATATGTGGCAAAAAAAACCCTAAACAATTATTTTTTTGTGAACTTTTACCCAAGAAAAAACCTTGCAACATATTTATCTTCTTCACCCTAATTTTCTAAAATAGTGGAAAATTCCCCATCTTAAAAATTAAAAGGCATTGTTTTTACAATAATCAAAAGAAATTGTTGAAATTATAGCATTTTCAAATAATTCATAATTTACAAATTTGGAATGTGCAAAATGACCATGTGCATAAGAAAGTTTTATAGAAACCCCAACATATTTTCTTGCTCATTTTGGCAAACTTTTACATTCATTGAAAATATGACAATTTTTGTTTTGACACATTCATAATGTATGTAGGACTTGTTGGTCATGAATACTTTGGACGTGATGCACTATGAGAAAAACTTATGTGAAAATATTCTGAAGACAATATTTGGCATAAATGATATTGGGGTTATTCTAGAAGACCTAAAGGAATGTGGGATACGAGCACATCTTTGGCTTCAAATTGTTGCAAGTGGGTTGATGAAACTAGTAGCCTCTTATATGCTAACAAATCAAGAGAAAAAGATATTTCTTTGCATCCTTCTATATTTAAAAACACCTACACATTATGTATATTTTTTTTAAGAAGAAAGTCCAAAAGGACAGGGACTTGAAAGGTATGAAATCACATGACTTTCATGTCATGATGCAAGACATCTTGCCTTTATGCCTTCAAGTCCTCATGTCAAAGGGATGTCGGATGTCAATTCACTATGATAAAATTGTGTCTATTGCAACTTGTCCGTTGGGATTAAAAAGTGCCCAATAAAATTGGATTACAACTAAAAAGTGTCCAATAAAACTCAATTATAATTTTAAAATGTTTAATAGAACTTGATTACAATTACAAAGTGTTCGATAAAACTAGATTACAATTAAATAGCCTAGTTGTAATGGATATGATTTTCTCGTAGTGATTATCTGTTTGTGTCATGTTTTCAAACAGCTTTGTGTGAAGATTGTGGACCTAGCAACTATGGGTGAGTTGAAAAAAGAAGTGGCAATATGTTTGGTTCTATTGGAACAAGAATTGCCTCTTTCTTTCTTTGACATCAAGACATAAGTCCAATCCACACATGTTGGATGTACCCTATTGAAAGGTATTTGAAAACCCTAAAAAGATTTGTGCAGAATAAGACAAAGGCAGAACGAGACATGGCTAAAAGATATGCACTAGAAAAGGCTTTGGGGTTTTGCACTGAGTACATACAAGATTTCATAACCATGAGGAGATGGGTTAAGATGACAAAAAAAAGCCCCACATGAATGACAAAATGCTTGAAGGAAATGGGCAACCATGAATCATGATTGTAGACCTTCGTGACATGGTGCATTCCTTTGTGGTATAGAATGTCGGGTCAATGTCTACATGGCGTAGGTAATTAATTTTGTCATCTTCCAAGAAACGTGCAATTTGATTCAAAATTGTGAAGTCTTTAAAAAGTTGGATAAATTGGAAATCATTTTGGTTATTGTAGTTATAATGTTGTTGCAACAAGAAAAAGTTGGCACTAATGGGGAAAATTTTCATGTTGGAAGATCCAAGAATTAATTTATAGTTTATATACATGGAGATTACACAAATTTCAAGTACAAAATGTCGAGTCTTTGAGAATGCTAGGATTTAGTTCCAATTATTTTAGTTGCTACAGAGACTTATAGAGCTTCTAAGTATAAATAACCAAACTCAATGGTTATAGTTAATTTGTCTTTGACAACTTTTATGTAGAAGTCCACTTAATTATGTTAAACCTCTTTTGAGAGGCTATTTTTGATGTTACAAAAAATTGAAGTTTTGATGGGTCATTGGTACAACCCACTTTGGGACCTAGATGGGATTTTTGTAAAAAGGTCATGGGTTCAAACTTCAAACCTAGTAGTGTGTGTAGGTGAAAGTCATGTCAACCTTTTTCCTGTGGGAGTTAATTAAGGCTATTTGTTAGGTCGGGTTTGTTATTGTGTTTCAAGAAAATAAACAAAAAATTAATTAATTAAGTTAAATATATGAGCCATTAAATATGTTCGATTTCAATGGTGGCATCTAGGGCATTATGGTGGTTTAATTTAATTTAATTTAATTTCCAAATGGAAAATGGGAAGTTAAAGCTTATAAATAGTTTCTTGTGACAAGAAATATGCCAATGAAGTATAAGAAAGAAAGGCTTAAAGGATGGAATCCCTACATCAGAGTGGGAAAATTCAAACACAACATGTTGAATTTTCATATCACCTTTGGGAATTGCCCCCATTTCCACCATGGCTAAAGGCTTCTATTTCTTCAACTATCCACGGAAAGGACACAATTGTTCAAGAGACAATACACATGTCCATGTCACCAATGCTAAAAGCTAAATGATATCAGTCAATGTAGGCATTTGGGAACCACATTTGTGTGGTAAGTGCAAAAGAACATTTAACCTCAAATGATAATGGCGTAATTGCCATGTTTGAACAAGTGTGTGTTTTAGGACCCAATGATCAAAGGCCCATTCTTGCAAATTTGGAGTGTGTGGGGTGGGTCAAGGAAATCTTGGAGTTAAATAATGGGGTTCTAAATATTGTGGTGTTATTGTGTAATTAGGTGAAGGTCAATTATAGTAGAAGTAATGCAACTGTAAAATGAGATGAATATGGCTTCATCCTTGTGAACTTTGGGTCATTAATTCCAATCTTAGACCAGTCTTTTGCTTTTCCACTAGATGTAAAGCAAGTTTTTTTTTTCTAGCTATGATTATAGGGAATGGGGTTGGAAAATGGTTCTTCAAAAAGATCTTCGTGGGAGATGAATAACAAAAAACATTCAATTCGACCCTACTAAGTTTGATATGTTTAGGGTCAGTAATATTGATGATTATTCAGGGCTGTAGTTTCTAGTGTCTATATAAGAAACAAATCAGCTACCTACTATTGCAGGAAAGTCTATTATTAGTGTTATAGATTTGAATGCTGATGATAGTGAAGGGGACAAAGATAATGGATTTGATAGTCCAAAATATTGTGCATAAGACAACTCCAATGATGCATGATGATTCATTCGCAAAGGTTTGAAATGTGTATATGAACATGTTGCATATGCATATGACTAGTTTATGCTCCATTTCATGTACATTTTTTTTCAAACCTTTTAAATTGTGCAATTAAATGAAACCTTACGTAACATTTATGCAAAACTTATTTTGATTTTCAAGGTAGACGTAGATTTCATTTTGATTTGGAATGAATTGTCAATTGCAAGTCTTTTAAAAAGTTGGAATATATATATAAGGAAATTATTTTGGTTAAATTCCAAAAACATGGTTTATGTAGGTTGAAATGTTTTATTGTAATGGAAAATTAAAATAAATTTGTGATCCATCAAGGCATTGGAAAATTATGAAAAAAAACTTAAATCTCCCATACCTAGACAAATTAATAAAATATATATCTACTTACCATGTAGGAAATCAAAATGACTATTTTTAATCACATTTTTTAATGTGTGGCAACAAATATTAAACATGTGTACTTTATGTGACATATATTTGTCACAAATTGCCCCTATTCATATTATCAATGGACTAATTTTAGTCATGTTAACTATTAATAATACTTTAGTATATAGCTCCATTGACAGCTTTTAGTCATATTACCGATCTTTTGTCTGGATGTGTATTTATCATGACTAATTTAGGTCACATGTTACTATTAGTCATATTACCATCATCCTTACTACATGTATATTTCCCCTTACTCATTTTAATCATGCTAATATTACACACATAAGTCCATTGACTGATTTTAATCATATTATATATGTTGTCAACACGTGTACTTACCATGACTGATTTAGCTCATGATACTATCAATCACATTACATGTGGCAGCATGTGACTAATGTCAATCATGGTTTTATTAATATAAAATACACATAGGCACCAAGGGGTTCCATGTGTTTAGTCACATCGTTTGTTATGACTAAAGCTCATATCACACTAAATCATAATAAACTATGCTAAAATTTGTGATTAATCATGACAGATATAATTAGTCATGTGCCATTTTTAGATCTAACTACATAATCATGTCAATCAAATTTAACTAATGAAATGGACATAATTTTGTTGTAGTGTGAATTTCAATGGATAACCAAACATGTTTTTTAGTGAGATTATTTCTTGCACATGTGACCTACACCTAAAAATAGAAATTTTGAACCCATTGAACATAATTTTTTGTCAAATGGTTAAAAAAATGAATCCTTTGCCTTGTAGCCCTTTCTTTCAGAATTCCAAGACTTGAAATTTTTGTTTGATTTGGGTTTTCATTAAGTTCATCCAATGAACATGTACATTCATAGAAAGGGGCATGTTTTTGTTCTACAAAAAGTTTGAAATCAATAGTATGATTTTATGCATTCCTTCATAAAGAAATGTAGTTTTGACATTTGATAGTTATTTTACATGACTCAAAATGACATTTACATAGTATTCAAATTATTTAAAAATATGTTTATTAATTTAACAATAGATAATTTTATCTATTGGCGTACAACAATCCATTACAACTATAATAAAGTAAAATAAACAAAAATCCAAAATTTTCCTTTGCAATCCTTTAAATACAGGTCATTCTTTTTTAGTACCCCAATTGGGAATACAACCTATGCAAGATACTAAAGAAATCAAAAACATAAATACCCTTTTTTGAAGGTTAAGGTGAAACAAAAAAGTTAAATGTCCATCATGTTGGACTAAGCTTTTTTTGCATATTAAGCACTTTGATGGTTGTGTGTTATAGTTCTTGGAATTGGGAAATGCAAAAATTAGAAAGCTCTCCATCATTCTTTGAAATAGTTTTCCAAAAACATAAACCCAAATTTTCTTGCTCAATTTACAAAATATTGTTTAAATTATGTAGGTTACCCATTCCAATTTTTTTTCCACCTATTTCATGTTGGATTATGCCATTTAGATTATTTTGCACCACATATCCATGGGGTGCAATCATAGTAACACGTACCACAACAAGTGTAACCAATGTTTGATGTTCCATGTTATTAAAAATGTAATTTAATTTTGTGTTGAAATTGTAGGATTTATTTATATGATAACATTCATAATATATCATGGGAACTTGTGAATAAATTTGAAATTAATCAAATGAATAAAAGAAATGAAAAACAATTAATAAAACACTATAACTAGTGTTTTTAAGCAGTAAAAGGACATGTTTAATAACTTTAATTTTTTTCTACGTGACATATTTTCATAAATTTTTAATGCAAGGCTTATCAAAGTACTATAAAAAAAATTATCATGATTTTAAAGATTTTTCAAGAATATTCTAAGAATATTTTCCCAAAAATAATAATAAAGCAAGCATGTGTGGCTCATGTTATCCTATTTACACCCCATGGGCTAGCCTTAGTTAATCATGTCCCATAATCTATTGGGGATTAATCTTGTAATGTATCTTAAATTTTGAAAGTCATAATTGGCATGTGTCACATTAGAATTAAATATACACATTGTGCAACATGGACTAGTCTTGACTTTTGATTCTTGTAGTGTATGCTAAATTTTAATGACATGCAAAGTTTATAGCACAAGGTCTTTCATCTACAAAATTATATTGCAAATTTCTTTTAATTAAATAAAACTTGTTACCACTAAAGCAATGAAGAAAATGGGCAAATGGTTAAAATTTAGTTTTTTACAAGATTTGAAGCATGTTAACCTCTTATTGGTGATTATGTGAAGTCAAATCTATTCCTTGTTCAAATAACCCAATCACCAAATGCCTTCTCTTTCCAATAACCCCATAGCCAAATACACTCCCCTTAACAACACACATCTCGTCAATGTGTTCAATCACATTTATTACCATTGTAGTCACTTTGCAAACACATTATGCAAATGATAAATAGTGAGCCTAGCCACTCTTTTAAAAAGTAGAAATCACTAAGTGAAATCCAACTCCCACAAATACTTACCCAACTATGTTATTTGAATGATTAATTGTGTAGCCACAATAACAAGTAACTAGCTATGCAAGGCAATGTTTTTCTTTGGTGGCAAAATTCGCCAAATGGTGAAACAAGAAAAGGTTAATGACATGTATGCGATAAAAAAAATGAAAAAAATATAAAAATTTGCCAAAACTTAAGGTTTCAAAGTGACAAGTAGTGGTGTTATGTCGTTTGTTGGTGATCATATTGCTTGGAAGCCACCCCCTTCCACTTTAATGCTTTTTGCTGCTTACCTACATTCTACCAAAACTTTTCATCACTTACCTACACTTTATTACAACTTTTTGCCATTGACCTACATTTACTCCTCTTATTATATCACTAGGATGCCTCTCCATTTAGGGTGCTTATCACCACTAGTATGTAGTTTATACTATGGTATGCAGTTAATTTCATTATGGATCCCAAAATTTTGTGTCATTGTGTATTTTAGAACTTTGGGGGCTACATCAATTTCAAGCTTGTTCTTCAAGCCTCAATGAAAAGAAGATATGCACACAAACACAATAGAGTGGAAAGAAGCTTGCAACTCCAAGCTCCAATAGCAAGCAATTAAGTTTCAATTTATAGTGAAGTTTGCTTAAACATGTTGTAGGCATGAAACTAAGGTCCCAAATCTAAGAATAACAATTGGTTCATTTTATTTCATTCTTAAAAGCGAACATGCATGAAACAAAAAAAATTACATCACTGGGGATTGTCTTTAATTCTTGATCTTGTTATTGTAAAGGTTTCCCAAGACTAGAAACGCAAATTCGTTTAGTTTTTTAATGTCTTTCATTTGTTGTCTAGGGATCAAGCTATGACAAACCTTAAAGGTTTGAAGCATCTTTTTAACCTACTTAAGGTGAAACAAACACCCAATAAACACTAGACAAATTTTGCAGGTTGGGGTATTGCAGAGTTGATGAACCAAGTTTTGTTGAAGTTCATTTGCAATGCTATCAGTGTCGTTAACTTTTTGTCTGTGAATGTGAATGAAGTGATGACAATTGACAATGCTTCTTGGATTTCTCTACATTTTTATGCAGTTCAAGGTTGGAACCAAATCCTTCTTCTAGTTTGTGTGGAAAAAGTTAATGTGTAAAGGACAGTTGATAATGTTTATCAATTAATGCTATGATCCTTGGATTTTTTTACAAGTGTGAATGTTAAGGATTTGTGTCAAAATTCATCTCTAATATGGGCTGTGATGAGAATAACATTTTCCAAGGTGCCAAAATGGGTGTGACTATTCAAATGAAAGAGATAGTTGCCCCATTCATGATTGGAATCCACTATTTTGTTTACCAGAAACATTTGGCCATATTGGTGTTGTCAAAATTTTGTTTGGTGGTTGAGTTGGAGGTGTTACTACAAGCCATATATGTTTTTTTTTTCTCATTCACCTAAGAAGTTCCTTGAATTCTAAAAGTTATGTGATGTGTTCACAAAAAAAAAAAACAAGTTGTTTAAGAATGTGAAGACGAGATGGATCAATATGGTGTTTCCTCTAAAGTGTGTCATGGAGCAATATCGACTGTTGATGGCAAAGATGCATGTTGATGTGTCAAGGAACAACACTACTATTGAAAATTTGAACTTGCTTTGTGACTTGGAATTGATTCTAGGGTTAATGCAATTGAGTCGATTTTTAGATTCCATACATACCCTAATCAAGCTCGCCCAATCCCGTGATGTATTCATATGTGATTTTATTAACGTGGTGAAGGTGTGCCAACTTGAACTTTATCACCTTTATTTTGATCCATACACCAAGTTTGACAATCCTCCTTTTGATAAACTCAAAGTTTTTGAATTATTCACTAGCAAGAATTTGCCAATGAATTAGTGCGAACATTTGAACGACAATGAAGTTGATTGTCTCATCATTGAGTTTGTTAGTGCTGAGTTTTTTGTGAGCTGGAGTGCTATCTTGCAATAGGTGCTTTGAAACATATGTTGAGGCCAAACTTCCCTTCGGTCATGGCTCATGTGAAATCAAGTTGTGAAGATTTTGCCCGAGCTCTAGTCCATGAATTGGAGGTCAGATTTCCAAATCATGAACCTATATTGGCATCCAAACTTTTAGGCTAAAAACCCTTGAAATGCGAAGAATGATTTCCACTAGTGCTTGGTTGTGATCAAGGTTGCCTACTGCGCAGCTGATGAAAAGTGGGAAAGGATGGGATGTGGGTGGATGACTCGCTTGATCCATGTGAATTGGATTTATAATGTTTTTTTTTAAGATGACCATGGCTACAAACAATGAGTCAGGGTTGAAGGAGGTATCAAAAAAAAACTTGGTCACTTGATTGTGGGCAAAGATTACTTCTTCTTGCATCCTCAAGATCAAACTTTCCAAATTCATTAAGTTGGCTAAGATAACATGTGTTCAGGTCTTGGGTTCTATCAAAGATGAACAATGTTTTCTAGTAATGGCCTTCGTAAAAAACAAGCTAAGGACCTGCTTCTTGTGCCATTTGGATAATTTCACTCAATTCTATGTGCAATGGTTTTAGAAACTTGAAGACTTCTGGTTTGAAGAGGCCATTACCTTGTGGGGCAACATGAAGACCCGATATTATATTGATTTTTTAAAGTAAAAATTTCATTATTAGTGATAGTTAGGTTTTATTCCAAGTCCCCTATTTTGGGGCAGCTTTCCTTGTCCATCACGCACAATGCACACTCATAATATGAATTTTCAAATTGTCTCTTTGTCTTTTTTTTTGAAATTTGGGCCTATTTGTGAATTTTTTAGGATTATTGAATCCTTGCTAGTTGCTTGCAGGTTTAACGGTCAACAAAGACTGCAGCATGGAATTTGAAGCAAGGTTTGAACTTCGGGATTTTTTCATGTATCTTTTAAGTTCTTGTATTTTGTTCGCTGCTTGTATCCTGATTGATGATTGGAACTTGGCATTGGTGGGTTGTTTTGGGCTGTGGTGTAAGGACACTACTTTGCACTGGGCAAGTCTCAAGTTTGAGACTGGGGTTCAACTCCCCGAGTAGAGCTTTTGAACTTTGCAACATTCACTTGGGCATACCCTTTCACTCAGTTTCAGGGTTCTGAAATGTCTTGATTCGCCACATTGCCTACCCAATAAAAATACGCAGAAACCAAACTGTAGCGCTTTAAAAAACATTGGTAGCCAATTGTTATAATTAAAAAATGGCTGGAGTAGCCATATAACACACTCCCTCCTGCTCCGCCTGAGTGGCTACTTCAAGAAATCAGAAAAAGACGCTGATGTAGAGACAAAAAAAAACACTTCTACAAATTAGGAAACTAAATAAATTACAAGGTACATAATAGACACTGTCAGGTATCAAAGCTCCGATGTTGGTCTGAGCGTCAGTGTTGGTAAGATAGATTGGTGCGGCATTAATGTTCCTACAAGTCAATGGGCCTACTTGAATGTGATAAATGGACATTGATGGGCCAAAATCGGTAAGCGAAGCTTTAAACAGTGCCAGTTGAATTATGATGTAGCAGTGACAGTGAGGTAATTACTTTCCTGATTCCACCATGTGCTGGATTGAGACACCAAACTCACGGATGTACAAGAGGTTCGAATAGAGCTATTGCAAGATAGATCCCAAGTTACAACTCTGTAGGAAAAATATCGACTCAGGGGCGGCTTCAGCACATGTGTCTGCCCAATAATTAATTAAATTGGTGAATTCCATTTCCAAAAAAGAATATTCCAAAATATTCTTCAATCTCCTTCACAAAAAATTGATTTTTGAGAAAATTACTTTTTGAAAATTTCAAAAATTTCAAAAATAATATAATTTGTGCCAAAGCTACCAAGTTATTATATTATGTGGTAGATGTACCCAATTATCTAGTAGATGGACTCCATAATGTATTAGATTATGGGCAAGACCTGGCAGATTCCAGTTCCCTGCCCTAAAGGTGTGTGGTAGGTTGTACAGGTAGGTGTCAACTAGAGATGCATAGGTAGGTAATGACAGATATGACCGTGATAGTCGATTCTTCCATTTAAGAAGGCACGAAAAATTGCAGAATGTGCAGGTACAGACTACACACCTTTACAACACATCTACATTGTACAAGTCATTAGAATAGATCTAAATTTGAAAATAGCTCCCAAGCATAAACTCAAAGTAGAGAATGAGATACTTCCTGTATTCTTTTTCTTTGAAAGGATGTTGATAGACGATGGTATGGTCATTGGTGAGCGCAAACCAACTCCTAAACGTCAGGCAACCCCAATATGGGCTGCTTTTCATTGGAAATTGTCAATTTCCTGACATTTGGTGGTTAAATATCTCAAACAAGAAAGCATTGACCTTGTGAAGTAGTCATACCTGGATGCGTTATATGGGGAAGAATTTCAAGGCATTACAGCAACCTTTCACGTGAAAAAAACTGGAAGAAAATACACACACACACATAATTATTGTAAGGTACAATCTAGGCACCATAAGATTCCATCTCCAAAATGCTTCCTGTATGGACAAATGCAAATAGAAAACAAATAAACATTGTTCGAGTTAAGGATTGGAATGTGAAAGGATTAATCTGAAGGGCCAATATGATGAAGAAGCATTGATTCCTTGAAATTTCCCATGCATTTCCTCATATGATGTGGAAGGAAAATTTTAATGCCCAATGAGCTCATACTTTGGCCAGTATGATGAAATGGCATTGATTAGTTGAAAAAACCAAATTCATAATTTCTAATTAATTTCTAGCAATGAAAATCACTCTAAATTCAAGAACTTTGGCTTCCCTGGTTTGAAAATTGCAAAGCCATCATCATGCACATTGTCTCATCGAGGGTGATCCAACAACACCAAAAGCACAACAACAAAATTCATACACAAGTTTTCAGTACATTGAGTATGGAGATTCAAATGAAGAACCTGATTGGTGATAATATACTGAGTCTTGAACTGGTGGCAAGACAACACCACTGGGAGGGTTTCTCAGTTTGTTCCATCATTCTTGATAGAGGTGAGCTTCCCAGTTTGGAAGTTGCACTTGAAGACAGCCGAGTCACCCAATAAATATAAATTGCAAAGTTAATCAATCTCTGCAAACTCATCTGGGTTGATTTCACACACCTTGGCTACATGCCTCAAGTTAGATTGACTGTTTGCAGTTAAAATGAACACATTGCATGTCACTAGAAATACCATTGCAAGCAACTCCCCTTAATGTTCCCTCAACCACAGATGACAAACTGAAGATCACAACCCCAGAGGTGTTCCTAGCACCAAGTATTAGGCATTGAAAGGGGTCATGCACCACAGTAACACAGTTCTGTTGAGCTATTTACACTGATATTAATTTACATAATCTATGTGAAATTCCTCTGAAGAAAAATACCTCGAGCCTCTTGCAACATTGTAGTAAGGGCATCAATTGATTCATCAACCCTGACACCATCACTTTTTCATTGAAGCCTCAATGGACAAGAATTATGAGGCTCGGGAACTGCCGG
>Ga0209611_10011239_pt1 | contig 12969 bp, 11 predicted proteins | sample S1TSphgellanicum_3_FD_187693 | JGI IMG/M metagenome (GOLD analysis project Ga0209611, IMG submission 187693) | Host-associated microbial communities from peat moss isolated from Minnesota, USA - S1T2_Fc - Sphagnum magellanicum MG (SPAdes) (version 2) | ecosystem: Host-associated > Plants > Peat... | reverse complement strand
TACATCCGAATGGCACATTTTGTTGGGACTCCCGAAATGGAGTCCCGAAAGTGTCCCGGCTGGACTCCCGGAACTTTGAACGGCCATAGCTCCTCGCCCCAAACTCGGATTGGGACGAGTCCTAAATCAAAGTTGTAGCTCTCGTCGAGAGCTTTCCAACGCCATGTCGCACTCTTCAAGGTAACGTCAGGAAGAGGTCGATTCCAGACTTTTAGTGGTCGGGAGTCAAACTGCCAATTTGACTCCCGGCCCTTCTTTTGCCCATAACTTGAGCTGCAGATGTCCAAATTGCCAATGCGAGGCCATTTTCGATATCTACGTTTCAAGACCTTTCTAATGACACCAAGAACACCCTAATGCGAGGTGTTTTGGGCCTTGCTGTCGAGCTCTGACATTCGGGAGTCCCGGAAGACTCCCAACCTCTAACTTTTCCAAGTGTTGGGCTTCACCCCCACACTTGGCCAAAGTGGGGTTGCGACATCAAACATCTACAACACCATTGTCATCTAGTACAACTCCTACCAGGAATTCAAATTTAGATTACACTACATCAATAGTACATCAGAGTCCATTTGCAAAGGTTCATTAGTGGGGTACGCTTATTGCCGCACCTGCTTTCACACCATCACCATATATATTGCGTTGCAAACTGTTACCTCTACACCCATATACGCCATGGAGGTCAAGAGTTTTTCTAGGATAATTAAGAAGTTCAACGGAAGGCCAGGTACTATTTCTTCGACAAAGTTCAAGGCAACTTTCTCAACTGTGGTATATGAATTGGAGCTCAAATATGACGCTAATTATATTGAGGTGTTCGCATTCAAATAACTGGCCAGTTATGTGCACTATGAGGCATTGGATGTCTACGAACAACATTCTCCAAGGATTTTGGGTGTCACCCAAATCCCCAATCCAGCCTATGCCACAACCATCGCCATTGCCTCTCAAGTTGCACTATAAGCTGCCATTGCACATCATGGGACTATGCCTAATAATCCAAATCCGGTACCTACTTCAATAAACATTTCTTCTCAACAACTCATTATTGCTACCACAAACATTTTTCCCACCATCGATGCATAAGCTTTTGCTGATCTAGTGGGGGAATTCTTTTGAGTTTTTGAACTGGAATTTCCGGTTAAGAATTTTGAAAACATTCTACATCTTGCCACTTTCTCTCGGCATAAGGATGAAACCCTCAAGATGCTCTATAAGAGGCTTCTCAAGCTTAAAGATGATACTTAGAGCATCACAGACCTGGAAGTTGCCCATCGATATCTTCATTCATTAGAAGGTACTCCAACATTCCATGCGTAGGTTTTGCAACGGGTTTTTGTAGAATTTGGAAACTCGTACACTTTGCTGGATGTGTACAACATTTCTAAAAAGCTAGAACTAGCTCATGCACACTACGAGGCTAATACTATGAGGCCTCCTTCACGTTCAAGGCCTCAGCCTCCACCAGCTGTGCCAACCAGATCATCACATTCTTCTTCAAGGGCTAAAGTAGTACACCCCGCTACACCCATCCTACCTTCTTGCAACTACAGTGGTAATCCTACCCACAAAGCAAGTGAGTGTAACATTCCTTCCGAGGATCTCTTTTGTGATTACTATGGGAAAGAGGGACATTAGGAAGCTGTTTGTTTTGCCAAGTTCCCAGAAAGGAAGCAACTCCGATTACCACAACAAAATCTACCAACATCTTCCGTTACCCCTCAACCAAAAGCCAAGGCACCTCAACCTTCCACTCAAACTTCCCCCACCAAGGGTAATTATAGTAAGAATGTTAAGAAGAAGGAGCACAATGCTGATAAGAGGGAGGTGCTTCAAGCCCATGCCATTCAAGTTTAAACTTTCCAAAATGAACTCGAATCATTGAAGGCCCAACTTGCTAATCTAAAAGGCAAGTCTTCCGAACCAACTAGTCATGCCCAACTTATACAAGGTTCAAAATCACGGGAGGGACCTCCTAGGTCGTTTTATGGCCTCCCACACGATGCCATGGTTGGGGAATATGTTTTTTCTAGTGCACACAATTGTAGTCTCACACCATAATTTGCTACTTTTTTTTGCCCTTCCTATGTCACGTCACAAGAGGCTAGTGTGACACCCAAAGTTTCTACCACTAGGCAAGTAATTCAGACTAATGGATTCGCATTTGGTTCAAGTCCTATTACTAGGGCCAGAGGAGTTCGAGCATCATGCCACAATCTTTTTGTCCTCTCAACACGGAAGAAGAACGCACCTTGTTGGCGAGGGGGGAAAAGGCTACTACGCCACAAGTTGTTAGGGAATCAAATTCTCGTGTCCCAGGAGTACATGTACATAAGGAAAACACACAATTTTCCACCGATCAGCTTATGGAATGCTAACTTCAATTGCGTGAAATGGCGTAGTGAGTACACCGTTGTTTAGTTTTCAAGATTTGAAGTTAAGCACCAGGGACATAATTGTAGTACTAGAGGATACCCTGAACACTACATTAGGTCCTCTACCAATCCCTGATCCACATGCTATAGAGGTCCCATCTAACACCTTGGAAAGACACTTGATTGGCCACCACCTGGGATACATACCTCTTAATTTACATGGGAACCATAGTCTTATGGCTCACCATTGTATGTTCAAAGAAGCACACACTATTTCTTACATCCAACAAGCTAGCCACAAGTCGATAGAAGGAAATGAAGAAGAAACAGTTTACGCCCAAGCTACTGAAAACTTGAGGGTGGTTCCTACTAACATTCAACACGGACCAGAGGTTTTACAGAGGTTCAAAACAACCCACGAGCCCTTGGCCAAAGCTCTATCTAGTTTTGAGAACATAGAGAGCCATGGTAAACCAATTAAGCCAGTACTTCGTTAGTTAATTGCTTTGACACCACCTTAGGAGGGGATTACATTACTAGAGTTTTTTGGTGGTATTGGTATAGGTTTCGAACCTTACTATAGTCAGGGATGGTGGTTCGAAGGTATTTCTATGTAGACATTAATCCTATTGCAAAGCAAGTGGCAGCATTAAGAATGATGGAACTCACAGTTAGATTTCCACAACAGTTTTCAACTATTGCATGGAAGGCCAATTTCACTTTCTTGCCTTCTGACATACAACTAATTCAGAAAAAACATATGGAATTATTTGGCCTTGTGGACCTCATCAATTCAGGTTAGGAGTGTCAAAGATTTTCAACGGCTAGATTTGGAAAAGGATTGAGTGACACAAGATCTGGTCTCTTCACAGACATGGTACAATTAATCACCTAGGCTTAATCAATTTCTCCTATGTTTGGTTATATAATTGAAAACACCCCTTCTCAACTTGACCAAAAGAAGAAAGTCGAGGAGCACTACACGTTGGTCAAGCATTACCTTGGAGAGCCCCTCCTACTCAATGTGGCACAATGCGGTTCCTATGCGCATCGGCTATGTAACTAGTGGACCAACTTGGCACCACTCCTAATTCTGCAACTGGCTCTAAGATACACCATCAAAGACCCCAACCTGCAGGTTTTTCACATATTGGATGATCAAAGCTCTTGCCAACCAATACAAGGCAAGAGAAACCTCCTTGGTTTCCTATAAACACAATAGGAAAACCAAAAGGTGTTTAGCCCACCTTTATCTCCTTCCCAGGAGCACAGGCTTTTCAAGGAGATGGACTAAGCCCAATGTATTATTATGCTTCAACCACTTGGGATGACCAAGCCAAGAAAAAAAAGAAAGGGCTATGGGGTTCCAAGTTGGCACTACTAGTCATACTAAAGTGACTAGATTAAAGCGTAACGCTCTATTGGGGAGAGGCATGGACTTGAACTCCCTTACACGGTTGTTGGTAACATGTGTATTCTTTCAAATGTACACAACACGAACACTAATTCAATCAACTTGTAGTTCTAACGATGTGATCACATGGCACCTCGACCAAATACACTTGCCTATTTTCAACACTCTACATTTCACTTTTAGTGTTGGGGGGGAGGAAGTACCATGTAATTTGACTCAAGTTGTGTCTGATACACCTGGAGGTACATCAATTTTTAGAGAAACAATTATAACCTTCTACGAATTTGCGCAGTTGCATAGTGGAGAACCCAATACACCAGGTTCTTCAAACACACTTTCCAATTCCATTCCATGTGTTTCTAACTACCCTTTCATTATGGGGAACTAGCTCACCAAAAAGGAAAGAGACCAGGTCATATACTTGTTAATTAAGTACGAGAATGTGTTCGCATTCTCAATGAAAGACTTAGGTAGGTGTAAGACCATGTAGTTCTCTATAGACCTTCCAGATTAGACACCCGTCTATCGGAGGAGGCATAAGTTGAGTGGGAACTAGTAGATGAAAGATGCAAAGAACTCCATGAAGCTGGTCTCATTTAGTCATCAAGTTCTGATTTCGCAACTACTACAATAATGCCAACAAAGAAGGATTTTGCTAGATTATGGACTAAGAAAAGGATGTGTGGGGATTATAGGCCTTTGAACCTAGTTACACCTTAGGACAAGTACCCCATGCCCATCCTTGAAAAATTATTTGATAGCATTGGAAACTCAAACATCTTCACAATTGTGGATCTAAAGCAAGGTTTCAACCAGATTATGTTCATTGCGAAGGAACGCAAGAAAACGACATTCCATGGAAGCAATAAGTTGTGCGAATGGCTTGTGATGCCTTTTGGATTGAAGAATGCACTTGTCTTCTTTCAGTGAGTCATGGACCAGGTTTTTGAAGGGGCAGATTTCTTGAAATGTTACATAGATGACGCCCTAATGCATAGCAAAGGACTCATGCAACACTTGGCTCATCTTGAGGAGTTATTCAAATAGCTCCACGAAGTCAATATGAAAATCCATCCTAAAAAGTGTGAGTTTGCTATCACTTTAATAATCTACCTTGGACACAGAATTTTGCCAAATGGTATTATGGCTCATTGGGCCAAAGTAGTAGCCATTTTGGAGATGCCCAATCCTACTGATGTTCACACATTGAGAAGCTTCATCAGACTATGTAATTACTACAAAATTTATGTCCAAGACTTCAGGACTATTGTTCATCCTCTCTATGCATTATTAAAAAAGGATGTTGTTTGGACATGGAGTGATGAGGCTCAATAAGCTTTCAACACATTCAAGGAAAAGCTTTCAAAAGCTTTCTGAGAAGACCTAATTTCAACAAGGTTTTCATTCTCCACACTAACTGAAGTGTTTTTGTTATTGGAGTTATTCTTGGCCAACTTGACGAAGAAGGCAAGGAATATGTTATCGCCTATGCATCCCGAAGCAACAATAAGGTTGAAAGCAACTATTCTTCATATGAAGGAGAATGCCTTGTTGTTATATGGGCCGTCATACATTTCAAACCATATCTTTATGCCACCAATTTCACTTTGTATACCGACCACCAACCTATCAAGTGGTTGATGACCAACGATAAGCTTATTGGTAAGTTAGCTCGTTGGGCGCTTATACTTCAAGAGTATGAATTCAAGGTTATTCATCGACCTGGTATTACACATCAGAACATGGATACCATGTCGCAGAGACCCCTCACTACCTCTGAAGATTTCTTAGAAGCCGGGAAAACTTTGAGTAGATTCCAGCAATACATGTATCTGATGCATCTAGTTATCTTGCACTACTACAATGTAACTTGGTTGAGCATCCCATTATGGATATATGGGAGGACTTGGACACTTTGAGGTTTCTTCAACATGGGGAATACCCTCCCCAAGTTACATCAAGTCATCGGGATCGCATACAACAGCGGTCTAAATGTTACTCATGGAGGGACAATCATTTCATTTGATGCTTACCACAAGGCGATAGAGTGGTTCCTCCACCACATGAACGACCTAGTTTTATTCAAAAGGTACATTCGGAGCTTGGACATTTTGGAGTTAAGCGTACTTATAACCTTCTCACTCCTCATTACCATTCGAGAGGTATGTATGTTCAAGTTCGAGACATCATTATTAGGTGTGAACAATGTGATAGGGTGAGAACTTCTTTCTCTACTTGATAGCTCATGTTTTCTCCACTCCCTATTCAGGGCATGTTCTATCGCTGGTCATGTGATTTAGCTGGAAAGTTACCATAGACCTCCATGGGTAATGTCCACATCATGATTATGATTGAGCATTTTTCAAAGTGGTTCGAGCTTGTTGCGCTACCGGTCAAGTCATCACACAACACCGGCTAGGCTTTCTTACAATAGGTCCTAAGTAGGTTTGGGGCTTGCGCTGAGTGCCTTACTAATCAAAGATTAAAATTCATGGGAGAATTCCAAGACCTACTTGACCATGTTCTCATTGACCATCATTGGACTTCAAGAGATCATCCCTAAGCTGATGGCTTTGCAGAAAGGATGGTTCAAACGTGCAAGAAGGGACTTAAAAATATTTGCCTCACTAAGAACAAAGAGGATTGGGACATGGCCCTCCCTTACATCGCCATGGGTTACAGGATGTCCAAACACACTTCTTTGTCTCATTTCTCTCCTTACTATCTACTTTTTGGGAGACATCCCATTCCACCCTTTTCCATTGTTGCTCAAATGGACCAGGTTGTGGACTTGGACTCCCCAACCACTTCGGCTAAGGTCATTGTAGAAAGGGCTGTTCTATTCAAACGGGTTATGCCCATGGCCATGCAGAGCCTGTCCATTGCACAACATTGAAACACCTTACGATATGCACACACACGAGGTGGTAATTATAAACCTAAGGTGAAACAATTTGATGTTGGTGATTTTGTGTATCTCCAGCAACAACCCAATGATACTCGAAACACTTTTTCCGATCACACTATTTTGAAGATTAAGGTGATCAGGCCTTCAGGTGTGTTGGAGTTGCAAAGAGTTAACAAACACACAATTCGAGATCATTCCAAAAATTGTGCACCCTACCACCTGCCAAACTTGGATCCTACCATCATCACATCGACTTGGATTCTTCCATTTGATTATCCATGTCAAGTATGTTAAAAGACAAACGATGATGATCAAATGCTACTTTGCAATAACTATAATGGTGGATACTATCTCTTTTGCCTCAAGCCGAAACTCACTCAAATTCATGTTGACAATTGGTATTGTTCATCATGTTATCCTACAGCACCTTGATTTCTATTCAGACCATGCCACGTTTTTTTCGGCTCAGGTCTGGGGGGGGGGGATACATGATAATTTCATTTTAGCATCCTATTGTGCATTGTATATATGTGTGTGTGTGTGTGTGTCGCAACCCTACTTTGAGGGAAGTGTGAGGATGAAACTCACACTCCCGAAATTAAGACTTGGGAGTCCTCCGGGACTCCCAGAACTTCAGAGCTCAATTGTAGGGGTCAAAACACTTCACATTCCAATGTTTTTTATATCATTGGAAAGTTATTGAAGTGTATATGTCTAAAATGGCCTCGCATTGGCCATTTGGACATTTGCATCATAAGTTATGGCAAAAAGAAAGGCCAGGAGTCAAACTAGTGGTTTGACTCCTGACCACTACAAGTCAGGAATCGACACAACCCCGGTGCGTGTAGGTAGGGTGCAACACACCATTGGAAAGCTCTCAAGGAGAACTACAACTTTGCTTCATGCCTCATCCCAATCGGAGGTTTGAAAAAAGAGTTATGATCGCTCAAAGTCTTGGGAGTCCAAACCGGGATAATTTCGGGACTCCTCCTTGGGAGTCCTAGGACAAAAAGTCATTCGGATGTGGGTGCCATGGAGAGGCACATAGTATACTATATGGGGGAAGGTGGTGGCTTCCCCCGAATCTGGGCCGTGGTGAATCAAATGAGTCCAGAGTTGTTCGTGGCTTGTTTTAGCACCAAGGGTGTTTCAGAATGTGAACTAACCAACTTGTTGGTTGGTTTGATGTAGGTTCGAGTAAGTGAATAGCTTGTCACTTCGCCCTAGTCCCATCCCAAGGCTTCAGCACACCCCTCTACCCCTTTTAGTGTTAAGTGTTGGGAGTGTGTTCCAAGTCCCCCACAATTCCACAACTTGAATAACTTAGCCCCAACTTGGGGCTAACTAGGGACTTGGGAGCACGTCAGTGTGTGTGCGTGCATCTCTTTTTGGTTAATTAATTTATACCTGTGACTAGCGTTAGTCTTTTTATTTATTAGAGTTTACTATGGATTTACACCTTTACGACACCATACGTCACGACACTACACATCACGATAGTTGTCATGCCCGTACATGGTTGCATACATTATGGCCAATTACAGGCATGCCCATCATGCCTTTTAGGGTTAATGTACGCTTTTAGGGTAAATGTACGTTCTTAAGTGACTATATGTTATTAGGTGCTTAGGGTTTCAACTTGTTGGTGGTTGTATAAAAAGTTAAGCCCTTCCCTTTTCTTTTTAGTTTTTTTATAATTCCTTTGTTAGGAGAGTTTCCTCCATAATCAAATTAGATTTCTAGATGTTCACGGTGGTTATTGCATAGCCACCTTCTACATACACTACATGTTCATTCCTTCTTTACAATTCAATATACATGATAATTTCATCTCAGCCTCCTCTTATGCATTGCATATATATGTGTGTGTGTGCGTGCATCTCTTTTTGGTTGATTAGTTTATACCTTTGACTGGCTTTAGTCTTTTTGTTTAGTAGAGTTTACTATGGATTTACACCCTTACGACACCATACATCATGACACTACACATCACGACAGTGTTCCCATTGCACCCAAGCCCCATGGGCATTTGTTGGATAAAAAGGCCATGTAATGGTGCATGATGTCATGTCCTAGGTGCCATATCATGCCCACATTGACCCCACATCAACATCATCCACATCATTAGAGTGTCATATCATCTCCATGCCATGTTATGCACACATTAACGCCACATTATCACTGATATCACCCATGTCATTAAAGTGTCATGTCACCATTTGCCATGTCATCACCATCTACCATGTCACCACCATATCATGCCATGTCAACAACATGGATGTGCCACATCATTTGTTAATAAGGATGTTGATGCGATGAGGGGGTCATTAATGAATGTCAGATGTCATTTTTGTGCACCCACACACTTGCACCTATGCACCCATGCATTCAAAATTTTACACCCAAAATAGTTGCCTTTAATGAATTTCACACATGTAAGATAAAATTTACAATTGGTCATGGTTATACTTTTAGTAAACACGAATAATTCAAGATTATCCCTTGGTTTTGTGCAATGAAAATGTGTAAGCTATGAATGCAAGATAAACAAATCAATGTGTAAACAAATGAAAGTGGGATTAAATTCAAATCAATTCCCTTGATTGTGTGTAATGTAATCTTAAAGACATGACAAGGAACAAATATCAATGTATGAATAAACAAAATTGGGATTAAATTTAAATTGATTCCCTTGGCTACTTGCCATGTAAATGTGCAAGCCATGAATGTATAGTAGAAAAAATGTAATCTTGGAAGCACGAAAAGGAACACAAACTAGTCTATAAATAGACAAAAGTGGGATTGGATTCAAATTGATTAAATGTTCCTAAAACATGAAAGGGAATAAATATCAGTGTGTGAACAAAAAAAATTAGCACTAAATTCAAATCTATTCCCTTCAATAATTTCAATGCAAATGTGCAAGTCGTGAATGCAAGGTAGAAAAATGTAATATTCAAAGCATAGTAAGAAACAAATATTAATGTGCAAATACACAAAAGTGGGATTGGATTCAAATTGATTGAATGTTCCTACTAAGGCACGAATTCCCTTTGTCAATAAGGAGAAGACAATTTGATGTTGTCAAAATTTAGAACATTCGTAATGATAATATTGTGTTATCAATACAATTTCAATTCTTCCCAAATTGATGCATTGAGCCATCAACCCTATGTGTCTTTAAGGGAAATAAATAGTTGGGAATACATCCCATGGAAGATGAGATCCATTGAGAAGGCAAGGTTTGGTATGAAAACCCTCTTGATGAATCTTGGATGGAAATTTCATCCTTTGTAATAATGTTAATTGAATATTGTGTTGAAATAGGCATATGGAAGGTAATTTTGAAAGAGCGACATTATTTCCCTAGTGAAAAAAATGAGAATGTTTTTGAAAAATGGAAGGAAGTATCAAAGAGCAATGGTGTTTCCTCAACAAGGAGAACAAGTGTGCCCTAAAAAAATGGAAGGAAGTTCCAAGAAACATTGGCATTTCCTTGAGGAAAACAAATGTGCTTCAAAGTATTGAAGGTATTTTGGGGCAACAACAACATCTTTTCAATGGGGAAAATGTGTGCTTCAAGGAATGGATGGTATTATTGAAAGGAGGGGACGGAAACATGTTTCATAATTTGGACGTGTTTTTTGAAGAGTTCGATAATCCCTTAGGGTAGTATTTTATGCTAATGGTGAGGACTCAATTTGCCCAAGGTTGAATACTTCCTTAGCATGGAAATGAAAATCACTAGGGGTGTGAGTTTCCTTGAAGAAACAAAGGGAGATGATTTTTTAAAAAAAGGTTTGGGAGGCATGAAGCAAGGTGGGGGGGCAAGTTGGGAAAAATATTTGGGGGATGGGGGGTGTAGGGGTTAAGCTATGCTGGTGCATTTAGCTAAGAGAATCATTGAGTTTGGTTTATAGGGAGGTGGTTAAACAAGGATGGGGTGGTTTGGAACAAAGCATTGAAATTCAAAAATTCAATTGTTAGATTATGTCATAAACAACATTACATTCCACTTATTACACATGTTTAATGCTTGCTTTAAAATTTTGCAATTAAATTTGAAAAAATGTGTGATTCATTTTTTTCCAACAAGTTTGACTATTTGGAGTACATAATTTGGGCACACCATAAAAAAGGAGTGCTACATAATAACTCGTCACAAGTTTCCTTATGTACCTAGAGGTGGGAGTTTAAATCCATAATATTCCTTTTTAACATTGGAGGTCATCTTACTTTTCTTTAGGAATTTTTACACTTCATAAGCGCTTGGTTTTTTTTCTAACAGAATGAGTAAACTTTTGATAGTTAGATATGGAAAACAAAGGCAAAAAAATCACTACACACAATAAGGCCTTCAAATGGGATGGTAAATTCAATGTTTGCCTTCAATTACCAAATTGAATGGGCACCTTATTTTGGTAACACCCATGTCCATGGGCCTTACCTACCATAAATTATTTGTAAACATAATTTTGTCAAAGGCTAACTAATGCTTCAAAATGATTATTTCTTTGTGCAAAAAAATATTATAATGGTTGTGCATTTTCTTAAAATAGGTTTAAGGTAGTTCAATTGCTTTCAAAATTGAAAAAAATTAATGTAAATATATTCCTCTTTTTCGTTTTCACATAATATTTCAATATGTTTTTTCTAAGCATTAAATAACCGGTGAAAATTTTAATTGTGCATAACTATTATTTTTAATTTGTTGAGTTCAAATTATTATAACTCATTTTAAAGGAAATTAAATAAATGAAAACACATTAGCATAACTAGAAAGACATGTTCAATGTTTTTACCCAACATTCCCACAAGTCAATGACCAAATAAACAATTCCTATGGTATAAGGTCAAATATATTTGGTCAAATTTTTATGCATTTTTGTCAACCACACAAATAACTTAATGGATGAAACAAATGGTTGAACAAATTTTATTTAAATGGTTGTGGTGCATTTAAAGCAAAGTTCACTAAAATTTCATCCCAAAGTGATGGTTCACAACCAAGTTAAAGAACACCAATTTCAAGTATGTAGTAATGATATTTATGAATATTAAAGCAATCATATTTGCAAGGTTAAAAGAAGTCATGGAATTTTTAATTTGAAAATGATAACTTGTGATAATATTGGTGTAGTTTTGTTATAAGTTACATGGAATGATATCAATTGAAGAAGTTACATTATGTGGGATCCAAACATTACAATAAAAGAGATTTGTCTTTTGCAACTATTATTTGTAAATTAATTTTGTTTTAGTTGCATAAGACAGGTTGCACATGACATCTACTTACATGCAATGTATTTTACATATGACACATATTCAATATGCTTATACATTTTCATATATTCATATTCCTATGTATGTAGTTATGTGCAATTAAATGGTAATATTTTTTTGTGACATGTGTCCACTTTAAGGCTGATCATTTGATGACACATGACATTCAAAGTTCACTGTGGCATTTATTATTTTAATCTAATAAATTGTCCAATTTAGGGCTTATAAGATGTCGACACATGGCATTTAGATAGGCATTGAGTAGATAAATAGGCCTAGGTAAGTAGGTAAGCCTAGTCAAAATAGGTAGGTTATAAATAATGTTTAAAAAAAAATTGGGTTTGAATCTCTTTCATTGGTTCATCCCATTAATTGCCACTTGCTTATTGAACTAATGCATCTAGACCTAAATAGTTTATAAACTTCAAAGTTATGACAAATAATATGGGATAAACATTGTAATTGCAACATAGGATGCCACGAAGGTAAAGAAGTGGATAAAAATTCATACAAATCTGGACATTGTTTTGTTATTTTTTGAACTCAAAGATATTTGTAAATCTCCACCTAGTGCAACCAAAGCCACAAGAATCACTAAAATTGATTTCAAAATGAGCAAGATATGCCTTTTGGAGGTGAAAGGTGCCAATGTTTAATTTAAGCACACAAGAACAATTTGAGTTTTGGAGCTCAAGATCACTGGTCCTCATTTCATTGTCTTTACACTTCTAAGAACTTTTCAAGAGCTTTAGATGGTGCACTCATAGCTTTTTAAATTGTTCAAAATGAATAAGAAATGAGAAAGATATAAAGTTTAAAATTGAAGGGGGTCCAATGTTTTTTTTGTCCTTGAATGAGCTAGTCCTCTTCTTGCTTCTTCTTTGTTATTCTTTGTCTTTAGACTTGAAAAAACATTGTAAACCTTCTTCCATTGGTACTCATGACCATAAAAATCTTTCCAAAAAAAAAAAAAAACAAAAAATTAAAAA
>Ga0209611_10011235_pt1 | contig 12970 bp, 11 predicted proteins | sample S1TSphgellanicum_3_FD_187693 | JGI IMG/M metagenome (GOLD analysis project Ga0209611, IMG submission 187693) | Host-associated microbial communities from peat moss isolated from Minnesota, USA - S1T2_Fc - Sphagnum magellanicum MG (SPAdes) (version 2) | ecosystem: Host-associated > Plants > Peat... | reverse complement strand
GCTTTAATTTGCAGAACTGTAGTATATCAGTAGGTGGGGGACAGCAAAAATAAAACAGGAATGACAAATTCAAGTGATGTTCTCTATTTAGGCGTGAATTTGTGTGTATTGTTGACTTCCACACATTCTTTTGTGTGGAAGAATCTCTTTGTCTGGTGTGCATGTTGCTTAACAGGTTATTTTCAAGCCTTGAAAACAATAATGACAATCCATCCACCCGTTTGGAGTACCCAGACATAGAGAAGTTGATGCTTTATCTTTTTCTCTATCCCTTTCCCTTTGGCTTAGATGCTATCTTGTTCAGGTACAAGCTAAAGTGAAAATGAAGCTTCTGGTCACAAGCTTATTGCAGCTTGAATGAGGATACTGTTGTTTTTTTCAAATTAGCCATGCCTCCTGAATGCAAGTTAACATCATGATCAGTTTCCATAGCTTCTGGGCATACAATAGAACCTCTTGATACAGATTTCTGTACAATTGCTTACACCAAGTTTTGAGCAGATTGTTATATACTTTTATCTTGCCCTAATACTGGGAGCTGATGATGTCAGAGGGAGTAATGGCAGGGAGTCATTGCCATTCACCAGGAAGGTGGTCATATTATACTTTGGAAATAACACTCGCAAAGTTACAATGCCACTCATTCTGTTTGTGTTTGTGGCTGGAACTGACAACACTTGTTTGGTTGGGTTACATGTTTTTGTGGAGTTCTCTCTGAAATCAGCCTAATATGTGTTCTCTATCTGAAGACTCTTCTTTTTTTAAAGCCGTGTCTGTGTACAGAACTGCCATGCATAGACCTAGATAGCTATGTTTGTGTAAATGATGCCTCCTCTGTTCTTGTAGCCTCTGGGGTTTTATGGTTTTTAGAGAAGAGTGGGAAGCAGCAGGAAAGATAGTAAATTGATGTTTTCTCAAAAGGATGTGGCACAACCACTCTGGGACTGAATATCCTTGCAGCTGCTGATGTGCTACTGTGGAGGAAGAAGCACCTTTCTATCGGTCTCTTGGTGGGAGCAACTCTCGCATGGATTTTGTTGGAGAAGACGGGATATACAGTGTTGTCAATTGTCTCTAATGTTACACTGTTTCTGGTGGTTATCCTTTTTGTATGGTCAAACGTGGCAGCTTTACTTAACAGGTCCTTCTCCCAGCACTGATCATACTCTTGTTGGTTCTTATCAGGGATGAACTAGTATTCGTGAGCTCTTTTGACTCTGTATGGTTCATGAATAGGAATGTATCTAATCAAAGCCTTGTTCGGGGTTCACAGTTTAGAATGTGGGAATTTTGTGGGCTTGCTGGTGGATAACGGCTTGTTGATCTGCTAAGGTTTGTTGTATTTGTACAGGGCCCCTCCTCCTTTGCCAGAGCTGTCTTTGTCTGAGGATTTTGTCCTCAGTACAGCTAGCTCAGTTCGCCTGGAATTAAACAAGGCTTTGGCAATTGCCCATGATGTAGCCCTTGGCAAAGATTTCAAGCTTTTCTTGAAGGTGCTTGATGTGAATCAGACTTTTCCCTTGACAAATTTGTTGCTGTCAATTTAGTCAAAAACTTGGTTATACTTTCAAGCCATTGTTACCAATCTGGGAATGTTCCTGTGCTATGTAGGTTATTGCTGTGTTATGGATTGTCTCCACTGTTGCCAGCTGGTTCAACCTCTTGACTCTCATCTATATTTGTAAGCAGTCTATTGCCCAATCTTTCTAGGTTTTGTTGCCCTTTTATCTGGAAATTGGTCAAAGAATTGGCTAACACAAAAACCATTTCATGGTTGTAAGAAGGTCAACTTTTTCCATGTCTTGAGTTTCTGTTTGAATCTAGTTCAAATTGCCCTAACAAAAGTGAGACAACATCTGTTACTGTCTAATTCTGACCATGTCCGCCTGCTCTTGGAACCAGGTATTGTCTTGGCTCTGATTGTGCCATTTATTTATGATAAGTATGAGGATGTTATTGATCATCATGCAAATAGAATAAGTGAACAGGCACAGGCTCACTACAAGAAGCTGGATGAGAATGTTTTCAGCAAGATTCCCAAGGCCCCTGTGAAAGAGAAGAAGATCCAGTAGGTGGGTGAAGTTGAGTTTAGACTGAGCTAGAGATTCATGGGCTGTTCTGGAGGGTTTTTTCTATAAATAACAATCAAAATATACTGGAGACACAGGTTGCTGTGCTCTTTCCTTCCAGAGGCCCCATTGTGTATAGAGAAGTTTGACTATGTCTTTCTTTCAATCCACTGTAAATTTATTGTATTGTAAACATCAAGATATGGATGTGTCCAGCAAGTCTTTTAAAGTGTTGTATCAGTGTGGGATACAATTAGAGCACAAGACTAGGCTGAGATCCCAGCAGCAGCCAAACCAGTAGGAAGATCAGCTCATGTGCTCTGCTGCCAGTGCCAGCAGACTGGAAACCCTTGTGCACACTGAATTCAAGTTGACTTCTTGGCATGCCTTGATGAACATTGGCTTGTGTCACCAGTCCGGATTACACTGAAATTCTTAAAATATGGTTAGAACAGTATTACCTGGATACTGATACATCCACTTGGTCTCGTGTCCCTTATGGAGAGGACAACTTCTGACCCAAGATCCTTCAAACAAATTCAGACATTAGGAATTCATTAAGTTCACCATGTTTGGGCCTCCTTTCAACAATTGGGCCTTTCCCATGCTTTCCAGAAAGTAATGAAATCTTTCTATGAAGCAAGGTAGTTTGTTTGTTTTGTTTGTACTGATAAGATCCACCGAATGGGGATGATTCAGATTGTGCTCTTGGTGTCTTTGGAAAGCTCTCAAGGAGGAGGGCTGCATCAGCTTGGTTTCATGGCATTAGGACTTGTGGTGTAGAAGTTCTTGAATATTGAATGATTTCTTCACTGAAAATTAAATTAAATCGTGGCTGAAAATTTTAGAAGAATTGGAATGTGCCTTTGTTGTTATTGGAAAGATCTTGATGAGCAGGATTTAATGGAATTTATTTGGCAAGATTTGAATTCAGAATGTTGGAAATACTGATTTTTAAGTGATTTTTGCTGTTGAAAATTCCAAAAATTCCAAAAAACAATGTTTTGGAAGGAAAAATCAGTTGAGAACATGGTAACATTTGAAGGCTTATCGATCAAACATGATTTCCTTTCATATTTGGCTGTTCAAAAATTTGCAATACAATGTTCACATGTTGAGTTTCTCTATTTTATAATGGGTTCACACTTGGGCCAATGGCACAGGCCATACTATTTCAATAAATCTCAATTGTCATGCATGGCCTCATACACGATGGCTAGTTACGGGCATGCCACTCATGCCTTTTAGGGTTAATGTACGTTCTTAGGTTATTGTACACTATTATGTGTTTTAGGGTCATGGCTTGTTTAGGGTTTTAGCTTGTTGGTGGCTATATAAAAGGTCAAGTTCTTCCCTTCTCTTGTTAGCTTTTTTAGAATTCCTTTGTCAAGGAGAGTTTCTTCCATAGTTAGATTGAATTTCTAGATGCTCACGACGGTTATTGCACGGCCACCATTTACATACATTACATTTTCTTTCTTTTTTTATAATTTAATTCTAGTAAAATTGTTCTCTATTCCTTAATGTTCAAAGCGACAAATTTCTCTTGGCTTTGAGTTCTCAAATTTCTTTTGTTGCTGGTGTTGTTGCTAGTGTTGTTGTTGCGGTTAGAGGGAGCTTGTGTTCTTACACCTCTACCAACCAATAGAGCCGGGATTGGAGGAGATGGGAAAAGCAAGACCAAATGGGGGAATGATATATCTTGGAGCAGACGAGGTTTTGAAAAAAAAATAAAATTCTCTCTTTCTTTCAAACACAAGAGGAGCCTTGAAGACTCTTGAAGTTGCCGGAGGCAAATAAGAAGAAAAATAAAATAAAATAAAATATTGTTGTTTTTGCACGTTAAAACTCCTAGGCAATTTACAACTCTGCAAGTTATAACTCGGCATCCGTTGCGTTGTGGCTCGCCATTGTTGTAACGCCATGAGTGTTACGACCTGCCATTGTTGCAATGCTGTGAGTTCATCTGACATCCATTCGTCAAATTTTTGTTGGATTTTCATCCGATTTCCGTCCATTGACGTCCGTCCATCGTTGTTCATCCCTATTGACATGCCATATTTTTCAAATTGTATGTACTACATACATACGTATTCGATATTATATTCTTCAAATCGTATCTAATGCTTTATATTTCTAAAAAATTTTGGGGCATGGGACAAAGCCATGTCCTTGGATGATGAAAGCACTACCATTAAGCTAGAGCCAAGGTATCAGATATGAAGTAACACACAATCATTTGAGCCGATTTCTATGAGCTCACAATTTTCATGATGGTACCATCAAACGTTTAGAGTGCCATCGTCATCTAATACAACTCCTACTAGGAATTCAAGTTCAGGTTATATTACAACAACGGTACATCAAAGTCCATTTGGAAGGGTTAATCAGTGAAGTACGCCTGTTGATGCACCTACTTTCACACCATCATCGTTTATTCTGTTGTAAGTCGTTACCTCTACACCCATATACACCATGGAGGTCAACAATTCTTCCAGGAGAATTGAGAAGTTCAACGGAAGGCCATGTACCATTTTTTTGAGGGAGTTCAAAATAACTTTCTCAACTATGGTTTGTGAATTGGAACTCAAGTATGGCGTTAATTACATTGAAGTGTTTACATTCAAACAACTGGCCTGTTATGTGCACTATGAGGCATTAGATGTCTACGAGCAATATTCTCCAAGGATTTTGAGTGTCACTCAAATCCCCAATCTAGTTTATGCCACAACCATCGCCACCCCTTCTTAAGCTACACTGCAAGTTGCCATTGCACATCATGGGACTATGCCCAATAATCCAAATCTGGTACCAACTTCAGTAAACCTTTCTCCTCAACAACTCATTGTTACTACCACAAACATTCTTCCCATCATTGATGCACCAACTTTTGTTCATTTAGTGGGGGAATTTTTTCAAGTTCTTGAGTTGGAATTTTCAGTCAAGAGTTCTGAAAAAATTCTGTAACTCGCCACCTTTTTTCGACAAAAGGATGAAACCCTCAAAATGCTCTACAAAAGGCTTCTTAAGCTCAAAGAGGATACTCAGAGTATCACAAACATGGAAGCTGCCCATCGGTATCTTTGTTTGTTCGAAAGCACTCCGACATTCCATGCATAAGTTTTACAACACGTTTTTGTAGAATTTGGAAATTCATACATTTTGCTAGATGTGTATAACATTTATAAAAGCTGGAACTATTTCATGCACACTATGAGGCCAGTACAATGAAGCCTCCATCACGTTCAAAGCCTTAACCTTCACAAGTGCGCCAACCAAATCATCATGTTCTTTTTCAAGGGCTAAAGTGATGCACTCTACAACACCAATCCTACCTTTTTGTAACTATTATGGTAATCCTACCCACAAAGCTAATGAGTGCAACATTCTTTTTGAAGATCTTTTATGTGATTATTGTGAGAAAGAGGGACACCATGAAGCTGTTTGTTTTGCCAAGTTCCCGGAACGGAAACAATTTCAATTACCACATCAAAATCTGTTAACGTCTTCCGCTGCCCCTTAACCAAAAGCCAAGGCAATTCAATCTTCCATTCAGGTTTTCCCCACTAAAGGTAATTCCAATAAGAATGCTAAGAAGAAGTAGCACAATATTGATAAGAGGGAGGTGCTTCAAGCACATGCTGCTCAAGTTCAAACTTTGCAAAATGGACTTGAATCATTGAGGGCCCAACTTATTAATCTAAAATATAAGTCTTCCTAACTAACTAATCATGCCCAACTTGTATAGGGTTCAAGATTGTGGGAAGGACCTCCTAGGTCGTTCTATGGCCTCTCACATGATGCCATGTTTGGGGAGTATGTTCTTTCTAGTGCACACAATTCTAATCTCACATTAAAATTTGCTACTTTTTTTTGCCTTTCCTATTTCGCGACATAAAAGGCTATTGTGGCAACCAGAGTTTTTGCGACTAGGCAGGTAATTTAGATTGATGGACTCACATCTAGCTCAAGTCGTATTACCAAGGCTAGAGGAGCCCGAGCAATCATGCCACAATTATTTTGTCTTCTTAACATAAAAGAAAAACACACCTTGTTGGCGAGGGGGGAAGAGATTATTACACCACAAGCTGTTAGGGCATCAAATCGTGTTTAAGGAATACATATACATACATTAAGAAAATACACAATTTTCTATTGATCATCTTATAGAGTGCCAATTTCAAATGCGTGAAGTGGCGCAAAAGCTTATGAATACACCATTGTTTAATTTCCAAGATTTGAAGCTAAACACCAAGGATATAATTATAGTACTAAAGGATATCTTGAACACTACATCAGGTCTTCTACCAATCCCTAATCCACATGCTACAAAAGGTCCCATCCAACACCTTGGAGAGACACTCAATTGGTTCATGTGTTATAGATGGCGTTCGTGATCTAGTCACTAGTTCTAGCATGGTTAAACTAGTGGGCTCTTTTACCTTTGATTATACATTCACATATAAGGAGGAAGCTAAGAACACTTCACTTATGGATTTGTTATTCAACAAAGGCGTTGTGGATAGCCATTCTCTTCACAAAGTCTCTCACTCATTTCCGAAGGTGGTTCCTAATGAAAAAATTTCCATCACCATCAGAGTTGCCATTGTCAACAATATTAAGTTAGCAATCCAAGTGGGAGGACATACACCCAAAGTGGTACATCTTGATACAGGTGCCCAACCAATGATTCTTGGTGTTCAATTTGCTAAGAAGATGGGCATGCTCGACTTTAAATTACAAAAATCTATGTGGCAAATTCGCACCGGTAGTGGGAGCCTAGAGGAGGTACTTTGGGAAAGATTAGATTGCATTAGATTTCAATGAAGGTACAGATTATGAGCTTTGCCTATAGGTTAGATGTTTAGTCACCAATGCCAGTAGTTACGATGTGTTCATTGGGCAAGAGGCCATGTTTCCACTAGGTTTCACAATTGACAACTAGTTTAAACATGCGTATTATTGAGTGGATTGGGAGACTAATGGCCACCACTTGGGATACATACCCCTTGATTTACATGGGAACCATAGTCCTATGGTTCACCATTGTATGTTCAAGGAGACACACACCATTTCCTACATCCAACAAGCTAACCATGAATGGATAGAGGTAGATGAAGAGGAGACAACTTACGCCCAAGCTACTGAAAGTTTGAAGGGGTTTCCTACTGACATTCAACATGGATCAAATGTTTTATAGAAGTTCAAAGCAACCCACGAGCCCTCGATCAAAGCTCTGATTAGTTTTGAGAACATGGAAAGCTATGGCGAATTGATTAAGCTAGTACTTCGTTAGTTAATCACCTAGACACCGCCTAAGGAGGGGATTACATTACTAGAATTCTTTGGTGGTATTGGTACAAGTCTCAAAGCCCTGTAGTCAAGGATGGTGGTTTGGAGGTATTTCTACGTAGACATCTTATTGCAATGTAAGTGGCAGCATTGAGAATGATGGAGTTCATAACCAGATTTTCGCAATAGTTTGCAACCACTACATGGAAGGCGAGTTTCACTTTCTTACCCTTTGACATACAACTAATTCAGAAGAAGCATATCGAATTATTTGGCCCCATGGACTTCATCATTTCAAGTTGGGAATGTCAAGGATTTTTAGTGATTGGATTTGGAGAAGGCTTAAGTGACATAAGATCCAATCTCTTCACGGACATGGTACGATTGATCACTTAGGCTCAATCCATTTCTCCTACGTTTGGTTATGTAATTGAGAACACCCTTTCTCAATTTGACTAGAAGGAGAAAGTCTAGGAGCAGTACACACTGGTCAAGCATTACCTTGGAGAACCAATCCTACTCAATGCGACACAATGCGGTTCTTATGCGCACCGGTTACGCAATTGGTGGACCAACCTTGCACCACTTTCAATTTTGCAATTGGCTCTGAGATACACCATCAGGGACCCTAACCTGCAAGTTTCTCATGTATTGGATGATCAGAGCTCCTGCCAACCAGTTACGAAGCAAGTGAAACCTTTTTGGTTTCGTGCGAACACAATAGGAAAACCAAGAGGTGCTTGGCCCACCTTTGTCTCCCTCCTAAGAGCACATGCCTTTCAAGGAGATGGACTAGGCCTAATGTATCGTCATGCTTTAGTCACTTGGGAGGAACCAAGTCTAGAAGAAAGAGAAAGGGCTATGGGGTTCCAAATTGGCACTATTAGTCACACCAAGGTGACTAAATTAGAGCGTAATGCTCTACTAGGGAGAGGCATGGGCCTGATTCCCTTACATGGTTGTTGGTAACATGTGTACCTTTTCAAATGTACACAACACTAGCATTTATTCAATTAGCATGTAGTTCTCGTGATGCGACTATATGGCACCCCAACCAAGTACATTTACCTATTTTGAACATTTTACATTTCACTTTTAGTTTGGGGGGGAGGAGGTACCATGTAATTTGACTCAAGTTGTTTTTGATACACTTAGAGGTACATCAACTTCTAGAGAAACAATTATAACCTTCTATGAATTTGCACAATTGGATAATGGAAAACCTAATACATCAGGTTTTTCAAACACATTTTCCAATTCCACTCCATGTGTTTCTAACTACCCTTTCGTTATGGGGAACCAATTCACCAAGAAGGACAGACACCATGTCATAGACTTGTTAATTAAGTATGAGAATGTGTTCGCATTCTCAATGAAAAACTTAGGTAGGTGTAAGACCATGCAATTCTTTATAGACCTTATAGATGAGACACCCATTTATCGGAGGAGGCATAGGTTGAGCAAGCATGAATGGGAACTTGTAGATGAAATATGCAAAGAGTTCCATGAAGTTGGTCTCATTCAGCCATCAAGCTAAGATTTCGCAACCGCTATAGTAATGTTAGCAAAAAAAATTTGAATTGGATTATGGATTGAAAAAAGGATGTGCAGGGATTATAAGCCTTTGAACTTGGTTACACCTCAAGACAGGTACCCCATGCCCATCCTTGAAGAACTGTTTAATAACATTGGAGATTCAAACATCTTCATAATTATGGGTCTAAGGCAAGACTTCAACTAGATTGTGTTCGCTGCAAAGGATTGCAAGAAAATGACACTCCATGGAAGCAACAAGTTGTGGGAATGGCTTGTGATGCCTTTTGGATTGAAGAATGCACTTGTCTTCTTTCAACGAATCATGGATTAAAGTTTTCGAAGGGGCAGATTTCCTGAAGTGCTACATAGATGACATACTAGTGCATAGCAAGGGACTCCAACAACACTTGGCTCATCTTGAGGAATTATTCAAGAGGTTCCACATCAATATGAAGATCCATCCTAAAAAGTGTGAATGTTGTCACTTCACTAATCTACCTTCAACATAAAATTTTGCTAAATGGTATTATGGTTCATTGGGCCAAAATAGTAGCCATTTTGGAGATACCTAATCCTATTAATGTTCACACTTTGAGGAACTTCATCAAACTATGTAATTACTACATGATTTATGTCCAAAACTTCAATACTATTACTCATCTTTTTTATGCATTGTTAAAAAAGGATGTTGTTTGGACATGGAATAAAAAGGCTTAGGAAGCTTTCGACACACTTAAGGAAAAACTTTCAGAGTTCCCCATTCTAAGAAGACATGATTTCAGTAAGGTCTTCATTCTACACACTAACTAAAGTGTTCTTGGTATTGGTGCTATTTTTGGCCAATTTGATGAAGAATGCAAGGAATATGTTATCGCCTATGCATCCCAAAATAACAACAAGGTTGAGAGCAACTACTCTTCATATAAAAGAGTAGTTTTGATGTTGTATGGGTCGTCATACATTTTAGGCCTTATCTTTATGGCACCGAGTTCACTTTGTATATTGACCACTAGCCTATCAAGTGGTTGATGACCAATGACAAGCTTAATGGTAAGTTAGCTCGTTGGGCGTTTATACTTCAGGAGTATGAGTTCAAGGTTATTCACTGACTTGGTATTACACATTAGAATGCAGATACCGTGTCATGGAGACCCCTCATTACCTTTGAAGATTTTTTAGAGCTAAGCAAAACTTTGATTAGATTCTAGTAGTACATGTATCTTATGCATTTAGTTGTCTTGCATTATTGCAATGTAACTTGGTTGAGCATCCCATTGTGGATATATGGGAGGACTTGGAAATTCTGAGGTTTTTTCAGCATGGGGAATACCCTCCTTTAGTTACATCAAGTCATTAGGATTGCATACAATAGCGATCCAAACGCTATTCATGGAAGGACAATCACCTCATCCAATGCTTACTACAAGGCAACAAAGTGGTTCTTCCACCACATGAACGACCTGGTCTTATTTAGAAAGTACATTCGGAGTTTGGACACTTTGGAATTAAGCGTACTTAGAACCTTTTCACTTTTCATTACCATTGGAAAAGTATGTATGTTCAAGTTCGAGATGTCATTGCTAGGTGTGGATAATGTGATAGAATGAGAACTTCCTTTCCCTTTCGACAACTCATGTTTTTTCCACTCCCTATTCAGGGCATGTTTTATCGCTGGTCTTGTGATTTAGCTAGAGAGTTATCATAGACCTCCAGGGGTAATGTCTACATCATGATTATGATTGAACGTTTTTCAAAATGGGTGGAGCTTGTTGTTTTACTGGACAAGTCATCACACAACACCAGCCGGGCTTTCTTATAACACGTCTTAAGTAGGTTTGGGGCTTGTGCTGAATGCTTTACTGATCAAGGATCAAAATTTAGAAGAAAATTTCAAAACTTATTTAACCATGCTCTCATTAACCATTGCCGGACTTTAAGGTATCATCCCCAAGTTGATGGCTTTGCAAAGAAGATGGTTTAGACATGCAAGAAGGGACTTTGGAATATTTGCCTCATTAGGAATAAAGAGGATTGGGACTTGGCCTTACTTTACATTGCCATGGGTTATAGGATGTTTAAACACGCCTCTTTTAGGAACAAAGAGGATTGGGACTTGGCCTTACTTTACATTGCCATGGGTTATAGGATGTTTAAACACGCCTCTTTGTCTCATTTCTCTCCTTACTTTCTATTTTTTGGGAGACATCCCATTCCACCCTCTTCCATTGCTACTCAAATGGACCAGGTTAAGGACTTGGACTCCCCAACCACTTGGGCTAGGGTCATTGCAAAAAAGGCACTTCTATTCAGGAGGGTTATGCCCATGGCCATGGAGAACTTGTCCATTACATAACATCAAGACACCTTATGGTATGCACACACACAAGGTGGCAATTACAAACCTAAGATGAGACAATTTGATGTTGGCGACTTTGTGTATTTCCAATGGCAACTTAATGATACTTTGGACACTTCTTCTGGTTGCATTATCTTGAGGATTAAGGTGATCAGGCCTTCAGATGTGTTGGAATTGTAAGGAATTAACGAACGCACAATTCGGGATCAATCCAAAAACTGTGCGCCCTACCACATACTGAACTTAGATCCTACCATCATCACATCAACTTAGATTCCTCCACTTGATTATCCATGTCAAGTGTGTCAAGGACAAACAATGTTGATTAGATGCTGCTTTGCGATAATTATAATGGTGGATACCATCTATTTTGTCTCTAGCTGAAGCTCATTTAAGTCCCCACTGGCAATTGATATTGTTCGTCACGTTCTCCTGCAGCATTTTGATTTCTACTCAAACCATGCCACACTTTCCCTGGCTCAGGTCTTGGGGGGATACATGAAAATTTCATCTCAACCTCCTCTTGTGCATTGTATATAATGTGTGTGCATTTCTTTTGGGTTGATTAGTTTTCTACTTTTGATTGGTTTTAATCTTTTTGTTTAGTAGAGTTTACTATGGATTTACACCCTTACAATACTATACATCACGACACTACATGTCACAACATAGTTTGAAACGTTGAAATTCAACATTTAATGCACAAGGTTCATGAGGAATTATAGGAGTTATGGAGGTCATAGTAGCTGTATAGGTAGGACCAGAGAAAATATATGGAGGCGCTGATGAAGTATGAAAGAGGAATCGTAATAGCTGTATTGGTAGGAATAGAGAAAATATATGGAGGCACTGATGAAGTATAAAAGACGATGAAACTTAGAAAACCATAAATTGATGGTTTTCTGAGTTTTATGGCCCAATTGAATACCCATAGCCACATAAGAGCATCATTGAATCCCATAGACAGCAAAAGAGGGTGGGATGCATCAACAGCACAAGACTAGGCTCACAATCACTTGTGTAGGTCGTAGTAGCTGTATAGGTAGGACCAGAGAAAATATATGGAGGCGCTGATGAAGTATAAAAGAGGAATCGTAGTAGCTGTAATGGTAGGAACAGAGAAACTATATGGAGGCGCTGATGAAGTATAAAAGACGGTGAAACTCAGAAAGCCATAAATTGATGGTTTTCTGAGTTTTATGGCCCAGTTGAATGCTAGTGTACTTGCAGGTTACTTTAAACCTCACCATTTCTGACCAAACCCACGGTTCTGCTGCTGTCCCTTCCTTATTCTACAGATACCTTCTGCTTGAAGTGCACCTGCTAGGCTCTGGCAACTACCAATTGATGAATACCTCATCACAAGGTACCCATAGCCACATAAGAGCATCATTGAATCCCATAGACAGCAAAAGAGGGTGGGATGCATCAACAGCACAAGATTAGGCTCACAATCACTTGCTTGTGGATTTATAAGAGAGACCAGTTGAAAGAGTAAGGAGAGAAGGAAAGTAGTTCCAAAGGAAGAACAGAGGAAAAGGAGATTCACATTTTATCTGTTGATGTCTTCATCCATAGGGTAAATGATCTGAATGATGTGTTCCATTTATACTGACTGGAATAAGGAATTGCCCTAGTTAAAATCCACTTATAGAAAATTATCAAACCTTATTGTGTGCAAGAGATTACATCATCACAAAACTGTTTAGAGACTATT
>Ga0209611_10011234_pt1 | contig 12971 bp, 14 predicted proteins | sample S1TSphgellanicum_3_FD_187693 | JGI IMG/M metagenome (GOLD analysis project Ga0209611, IMG submission 187693) | Host-associated microbial communities from peat moss isolated from Minnesota, USA - S1T2_Fc - Sphagnum magellanicum MG (SPAdes) (version 2) | ecosystem: Host-associated > Plants > Peat... | reverse complement strand
ATGAAACATTTCAACATAATACCAATGTTGTTGTTCCACAATGTTGTATTTGGTGGTTGATGGTCAAGTTACTTTTGCAATGCTGAATAATTACGAAATTGTAAATTCCTTTTATTCTATATGGTTATGACCAGCTTAGTCATCTCACGAATAATGATCTTCACCTCTTTTATTAGCATTTGAATTCCCTATTATGTAAATGCTTGTTGGTTATGTTTTATTTTCCATAACTTCAAGGTTAAAAGGCCATTGTCACAATTACCAATGTCATCGGGTTCATTAATTTGAATGTTCATCTATGATTTATATTAAACTTGTACATAATTCTTAATTTAGTTTTAGTTCACTCTTAATTAACTTCCAGTTAAATCTTTGTTCATTTTTAATTAATTTTTAATGGACTTTTAGTTAAATCCCAATTAAGTCTTAGTTAAACTCCCAATTAACTCATAATTAACTCCTAATTAAATTTTAATTAGTTATTAATTAACTTTTAGTTAGTTTTTAGTTAAGTTTTAATTAACTCATAATTGATTCTTAGTTAGGAAGGTTCTCAAAGAAATTCTTTACTTGATGTGCACAGTAAAACCTCCTTGGAAACTTCCTTGAGCTAGGTCCCCAAAGGGGTATAAATAAAATAGGACCTTTCATTTCCTTCAATTTGTTCAACACCAATCTTATGCACAATCTTGCACCATAGCTTTGTCGTGTTCTTTTCATGTTCATGTTTGCATATGTTAATATAATAAATATCCATTTTCATGTTTGTTTTGCACATCTTGTGTTCTTGTTCATAGTTCTTGTGTTTTTGTTTTTGAATCACATAATTTTGTCTTATTCCTTGTTTGAAAGTTCGACTTAAACTTTTCCTTTAACCTTTGTTCTTGTGATTCTTCATGTCTTTAACAGTCATATTCTTATCCTTTTAAACCCAACCTTGATGTTATGTTTGGTTAACAATTGATCCAAGGCATTGTCCACCCATCCCATAAGTGTAATTTTGTCAGGTTCATTAAATTTGCTTTTAGCCATTACTGTAACTCATTCTTTTTTAAATGGAGTTTTAAATGGTTTGAATCAAAAAACATCTAAAGGATAGAGTGTGTGGGAGGTATGAAAAGATTAAGTGACCATATCTAACCCAAATTCTTACACTTGCTTTATGGCTTCTAATGTTACGTGTGAGCCATTCCCAACTAGAATCAATAAATGATGGTTAGTTTGTGAAATCCCACCTAGAATAGACCTCTTGAAGAATGATAGGAATTATTCAAACAAGAAACTTGTCATCCACGCCTTGCTTTGCATTGCCATACACGTTCGTGATTTACATAGTTTGATGTAATCATCTTTTAACCTTTTTTCTTTAAAAATATAAAACCCTGGCAAAGCTGATCCTACAACACTTACTACACAATTTATAGTTAATCACTTTCATGATTTGGGAATGGTGTTATAAATTACATGTGATCCTTGTTTGGCTGGGACCCTAACACCAACTTGCCCACCTACCTAAATTCCAATTTCATCTAAATTCCAAATATGATCTAATTTGTAATTATGTTGGGTGTATAATCTTTGTCAGTTGTAAAAGGAGATCTAGGAAGCTGTAATTAGCCCTTTTGCCCTAAAGACCTATAATCCTTTTGTAACCCTAATGCTTATTTATGGATGCTTTCAACTAAACCAATGCCACGAAGTCTTCTTTGGGACGCCATGTTTGAATGGTGTTGGTCTTGTTTGGGTGCGTTCTACAACTTTCATCTTCAATTGTTGTAGTGTTATTGAAAGTCCACATTCCTACATTCCTAGAACCCATGCAACTATTGTCACATCTTCTTCTTTTGTTAACACACATGTAGGGCCCATTTTCATGTTCCATGTGTTCCCATTCAAATGGTTAGAAAAAAAACTAAATGGTATGTTCCAAAATCTACTTGCCTTTTTCAATGAACGTGTCCCCCTCTCAATAACCTCCATGGCTTCCTCCAATGATTGTCTATCCATTTCCCCCTTTTTTTTTTCTAGTGGGACCTTGTTAATCACTTGGCATGGTTGCCTTGTTTGTGATGCAAGATGTGTGGGCACATTATCCTGGTCTAAGGTTGTTTTCTATGACAGCGTTATGCCACCTGTGAGGTACATTGAACATCATGATGGTCCAACTCCCTTTGGCCCAAGCTTGCAAGAAGTAAGGGCTATGTGTTTTGGGCCCATTAGAAGCATGTTTTTTTCTTTCCTAAATAAAAACCAAAAATAAAATAAGTTTGTTAAATCAAGATATGTTTCAAGTGCATAAAACTCGAATTTTGTAGATGAGGTGATCAAAGCTTGAAAATAAGAAAATTCATCCCACTTTAGGTTGACATCAGATGTGTTTGTGTAGGCTATTGGGACAAAATGTAAAATGTAATTCGTGGGAATTAGTTAATATCTACCTTTTTTAGTGATGTTATTTTGTAATTTTTGTGGATGGATATTTGGATCCAACAATAATAGATATATTTCTTGAACCTCTAGTTGTAAAATTTGTTTATGACCTTAATCCTTGCATCACCTTTTTCCTGCATAGATCCACTTCCTTTTTTATTTGCTCTATTTTCACAACTAAAACATGGTCTAATTTCTTTATTGCTAATCCTATTTTCACATATCTATTTCCTTGTTTAACTTGTTTTACTTTCACATCTAGAGTTGGTTTTTGCAACTCATCTTTTACATGTTCTACCTTAACGCTAAGAATTGAAAGTTCTATTTTATTCTCCAACAAAATTACATTAGGAACAAAGAGCTTTAAGAACTTTTGTAGCTCATCTTCTACACTACTTGGTACGGAAAACATACTTTGATAGTTGAAATACTTTAGAAGAGAGGTGGAAATGAAAGGGGATTATGTTGAGATTTGCTATGGGTTTTGGGTTTTTGGTTGGAAATGCAAATTGCACAAGGTTGCAAGGTGTGCCCTTTTGGGGTCCTCATTAACTACTATGATGTGAGATCCAAAGGTAATATTTTGTTAAGATTCCTTGCTTTTAAGTTTAATAACTTTTAGCATCTATGTGCATTGGAATGTTGGAAAGGTTTTTGCATATTAATGGACTATTGCATGCCTTTAAATGTAACACACCATCCCCCATAACCAAACTACACATTGTGTGTTGATGTTATGTTTTGAGCAAGGTTGCCCAAGCCAAATGCCGAGTTTTTTTTTCCACACCACTTTTCTAAATACTAGACTAAAAGTTCCCTATAATCACACGGTGCCTTGGCCCTTACCTTCAAACTTTCTTCAAGATTGGACCAAAACCACCTTATAACCAAACATTGCCATTTTTTAATGGGCCAAAAAAATATCCTAGGATCAAACACTTGTTTGGCCTCTTCTTTGAACAATTTTTAAAAATGGTCCAAAAAATCCTATAACTAAACACCTAAAACTCCATTCCCTCCAACTTGTTCCCTCTACCTTTCAATTGTGTGCATTAAAGAGTGTAAGTTGACACCCATGACCAAACATAACACATGCAAGGTAGTACAACAATATTTTATTTGGGTTGTCATTCACACCCATCACCAAACATAGAAGCCATGATTTCCGAACACAAAACCTTAAGATTGAACGTTTGGTGATAGGTCCCTTGTTGAACAATGGTCATGAAATGGGAATATGCCAATGGAGGATTTGTTTACTTGGTAAGGGTGTTTAGACATCAACCTCTATTTGGACACTGACCTCCTTACCCTACATCATGAGGCATAGGAAAAAAAAGGTTTTTACATATTAAGTGAACGACAAAAGCAACTAAGTTAACAAATATAATCAAAGTGCCAATGTGTTCAAATTAAGCAATGGGCGTCAAAAACCACACGAGGGTTTTGGCTTGTAATAAGGTGCAAGTTAGCCACTCCTATGTGCTAACACCACCCAAACCCGCCTAAAGATCCATTAGCTTTATTCTTTAAGAATGGGAAGGATCTTATACATAAAATATGTGTAATTTCATTCCTATTTTCTAGGAGTAGCCATAATATCTTTCTTTTTTTTAATTCAGGAGAGATATTCATGGATATGAGGTATTTTCAAATGCATGACAATTAAAGAAGGTAAGACCTAACATAAATTCACCCATGTACAAAACATAATTTTAAACATCATGTTTTTATTATCCTTTTTCATCTTATTGAAGGGGTGTAAACACATATACTTGGATTAAAAACACTAGTACAAAAGTGGGGTGTAATTCATTAGCTTAAATCACTATGGGACTTTAAAAGTGAAGTAAATTCACTTCATTTTAATGTTTCACCCTAGTTAAAGTTATTCATTATAATATCATTATATAAACATCGTGTTTCACTATTGGTTGACATATTTCACTATTATAATTTATTGTGGTAAATAGGTTTTTTTTATGTTGTTGTTTTAAATACCCTATATTATTTTAGGTTACTTTAATTATTTTAATTTATTATAAGTTATTATAAGTTATTATACCTTAAACTATTATATGATATTATACATAAGGTATCTTAACCACCAATATCCATCAATAGAATATCCATCAATAGCCATTAATAACTAACAATAAAATCATTACTAATAGCCATTAATAACCACAATAAAATAACTACCAATAACCACTAATAAAATAACCATTAATAGTCATTAATAGAATAACTATTAATAGCCATTAATAAAATAACCATTAATAACCACCAATAAAAAAACTAATAGCCACCAATATAATAACCAACAATAACAACTAAACTAATAACCATTAATAGAATAGGCACCAATAAGCACCAATAGAATAACCATAAATAATTTTTAGTAATATAGCCTAGAATAACCAATAATAGCATAAGGTGAAATAACCTAAAATAACCTAAAATAATTTAGAATAACCGAAAATAACCTAAGGTGAAATAACAAAAAATAACCAAAAAAATAAAAATAACCATAAATAGTCATAAATAATGTAGGGTGAAATAATTTAGAACAATGGAAAATAGCCCTAAAATAGCTGAAAATAACCTAACATATATAGTATTATTGTATTAACAAAAATATTATTATCCATTTATTAAAAATTTTATTTTTCAAAAAAATGGTCAAAAAAATGTTATTGAGTAGTGATATTCAAAAAAACATTTGTTCAAATGATTTTACACTTTCAAAAAGAAATAAATGTAATTGTGTACATTATTGAAAAAAAATAAAATAAAACTTAATCATTTCATTTGAACAAAATCTCAATAAAATGTGAATTTTCAAAATTTATGTTTTTGTAATGTTTAAAATGAAGTATTTGATAAATAGAATGCAATGTCACACATGATCACAACAAGTGGGGTGGCTTGATGGTAGGGGTGTTTGCCTCCATTTTAGAGGTCAAGGAATCAAACCTCATAAATGGTGTGTTTGTGATCAATAGTGATAAATTGATTGTATATTTTTCTATTCATTCTCTATAATATGTGTCTCCTTAGGTTGATTACATGCCTACATACCTAGATTAAATTTTTAACTTAACGTAGGTAATAACATGTGTCAATAATTCATTGACTGAAAATCATGAAATTATCAAAATTATTAAATATTAAATAATTTAAATTTAATTGATCTTCATGATGTTAGTAAATTAATTAGCAAGTGAAATGGCTTGGTAAATTTATATTTCACTTGAAAATAACTTTGTTTCATTAGGTACTAATGGATCAATTCACTGTTCGTAACAATTGGTTTTTGTTCATTAGAGGTTGACTAGTTTCACCATGATAAAAATGTCCAAATTCATTCAAAATCTAATGAAACCAAAATTGAACTAAGATAAATTTTTGTGTAATGAAATGACATAATAAGGATGGCAAGAAAGGAAACAATGTTTGATATTAAGGGATAAATGTAAACCTATCAAATTGAGATAATCATTTTAATTGTAAGGAAAAAAACCTTGCTAGTGGTAGATTACATCAATTTATAAGGTGAACATAATGAGCCTAAGTCATTAGGACTCTTTTCAATTATGTTCTTGCATGTTGTTTGTAATAGTTCCCAAGTGATTATGAAATTTCTTGGGGTTTTTTTTGAAATGGCAAAAAAGTTTTTTTTGTTTTGTCTTGTAGTCACCAAATTTTGAAAATAATATTGAAATTGTTTAAAACAACCAGATTATACATTATATTCGAATAGGTCACCAAAAATATAAGAAGCTACCTTGATTTTTTAACTTTCATATTTTTAATGGCCAACTTTGATTCAATCATCTTATGGATGAACACCATTTCAACTACACATAAACAAATATGAAAATTTGCCCAAATTTTAAAGCTTTTTTTAATGGTTTGTGTCTTCAAATTGATTTTTATCACTTTTAAAACCATTTTTGACATGGGGACAAAAAGTTAGCACAACCAACATGCATAAGAAAATGTGCAAATTATAGTGAAAAATAGGCCAATATGTAATCCAACCATACACCCAAAAAAAACCTAAAAGAAGGTCATGAAATAAATAAGAAAAAATACCCAAATACAATTTTATTCAAAACATGGAAAACATGGAAAATAAGAAACAAAAGGAGATAGACCCTAATTACTAGGGGACACTTCTTCTATTATATATGTTTGGGAACCTGCCTGAAGGAGGCTTTTATAAAAGCTTTTGAACACAACCAAACACACAAGGAACCTTCTTAGATACATTCCCAAATATTTATTACAAATGAAAAGTGATGAACATGGATAGACTTCATTCATTTAAATGAAGTGTGAATGATGTTGGATTAGCTTTCTTCATTTGGATGTAATCTGCATGATGATGGATGAACTTTATTCATTATCTATGTTCATAGATGCATTTCATCCATGAACAACAAATTAAACAATGAATGAAAATGGATGCTCATGGATGAACTTTGTACATAAACAACAAGCTAAGCTATTGAAACATCTTATGTCTATAGGTACTACCATTAAAAGAATCTAATGTATATTTTTATGTTTGATGTTGGGGTAGGCTAGACAACATCACCCATGACACTTTCAAATGGTTGTCATTTTTGTGTTTTCAAATTTTGCTGTGATTGTTTGAAATTCTTTATCAATTTAATCAGTTTTGATTAGTGAAAAAACTATTCACAATTTGCCTAAGGTTAACTTTAAAACATTCTTCTCTACTTGGAAGGACAACATTAATCTCCTTCTTGAATGGCATTTCAATGTGATGATTTTGGCATTGAACAAAAACCTTGGATTACATTTAACCTTGTTACTCTACATGACATCCAAAGTCTAAATTCATTTTTTTGTATCATGTGTAAAAAGCATCAAACTAATATGCTTAAAATATTCCTAATGGATGAAAATGCTAAAACAAACTACACAAAATATAATTAAACTATACCTTCTATGTACAAAAACATTAGCATTCACAAGGACATGAAATATAAAAATGTGTTTCAAAGATGAAATTTCATTCACACTTGAACCATAAATAAGTATTCCTTGGGGTAAATCAACGTGTGGAACTGAGAAGCATGCCAGAAACAGGTGTGGTTCCAATCTTATTCCCAATTGTGTTCCCCAAAGTTTCAATGACGTTTACAGGCCAAGAAGATTTCATTTCCTTCTGTGATTGATGTTCCCAAAAGAGATCTCTAAAAGACTCTGACTTGAACTTGAATGTACAGAATGTACAGGGTTCTGATCCTTCCATCACATGATGATATCAAATCAGCAGTGATGTTTGACACCACATCCACCATTTCCAAAGTGCTTGTCTGGTGATAACACACTGTGAAACATTTTATGCACTAAAACACCAAAGACTCAACATGTCTTAATATGCACACAAGTGCCACACTCTGTAAGTAGAGCCTTCAGAATGGCAGGTATTTTACCTGATCTCTTGCCTCATTTCCATTGGTAGGTTTGTAACCGGCATTGCCTTTCAGCAACCTGGCAACAACTTGCTCATTGGAAGCCAAACTTGGAAGAAACATAGCAGCATTACAGTGAACTCTCATCAGGAAACTGCACAGCAAACTCCAGCTTCTCACAGTCACCGGAAACTTAAAACACATTTAAACCATCTCCTTCTCTTTCATCTTGCGGATTCTCTCCTTTCTTTACACCTCATGTGCATACCTACATGTTGGGTTTCTCCCTTCGTAAAAATGCAACAGTCTATAGATCAATGTACAAACGCACAAGTTGGAGAGATTCAAACGGAATCTGGCACCTCCACTCTCGCTGTTTCTTGTTCAGACCCCTGCCCTTACCAATAGACTCCCTGTTGATACGCACATTTGCAAGCTTCCATACACTCCACTTGCTTTCTGTATCAACAGATTCCAGTTCAAAAACTCCATCCTTTTCTTCAGCTTCCTCACCAATACCAGTTTCCAAGTACCTCACATACATGGGAAGTTCTTTGAATCGCTCTAGGTCCTGTGGGATTTGCACTACACGCTCAGCTCCTGGAGAAGACACCTGCAAATAAGAGCACACATGAATATTCTATGTCCAGCAACAAAATATTTTGTAAGGTTAAGTTGAGAGGAGAACACTGTACAGAAAACATCTCAATCACATCCTAAACTAAAAGGAAATTTAACTGCTGAGCTCATTTATCTTCATCCTAGGTCTTGAGCTGCTCTTCAACAAGAAACTGCATTTAGGTATCATGAACCAGACAATTGCAGCCTAGAAAAGGTGAGGGGGTCCATACCTCAAATGCTAAGTTCTTGGGTATGATTCCAGCTTCTCCACTCCGCTCCAAGCTCTTTGAGTATGAAGAGGAAAATTGCTGAATCTCATCAATTGTTGGAGATCCATACCTGCAGCATCAGAAAAAGGTAGGAATGAATTCCAGTGCAGATAGGGTGCTTGCAAGAAAAATAAAGAGATTATTGCTTCTATTTTGCTGAATAGCCTCCAATCACACACAGATAATTCTGTTGCAAGTTATGTAAGTAGAGCATTAGGTGCATGCTATCAAAAATGTTTTGCTAAGAAGAAGAAGAAGGAAGAAGATAGTTTTGAAAATCTAGTTCCAAAGTATTCCATAAGAGAAGTACCATAAAGGCCTGTGAGAATCAGCACTGTTGAGCTAGTTAAACATTTCACCAAAAATCTCAGTACCTTCTGACATATCTCAGATCTTGTCATTCCTACATATGAGGTAATGAAATACATATTCTCGTGTTGTGTTCCCACATGTTAGCTTTATCATTAGCATGATGAGGAATGGGATTCAAGTCCAAATTTGCGTACATGTGAACCTCTTTTCTTATTACTCAAAAGCAATGATTGCCCAACTATAGCCAGGAATAGTAGTAGCAGCAGCCTAGAGAGCCAACCAAAACTAGCAACCATATACAATGAGATTAACAAAAGAAAGATGCCCTATAAACACCATAGATAATGTATAGTGCAAGCACATTAAAAAATCATGATTGACATACTTGTCAGATAACTTGTCCAGCCGCAACCGAATAAGATCACTTTCTTCATAAACCTTGAATGCAAAAATGGCAAGATCGCCATTGAACAGAACCAGCACATCATTCGCCAGATTCAGCACCTTTGGGCCCCATGAAGAGTCCCCAAGTACCACACCCCCGCCCTCTCCTCCATCTCCTACCTGTAGACATTTGCACATGATAAGACTCAAGAATAATACTCCCCAGAAAAAAGAATCAAAAAGATTTGCACAGCCCTCCACAACAGAGCCTTTTGTGGAGGGCTGTGCAAATCTTTTTGGTTCTTTTTTCTCTATTGTGTATTGAACTCAGCTGTTGTGAAAGATATCAAAGAAACAACTGACAAGTGACCAAACAACAGCTTGAATGTATGGCATCCAGTACAGCACTGAAATTGATAATGCACCTCAGGCTCAGGTTCAAAATCATCCTCCCAGAAATAATCATCATCGAGGAGGTCGTCCAACTCCTCTGCCAGCTCTGTCTCTACCACTACCAAATCACATTGTACACATCAACACACAAGTCAATAATTCTTTCATCGGCGAAAGGAGTTCTTCAAAGAGCATACGGAAAGGTGAAAACTGCTCAGATTTTAAGAAAGCCTTGAGGCCCTTGCCTCAAAAACTGGCTCAAACATACCATTTGCCAACTGCTCTGCATCCTTGAATTCCTGAAATGTCTCTCCATCTGCAAAAGCACTCACATTTGCTTCTATCACATTGACCGCACTACGAGCATCAGAGTCCAAAGCCTCCTCAGACTTCTGTGTGCTCCTCTTGTTTTTACTCTTTGTCTCAACCCTAATGTCATCATCTTTGGTCACACCAGAATCTTCATAACTGAAGTCCTCTTCACTCTTTGCTGCTTTGCTCTTCAGCTTCTTCTTATCCTTCTGCTTATCTTGCACCTTTGGATGCTCCCCCCTCAGTGCACCATTGACAACAGCCTCAGCTTCTTCCTGCTTCTGATTCTCCAGAAGCTGGCTATCTTTATCTTCTTCCTTACTGAACTTTCCTAGGAGCACATCGCCATTCTGAGACAATTCCTTCAGCTTCTTCTTTTTGGATTTTAGCTGTGATTCTGCTGAGCCATGCTCAGCAGTGGCATCTGCATTATCCAGCTGCTGATCATCATCATGCTTCTTCTTTGCCTTGAGTTTCTTGCCTTTAGCACTTTCCTCATGTTGTTCACTGCTGCGTTTGTCTTCCTCCACATCATCTTCCCTTTCCTTTACAAGGACATCCCTATCAGCTTTCTTCCCTTTCTTTCCTATATTGCAACAGATATAACACAAGCGTCAAATCTTCACAGTTCTCTTCAGTACAGTACACAGGAAATACATTGCCATTTTGGTATTGCTCGGACCGATACAACAACCGGAGTCCACAGCAGCCAAAACCTAAACATTGATACGGCGAAAGGATCACTGCAAAGAGCTTCTCCGGACAGAGCCTTTTGTGCAGTAACTTTGCTTGAGAAGCATGCACAAGACTCACGAGTTTGTGCAATCGTTCGTAGGTACTTACCCGCAACAATTGTCAGAGATCTTTTGGCGTGCAGTCCGAGCGATATGAAGCAACCGTAAGTACAGACATAGCCAACGCTCAAAAGCTCGGAGCGCTCGTTGAAGAAGGAGCCTCTGGAAAGGGGATATTGGCAGACACTTCGAACACAAGCATCTGGCTGCGCCAACGCCTTCACCTCCAACAACAACAACACGCCGTCAAGTCGCCCTGTCCTACTCGCTCCAGTCGATGTACAAACAAACGAAGGCTGTTTCCGTGCGAGGCCTCGCAGGCATCGCGTCGAAAGTCTATTGAACTGCGACGCCCCAGCAGGACTAGACGTCCCGGACGACAGCAACCCGAGTGATCTCATATGGTAAGACTACGAAATAAAAACTTCCCTCCAAGTCTCGGAAGACCTTTCACGTCACACTAGTGTAAAGCAACAAAAGCAGTACAACGAGAAAACGGCAACGGATTCAATTCAAATCCAACAAAAACCCGTGAAAACAATTCTTCCTTCTACGATGACGACAAAGGTTCACCAACAAGTCTTCTTCACCAATACTCCCGCATCAGCAGTAGAAACAGACGTGTATTTTCTCCGCGGAATCTTGAATTGGAAAAGTCCAGAGTGGGGCAAAAACAAAAAACTGATCGAGAACTACAAAAAGGCACCGTCTCTACGACACAAGCGCGGCTATAAATTGTCGACAAGAAGAGCTTGGAGTTCCAGAGGAGAGCAAAAACCAACGCAAATCAAAAGCTCATCAATCTCTCTCTTGACGGGTAAAAATGGCATCAGTTTTTCGGAGCTTAAAACACGAGAAAAGAAGAAGAATACGAAACCGGAAAAAAGCTCCAAAACATCGATTCTCTGCGACCACAACTACCGATTTTCCTGCCGATCTCCTCGCGAGCTCGCGCGCTTGCCCTCTCTCTCTCTCTCCAAAACCCAGAAACCACGTCCCGTCCCTTTGCGGATCTGGGCCAAAACCCAGAAACCACGTCCCATCTCTTTGGGGATCTGGGCTACAAACCCATACAGCGTGGAAATTTGAGATGCTGTCCCCTCGATTATGAGCAGAACTCGATTTGCTGACGACGCCTGGATGGGCTAAACCAGACTAAACTATTAATATTATTAATGTATTATAAAAATGATAGAATAATTACTTTGCCAAGTAGGTACCTACCTATGTAGGACTCAATGGGTCTTTCATTTTCTTGATGGGCTCTTCACCCCTATTGGTCAGTTATTTTTCACTTTTGCTTGCATAATATAACCTCAAATATATATTAGGCTGATTATTCATGATTTTTTTTCCGAATTTTTTTGGTCATTTTTTGACAAAACAATTGGGGCAAATTTTGGAAAATTTTGTTTTCTTAGTGCGAATTCAACTAATTTTGCTTGTTTTTTTTGGGGGGTGAAACATTCACAAATTTTGGGGGAAACAGCACAAATTTTATTTTAAAAAACCCTGCAAGTGATAGTTTTGGAAGATGTTCACTTCTTTTTAATTGTACTATACAAAAGCCATATACCTAAGGCTAGTGAAGGGAATGTGTTCACTTTTTTTTTATATAAAAAGTGCAATACATTCAACCAGGGTTTTTTTAATCCAATTTTGTTATATAAAAAATGTGGAGAATTTTTAGAACACGATTTTTAAAAAAGTTACTTGAACAGAATCTACGCTAGGAAAAAAAAAAATCCAAAATTTTTGGTCCACAAAAAGGACAAAATTTGTTTGGAAAAAAAAAAACATTTACATTCAACCATTCCATGTAAATTAATCACTTTGGAATGTGTTCATTTTTTAGTATTATTATGCAATACATTCAACTGGGGGTTTTTTTTTTAAAAATCAATTTTGTGATATGAAAAAATTGGTGAATTTTTCCAACAGAAGAGCAAAAAATAGTCTAATTTACACTAGGGAAAAAGCAAACTTTTCCAAACAAAAAAGGACAA
>Ga0209611_10011233_pt1 | contig 12971 bp, 13 predicted proteins | sample S1TSphgellanicum_3_FD_187693 | JGI IMG/M metagenome (GOLD analysis project Ga0209611, IMG submission 187693) | Host-associated microbial communities from peat moss isolated from Minnesota, USA - S1T2_Fc - Sphagnum magellanicum MG (SPAdes) (version 2) | ecosystem: Host-associated > Plants > Peat... | reverse complement strand
AAAATGTATATTTTTAGAACCAAAAAGCTATTTGATTAACTATCTTTTGATAAGGATTTCTAGATAGGATTTACTATGAGTTTTAGAGAGGCTTTTGGGATTTCTTTGATTTTTGAGATATTCCAACATTTGTGATCCCTTCAAAAGAAATTGTGGGGAAGCTTCTATAATTCTTTTTGTGTAATGATATTTCAATTTTACTCTAAAGGAGATAAAATTCTTCAAAATCCTTATTGTTTTTTTGTTCAAATGTATGTTTTTGTACTTCTCTTTTGAAGTTGAGAGTCTTTTTACAAGTTTGAATTTTTTTAAATGATAAAAACATATAGTCTATTTATAATATTGGTTTTATAAACTCTTTGTGATTATTTGTTATTTAATGTTGCAAAATTGAAATGTTCAATTTTTGCTCCTATTTATTTTAAATACCAAAAACCAAAAATTTCATTAAATGGCCTTAACATTTGATGACCATACCACATATATAAAACCAAAATTTTTAGTTCAGTGACTCTATTTTGGTTAGAGCTATTTGTCCCGTCCAAAGAAATGGACTTTTATGTTTTAAGAAATCTTATTGTATTGTTCACTTTGTTGATGTAACAAGTAGCATACAACTATATAAGTCCCAAACAAAAGAAAATCATAAACAAATCTTTTTTATTTGATTTTGTTCAAGTTGTGTAACCTTTAAGTATGACAAATGTATTGACGAGGAGTATGAGAAAATGAATGGAAGAAGAGTGGACTAACAAGTGGCTAGGGAGTAGTCGAGCTATTGAAAGTGGATGCAAAGGAGAATGTTATTTTTCACAGTGATAAGCAAGAGGAGTTAGAAGCACAATCTGAAAGCATAGAACCAAAAATTAACCACCAAAACAAACTGTCATTGTCACAAAACCAAAGCCTTCATTTGAAATCCTATCAGAAAGAGCAATTTTCAATACTATTCAACACCATTGGTATACCTATTAATACACTAATACACAAAAAAATCTGCCACTGTTTTATGCAGGGTTATGCATTGCTTCAAGGCCCTGTCTGTATACAAACAAGGGTTAAAATATTAATGTAATCACATATAGAGGGTGTTGAATAGGTTTATGTGTAGGTGTGCAAAAAAAATGTCATGACCAATGAAATTGCTGAGTTTGGTGTTCTGAACTTTTTTCCCTTAGCTATCTTCAGTGAACTAACATTTAACTATGTAATAGGGTTTGATAGATTTGTGAGGATTTTAGAGAACCAATGAAAATGCTTAAAAAGGATCACTTTTTCACTGCTCAGCAGAATTGGGTCATGTTTAATCTTTCTTTTTTTTTCTTTTGAGGCTATTGAGGTCGTTAGATTTGATGGTCCAAATTTGTTTTCTTAATTATTTGGAGTGAACTATTAGTGAATGTGTAACTGCTATTTACAGTCAGTGTTCTAGCAGAGTATTTGTGCGTTTTGTTAGAAGTAAGGCCCTTGGCTCCACCTCAACCAGGCGCTTTTAATGAAGTCGCTCTTAGGCGAGTCAGGAAACATACTAATTTTCAGGATCTGGTGAACTATCCCTAACCATTTTCTCAGGCAATCCAAGTAACTCGAATGTTTGCAGGTCGTCAGTAAAATCTCGATTTTCTCACTCCTGTCCATCGTTAAAGTTTCCAGCATAGCACCTGTTGACAATTTGGGAGCTAGTGAATTAGTCGTCACTACGGTGACGTCAAAACCCAGGACGTTTATGGCTCACGTGCAACTTCTCCGGCAATCCAAGTAACTCGAATCTTTGCAGGCCGTCAGTACAATCTCGATTCTCTCATTATTGTCCATCGGTAAAGTTCCCAGCAAAGCACCTGTTGACAATTTGGCAGCTAGTGAATTAGCCGTCCCTCAGGTGACGTCAAAACCCAGGACTCTTATGTCCACTTGCAACTCCGTCGGTAATTAGTTACTAATTTAATTATAAATTTTATAGCAGTAGTTAATCTGTTGGAATGAAAAAAATGAGCTCCAGAAAATCCTAACTCCGGAGCATGAAGACTTTATATCTTACACTCAACAACACAAAAAGCAGACCATCAAAAAATTTCAATCACTTTGCAAAGGATGCAAGCATCCTCTATCTTAAGTCAGCCGATAGCTGTAGGCCTGACTACTTCTTGACTTCCACCTCTACAGGATACACCTTGATTGCCACGGCTGGCCTATTGTAGACAGTTGATTTTTGACATGGACAAATTCCATCCAACCTATTACAGGAGATTAGTTTTTGACGTGGAGAGATTTTGACATCTAGTTTAAGCTACCTTGACATCCTGTAATTCTCCCTTTTCCTTTTTCTTATTCCTTTGTACATTTTCTAAATCTACGGTGTGTCTATAAATAAAGTTTTGCAGGGTTGGATCATTTTTCTTCCTTTCTTAAGAACCTTTTCAAACTAGACTTCAGATCAGTTGCATGGTTTGTATGGTCTAGGAGTTGAATGTAATAACTTGAATTTGAAAAAAAAAAACAATTTTGTCACTCTTTCTTGCATCCTGATCACCAAAATGGGACTGTCCCATCAGTGCTTTCACACTATGTCATGCTTAAAAACAAATGCATTGATTCACCTCATCCAAGCCCTTGGACCTATTTCTCATAACATTTCCACAACTGAGCTCAATGTTCATGCAAAGAACTTCACCAAAGACTTACTCTGTATCAACAAACTAGATAACAAACACAAAATGAAAAAATTCCAAACAAAATCCCTTGATTATCAGCAGGCCAATCTAGTGAAGATCACACATGCAGGACAAAAGTTCAAAACAAAAGATTTGTGCATTGCTCAATTCCAGAGGGTTCACAATCTTGCTTGTGTTGAAAAATCATATTTCTCCTTGCCATCTCGCCTCTCTCCTTCCTGTCCTTCTCTAAACATGCAGATTACTTGGACCCAAAAAAAAAATCCCCACTTGTTCCTTCACTTTCACTTTTCACCTTCCCATCCAAAAATTCTTACTCACATGCAATCTTTCAGAAATTACAATGTTTTTTTTGAAAACTTCAGTTTTAATTAGATCAAAGCATCCAAGTAACTCTTGGCCATTCACAAGGTGCCGCTCATAATATGGAAATGAAAGTAAAATGTTGTAGTGGGCAAATCCATAAGTATCAGAGTAGAGGGAGCCTCAAATAAAGTTCAACTAAAAGAACATACATGACACCATTTAGTGTTACATTATAGTAACTTTTCATATGCCAATGTAATGCTTGTTCCTACGTATATTTCATTTGAAATGTACACACTCTTCTAGGTGCCCTCCATCTACACTAAAATCATTGGTGCAGGACTTTACTCTGTAAGTCTTAAATTCACACCACAAATTTCAAACATAAAATGGTTGTCTGATAACACCCCAAATTTCAAGCATCAAATGGTAGTTCGATAGTTAGTAGCTAATGAAAAATGGCATCATACTAGAAGAGTGAGTAGAAGTAATTTGTCCTGCTGTTGGTTCCACCATTGGGCAAGACTTTTGAAGTAGTTTGTACTACTGTGGGTTCCAGAAGACTTTTCTTAATAATTTGTACAAATGTCAGTTCCACCGGCTTGAGTGACTCAGCACTGGCGTGAGTGATCCAGCACCCACCAGTGCACCATCCAAAAAGTCCCATTCTGGGATTTCATGGATGGGATGAAGGGCCAGAGTGAACCAGCAGCCACCAATGCATCAGCTAGAGCTGGCCATTCTGTCCACTGGATGGGCTGCGTTTTTTCATTCGGCCCCAGATGATTCATCTTAGTCTACTTCTTTTTGGCTGTTTACCCTTGTACTTAGGTTTTTTTTTTGGTTTCTTGTTTGTGTTATCACTGGACCTGATCTCACACATAGTTTGCCTTACTCATTTTCCTATCTTCATAGGTATTGCACCAAATTTATACCTTATTTTTTATTTTTTATTAACATAGTTACCTTAACAACTAGTTATCCTGTTGATTTAGTTATCTGTATGCACAGTCACCCTATTGACATAAATATTTTATAAAATTAGTCACTTTGATAAAGTAACTTGTTTATTATGTATTAATTTTTTTATTTATTTTGTTGGTGTAATTTTTTTCCTACCTTATAATTTGCTTATTTACATGCTTATTTATCTTAATAATTTATCTATCTTGCTCCTTGAACTTCATTTCTACTTACCTACTAATCCATCTACCTATCTAATTGAAAACTTCATCCCCCGAAAACACCCCCCCCTACCTCCATATAAGTTAGACCTTTTCTCCTATACAAACAAGGGGTGTGACACACTGTGGCCTTGCTATTTACATTAAAAAGTATCTTAAGGCAAAAGAAGAATCATAGAAAATCAAATATTTCACCATGGACAAATATAATAATCTTCTAAAAATATGTTCCCTGTTTATTTAGTTTTCACTGGTTTTGGTGAAATTTCGCACCCAAAATAACTCTGGTCCCCACATGTTCACAACGAATTCCATATAATCTGCTATAAAGCCATGGTACGCATGTGTCTCCCATTAAAAAATCTGCTAAAAAAAGAGATGTTGGGTACTCCCACTTTCCTGCTGTACTTCCCAACTCATGAGCAGAATGAATCGGCACCATAGAAACGAGTGCAGACGAATGGGAACAATGAAATTTCTGTAACCAAAGTCCACAATCTCCCCTCCAGGGTTTTGTTTTGGTCAATTTTTTGTCAAGTAGGTAGACTCACGACCATTAAGAGACTTAATGAGCCAAATCTGACTGCCGTAGCCTAGGATCAGTTTCCACATTGAAAAAACGAATATATATATATTTTTGAAAAATGAAATTCGTTTAAATTTTTTGAAATATACATATTTCCATCATCGACTATAATATTGTCATATGAGTAAATGAAATTATTCAGAATGTGGCATATGATAACTATGATGATTTTCAACATGTGAACTTCATATTTTCACAAAATTTCATTTCATTATTTTGAGGATTATTTAATGACGAAACTGACCTTAGGGTAAGGTAGCCCAGATGTGAGGCAGAATAGTACATTGTTTTCGAGAATCGCATGGGGACTTCCATGACCTCAACATGTAAAGTTTGTAACGACCTTGGATTCTGTTTCCTCATAATGTGGCACCACTTCCAAGAAGAACCCTTTGTACCTTTTGTAGTTCTCTTTTTGTTTTCTTCAATCCACAGAAAAACAACACCTCCCCCCCTACCCTCCTCGGCGACACTATTGTAGAAACGAGCGGTAGAAGCGACAAGGAGCGGATTGGTTTCGTGGAAAGGAGCGGTAGAAGTGACTGGGAGCGGATTGGTATCGTGGATCAAAGGATCGGTAGAAGCTGCAGAGAGTGGATTGCGATCGTGGAGTGCCAAGCGACTGCGCTTCGATCACGTTGGATTCTTTTGCTAGCTACGTCGTAGATGTCGGGAAGCTCTTCCGGTAATGCCTGCAGGCAAGCTTTCAAGAAAGTGTCGCTAGAAGAAGAAGTAACCGAGAGGTTGCAATAGACAGAAAGGTAGCGTGTTTGGGAAGCTCGTCTCGTCCTGTAATGCAGGTTATAGCTTGAAGAGAGTGACAGACGCTAGAAGAAGGAGCAACCGAGAGGGTGCGATAGAATAAATTACCGTGTTGAAGACCGAGTCTGAGCTGGGACCTGCTGCTACTGCACATTTTCGTCGCAAGTTGTTTCTAGGTGCTTGCAAATGGTAGAACCAGCTGGTCCAGCAGCTTCTAATACTCCTGCTGTAGACGGGGTGGGTAACGCAGTAGTGCCGGGGTCTGTGCAGATTGATATCTTCAACGCAGACGAGTTCAACGAAGACGAGACCAAAGCCGACCTTCTGTTTGACATAAAGCAAGACCAGAAGTTAGGTTGCCTTTTGGACGATTAGGAGAAACAATTTAAAGTGGCGCGTGACATGATAGAGACAAAGACCAGTCGAGCCAACAACGCCAAGAACGATTTGTACCAGTGGATTGGGTTTTTCAGTGTGTTTCAAGGCGTGGTTCTTACGGCTGTAGCGCAGTCCAGTACCTTCGGCTGCCGGCAATCTTGGGCCCCTGCGTCGTTGTCCTTCATAGCTTCACTGGTTACTGTTGTGAGCGTGCATTTCAAGCTCATTAACTAAGATATCCTGAAAGCTAATCTCTTAAAAGAAATAAGTCAATCTAAGGTGAGCGTCCCTTCTATGGAATTCGGCTAATTTTCTCAACATAGTAAATTTCTTTAGATCAGTGGGTTTTTTTTTTCCTTTTTTGTCGAGATAATGTTTTTGGCGACATGAAAGAAAAGATTAGCAAATTTAGTCAAAATTACACTAGAGAAATAAAAATTTCCCAATTTGTTTGTGGAAATTTCGCCAGAAAAAAATGAACGCTGTTTTAGAGAAAAGTCTATATCCTTGGTAGTTTTCCAAGTTCCAAGTATAGGATGCAAGGTCACTAACATTTATAACCATTGTTTGCAGATTTTGCATCATCAGATTGCGGAATTGAGGGCAAAGGGAAAAGATTTTAACTTCACCTGGTTTATCGAAAGGAGACGGAACATACCAAAGAGAAAGGACGAGGCACTGAAGGATAAATACTACTGGGCTGTCATTCTAGCTCTTGTTATCTTCTCAACCATCATCTTGCTGTGTTGCATCATCGTACTGTGTGGACCGCATAGATACCACCCCGGGAGTTAGGCGCAACTAGTAAGCTTGAATACATTACAAGCAACCAGCCTTGTTCAGGAGATGTGTCAATCTGATTGTTGCCTAAGTTGCCGTTTTGTATTTTCATTATTGAATCATTACAGTTACGCAATGAACTCACTCTATACAGAGAACTTGGTTAAATCCTAACAGCTAGAAACCCGATCAAAGTACTTGTACATCTTAGTACCGGGATTGTTGTAAGTGTGAGTCTGGGTGGACTTCATCTAATGGGCATCATTTGGTTGTTCTGTTTGCAGTACAAGAGAAGGCCATCAATATTGATTTGAGACTTGCAGGTTTTCAATCAACTGAGAGACATGGTTAAACTAACAAGAACATTAATCAATGACACCAATAAGCCTCTTGTGCTATGTGAAGAGGCTTCAAATGGGTCTCATATCCGGATAAAGGTCTTGGATCCAAGAGTCCCTGACAAACAAACACCAGAAGGTGAAGTGTTAGTAACCAACCCAAACACAAGGAAAACCGAGCTTGCGGGATATGCCCCTATAGCTTCTATGTACACAGTGTTGACCCGAATGACTCACATGCAACACTCCGGTTATGGTTTGGTAAGAAAGCTGTGTTAGGTGTGAGTTCTGATGACATGATTGACAACATGACCATCACCATCAAAGAACTTGAGGAAGGAGTGTTCAGCAAACGTTGTGACCCCAGGTATGAAATTGCAAACAATCAACATTGGAACTCCAGATTGTTTCTTGGGTTTGTAGAACATCAATTTCATAAGGTCATAATTTAACTAATTTTCACCAACAATCAGTGTAGACCAAAACATTACATGTTTCACACATCACTTTTTGCACAAAAACATGTCCACATATTTTGAACTGGTGTACACATTCAATAATGCTTTGAATCATGAAATTCAAAAATGCTTGTTATGGCTATATGTGTACAAGCTTGAAGATATGCTTAGAAACAGAATTGTTTTAATGCCTACTACCTGAAAAAGGATTATCATTGCTTTTAAAATTCTCAAACACTATAAATTCATATACTTTGTCTACATTCAGATGTGAATTCAGATGCAATTTACTTGTGTGGTTAGATTTTTCTTTGTAAAATGTGACTTGTAATGATTGACTTCACACTTGTGGATTAAATTCAATCCTGAAATTGTTTGTCCATTTGTTTTTGTCAGGAATTCACAAAATCAACCTGCACCTACTTCAGAAGATGCTGCATCTACCTCAGAAGGTGAAGCACCCATTAAAAAGAAGGACCAATCTACCAGTTCGACCTGGGGAAACTTCATAAACTTCTTCAGACCACGCAAATGAGCAAATACTAATGCAGGGAAGTAAAGTTTCATCTTTAAACTTGCTGAGCTGTATACTAACATACCTAGAGATGAATTCCAATTTAATACTTGCTTTGATCCAAATAGGGTTCTTGTTGGGAAACCTTTGTTGCAAGCCTAGGCTTGGATAACATCATGTGATTTGTAGGCCGTTATGTAATCCCATACTCAAGACAACTTAGGATTTCAAGGATATAATGGTGGGCACACTAGACTTGACATCAAGCCTGACAGGAAGATAGGCACACAAATGACCCATTCTTCCCCCCCACCCATCACCATTTAGTTGAGTTGTGATGCACTCATTAAATGTGGATTGACCCTAAAAGTCAAAGTGCTTAAACTTGTCGAACTTGGCCATACTATATGTTTGGATGTTGTTTGTTTTATGGCAAATATAAGTATTCTATATTTACCACAACCCCAATATTTATAAAAGTAGCCTTGTGGCTTTTGTGACGAACAGTGATTTCATCTATGTACAGGTACATCTATGAAAATTCAATGCTAGGAAGCTAATGTTTATGGGTCCAACAATTTGGTTCCTTCTCAAATGATTTGTGTGCCATTGTTCACCGAATAAAATTTATTACTTGCAAACCCATCATAGCAAGGATGCAATTGAGTGACAAATTGATTGCTTAAAAGACAAAGAACTGTTGAATTTCTTTTCAGGACAAGGATTCGTTGCACTGGCTTTCATTGCAAACCCAGATCTTATAGGGGAATGTAACTGTAGGTTGCAATGTAAACACATTAATACCTCATGAGTAAATTAAACCCATGCAGAACCAACATTACCACTATCCAAAGATAGCATAGAATACACCACCACAGTCACAAAATTTGCCTGCATGTTTAACAAACACCTCAAAATACAAAGCATTCTTTGAATTTTGCTCCCAAATTTTCTTCTTTGTTATTGTGCCACACTAATTTGGTAGCTTGATGTACTTCTTCCAATTGGTGCAACCTAAATCCAATAACCATTAAATACATGAAATCATGAAAGACATATACATCCAGGGCATATATCACATGTTCATAATATCAAAGAATGATATTCTACTTCATGTCACTTCAGAAACATTCCATAATGGTCATGCTAAATAAACTTAAGTAATGAACAGTAATATGCCTGATTACTATTGGGCATTACTTAGTGAATTAGTAAGACCTAACATTATGATTCTATCACAATTCGCATTTGTAATCAATATCCTATTTATTGTTACAAATATGGTTATGTAAGGACAAAATCAAAGAAATACAAAGGTTTCATTTGTACCAACACTATTACAAAACATGGTTGTTATGTTAGTCAAATCATGACTATATTGACTGTAGAATTAAAGTTATTAGTTTGAAATGATCAATTGTGTTTAGTTTGAGTAACATCAAAATTAGATATATCCATTATGACTAAAAAACATTAACTATCCAGTCACATCAAACATTATATTATACATGTGATAAATGTGACATCGATGTGATTTATTTTTATTTAATTGCTATGACTAATGTGACTAAAATTGATTCACAACTTGTGATTGTAGTGTTATTTTTTACGATGTGATAATTTAAATTTTATTTATGTAACTAATTTTTAAAATTTGAATTACCAAAAAACTGAAAGTATAATATAGTTCTCTTTTATTATTATTTTTTATTAGAATCCTACTATTAGTTTATTTATTTTAAATTTTATTTTCATGTTGAGATCTCCCAAACCACAACACCTCCTATTGCACTCTTAGTAGCATTGGATTTTCAATGAATATGAATGCATTAAGTTTTTGGACGTATGGTGCAAAAGTTATTGAATATTAATTTTATCATTGAAAATTCAATGATATCAAATCAAATTTTTATGGGGAAATTAGGGCATGCTCTTGATATTGTTGGAAAGGATCAATCATTGATGATCAATAAGAGATATTAAATCTTGAGTTATTTTTGTCTTTGGAAATTTAGTAATAAATTTTTAATGAAAATGAAAATATACCGTTTGGATGAGAGACTTCCTTCTCCATTTTTTGGTCTTGCCATTTTGTGCAGACTCTAGAGGCCCTGCTCGTTTTTTGTAAGTGTATTTGCAGATACCCTTGCCTGCAGAGATGGGCATTTCGTTTTTTGAAACGCTCACAGTCCTTTTTCTCTATGACACTCAAGTGGGCACCAGTTGGGTATCTGCTGGGTATCAAGAGAAAATAAAATAAAAAGAGTGACAGAGCTTTACGCCATGCACTATCCTCCTGCTGCAGTATTCCAAAATGAAAAGGCCACCAGCCTTCAGCCTGGGGGGCCCATTATTTCAGGAATGCCCAAGCCCTGGTGCATTAACCTTACACAAAACTTATACTCAGCTGGCTGAAATGCATCACTGAACTCGTACTCCAAATCTTCTGTGCACACTATGGAAGACACTTGCCCTTTTCTCAAGCGTGTCATGCCATGCTCCCAGGGCTTTCTCTATACTTTGCTAAAATCAGAACCTGAACTGGACCATACTACCAGTGTCTTGTTGGAATTGGACTTAGAATTGAACCATGCAACTTGCCTCAAGCTTGAACCCAAACCAAACATGATTATTATTATAGTCCTTTACATTCGTTCCAAATCAGGCATTTTCCCCTTTTTCAATTTTGTGATGTTTGAAGTGGTGATCATTCATGAGACAATTTAGCTATAAACAAAATATGGAAGTAACAATATTTAAGCATCCTTCTACATTGTTTGCTACCCATTGGAACTTAACACAAAAATGTGACAAAGTTTTTAAACACATTTTGAAATCTAGAAACTAGAAAACCACCAAAAAACACTTTTTAAAATTTGTCAAAACAAAGTCCCCATCTACCAAAATTTCACCTTTCAAAAATACACTGTTGTATGTGGTTAGTCAATATTTTTTTCAAAAAGTTCTTCAAACCTTCTACCACTACAGTAGTTAACTATTTTAACTATTCTTTTCATCCTCGGGTTGTGACAACCACTAAGTTAACTATGCCTATAAGGTTCAACCTCTGACCACCACTATAGTTAACTAACTATTGTGAGCTTAGTGATCATGCACCACTAAAGTTAACTAGCCTTGGACGATGAACGTCTTTTATTGAACTTATACAATCTCTTCAGACAAGAGAATTGTCATTGTCATCGTTAGTGTCTTCTTCTTCCTTCTCTTCTCCTTCACCTCCATCATATAGTGCCATTACTGGCCGCTTTGGAATGTTGTTTTCCCAATTCATTTTCTTGTCAAGCGGGGCCACCTCAGCCGGGTTCGTCGAGATGAGGTGCTTGTTGATCTTGAGGAACATATTGATCTCTACCAAGCCGGCACACAGCGACGATCGTTTTGGAGCCAGGACGTCTGACAGGCTGCCCAGGTCGCATTCGAGTCCACCCGACGATGGCTTGTTGGCCAGGATCGCTAGAGTAGCCTGCATGAGACATGGCATGCTTGTTTGACGAACCCACCACTTGCACAGCTCAGCTGATTCCGACCACAACTCGATATTGGTTTTAGCGCCAATTCCTTTGAGGATTTGAACTTCGACGTTCACCATCTGTGCCGCCATCTCGAAGTGCTCGCCACTCCCATTAACGTCCTTCTTGTCATCATCAACCACAATATCAAGAGCTGCTAACAACAACTCTAATGTCTTGACACATTTTGCCGGTCTTTCAAGTCGCTGAGCTAGGGTACTCCCTGCCATTTGCTGCTTCTTGAGCACAATCGACGCTGCAACGGTCTCTGCTAAACATTTGATTTTGTTCCATATGAACTGGTTCACGAACACAAAGTGCTGCTTCTGTAGGCTCTCTTGTGTCCAGCCAACAAGAATATCAAGCCTATCAATGTTACTTGCATTGATCAACTTTGCTAGGATCTTTCCAGACGTCATTGGCGGGTACAGCATATTGTGTGCGTCGATTAAGTACGAGAACTTGAAATCAGTTTCTTCCAAGATGTTCTTCAATAGCATGGGCTAACGAAACGCCAATATCGGATGGTACCGTTTGAAGTAGCATTCAGACATTGCCTTGGCAAGAAACTTTCGTGCTTCACGAATGGCCGGTTGTAGTACGTCATGTGATCGCGACACTGGATCGGGGTCTTCAGAACCGAGTTGACGACGTACCAGTATTATCAATTCGAGCGGCTTACTTACATCGAGGACAGTTGTGTACCAAGAATATAACATGACGTACACATTGACAATGACAAATGTTTGCATAGCCTGTGCCTTGATCTGAACGGCCCGAACCAACTCAATCATTGAATAAAACTCAATGCACAGTGTGCGATCCATGTCGATCAATGGAACTGGTCGATTGAGTTTGCGATACGCCTACAAGATATGTTCCCAAGCTATTAGAATTCGCTCTAGTACAAACGCTGTGGATGACCATCGGTGCTGCGACGAGTTAAGTAGTTTAAGGTACGTCTCCAAGAGTTTAAGCATGGCTTCCTCGAAGGCTCCTTGCAGGTACTCAGACTTGTTCACAACTTCAATGACCTTCTTGATCCTTTGGAAAAAACAGCACGCGTCCACATTCTTACTATTGTTAAGGTCGATCAAAGTGCTAAACGCTTCCATGAGTGCCAGGTGGATTAGATGTGATATACACCATTCCCACCAAACATTGATCAAAATGTCTAAGGTACACTTTACATCAGATCCCGAATCTGAAGTGCTTATCAGCACATCGAGCATCACCTTAATGCCGAACTCCTCAAGGACGCCTGAAGACTATTCGTGCAAAATTATAGACAACTGGTTCTGTTCCGCTTAACGCTCATCGGGAATCGGTGCAAATCGGCGAACGGCAAGATTGTAGCCAATATTGAACCTGGTCGACGTATTGAAGCACACTCGCAATGTCAAGTACTTCTAGTTGCTCATCTTTCTCTTTATCAGGTCCAGGTACAACGACAGGTACTTGAT
>Ga0209611_10011231_pt1 | contig 12972 bp, 9 predicted proteins | sample S1TSphgellanicum_3_FD_187693 | JGI IMG/M metagenome (GOLD analysis project Ga0209611, IMG submission 187693) | Host-associated microbial communities from peat moss isolated from Minnesota, USA - S1T2_Fc - Sphagnum magellanicum MG (SPAdes) (version 2) | ecosystem: Host-associated > Plants > Peat... | reverse complement strand
GTGAACATAGATAATGTGAATATGAAACGATACATATCCAAAATGGGTATCGGATAATAGGTAAGTTTGAAAGGCCCCACACAAACATGTATTATTTCCATCTTTGTGAACACTATTGTTAAATTGTGTGGGTTTTGGGAGAGGCCAAGAAGTAGGATGTTGAAGATGGAAGAAAATTTGATTATCAACTCCACGGAAAAATAAATTTTAAATGATACATCCTTTCCAAAGGAGAAGGTGGTTGGAGGGGCAAGAAAAATGTATATCTATGGTACATTTTTAGGGTTTAAAAAAAAAATGGAGGTTCACAAAAATAATAATAATAATAATGTTCACCCCTTTCAAAGGGAGAAAGAGGTTGGAGGAAAAGAATAAAATTCTCCACTCATTTTGTAAAAGAATATGATTGGAAGGGAAAAATAACTACTTACTCATTTGAAAGGAGGGGAAGGTTGAAAAAATTGTCAAATTATTATCCACCAATTTTCAAAGAAAAAAAGGTTGAAAGGAAAGAAAAATAAATTGTAACCATTATCATTCCAAACAACTTAACAACCATTCCAAAGGAGATTTTTAGAAAATATTTGTGAACAAAAGAATTTTTTTTTCACCCATTTCAAAATAGAAAAAGATTAATGGAATAAATTTGTTCACCCATAACCACTTGAGGAAATTTTTTAAAGGAGAAATAACAAGTTGTTCACCCGTTCCAAAGAAGGTTTAGCCAAATTTTGTTATAAATGAAATTGCTAATGTATAAATATTTAAGCATCTTGATTCCTTGTGTGTCATTTACTATATGTTCAAACCTCATATAGAGTTATGACCTATTTTATATAAAAAACAAAAGCTCACTAACTTGGGACTTTTTTTCATATGAAATTCTTTGCATGTATTAAAATTGGAATATTCAGGTAAAAATTTTGCCAAAATTTTCCAAAAAGAGAGAGAAATTATTGACTCTTGATGTTGCAATAACTCATGGAAGCTATTTGGCATTTAAGGTTGAAATTAATGTTATTATGAAGACAAATTTACATTTGATTTTAGTGAATGTTCATGAATTTCATGGTTCAATTGAAAGGAATCAATACATTTTAGACACTCACCTAATGTAAATATAGCGATACTCTTATTATAATCAAAACCCTTACAACATTTGTTCATTTTATTTTTTCTTTTCCTTTTAGTAAGTTCAAATTCCAATTTTATTTTATTTGGGTTCCTCATTAAATTTTTTTCATTTTAACAATTTTATTATTTTTTGAAAATTGGGAAATAGTTTATACATCCTCCAAACTTATATAAATAGAAAGTGGTTTCATCACTTTTTTAAAAATGTGCTTTTAGCACTTGTCCATTGTTTTCTTCCAAACTTGCATCATCCTTATCTAAAGTAACTATCTCATTTCATATTATTCTCCACTTGCAAGAAAACAAAATGATTTTCTTGTCATGGTTTGCAAAATTGATTCTAACTTCTTGCTTTTATTAGTAATATGCTCATGCAACTATTGTCACATAAATAATTCAAAAGAAAAATAAATTTTAAAAAAAAAGCTGAATGATCCACAAGTAGATAAACCTTACTCTAGTACCTATACCAAGGTGAACTAAAATGCAAAAAAGAACAAATTGTAGATTGGATGATAGGTGAGCCGTCTACATGCAATTTATATGTATTTTTTTCTTTTACTCGCATTTCCATTTCAACACAACATCATTCAGAAAATGAATAGTATTTTCTTTAAAAAAAAGTGAGGCAAAATGTTGAAAAATGTTACAATACCAAGTAACCAAGGTTAACACCGGTGTTGGGTGGTTCTTGACTTTCATGAAGAACCTTGGGTTCCAGTTTTTAACTGGGGTTTAGTTCGAGACCCACATTTGGTTCTAGAACTGGGTTCAGTTCTAGTCTCAATTCTGGTTTTGATTTCTAAAGGGGATCTGATTTGGTCTTTACTAACCAGAGTTGAAACCCAAGATTCTAACCAACAAAACTGGGTAATTGTCCAACACTAGTTAACACAAATATAGCATGTTGAAAATTCCAATTTTCAAATTATAAATAATTAATTATAAATAATAATCCCCACCCCTTAAATGTCTTCATTTTCAAGTTATACATACTTTGATAGCAAATGTCTTTGAGCTTCTTTCCGCTTATCTCACCAAGCTTAAACGCTAAACCCTAAACCTTTCCCTTCATCAACCACTCTCTCTCTTGTGAAGTAATTCGTGTTGTCTTTGTATTCTAGTGGTCTCATTATATTCCCCATATTTTCATTTTTTGGTCCCTTGTGTGTTCTAATTTCCTTCAATCCTTGCGCTAAACTTTTTTAATGGATACTCTCTACACATGTAATGGAAGGTAATAATAACTAATAACCTTCCCCTTCAAGCCCTCGGATCTCAAGTGTGAGAGTGAAAACAAATGCTTCAATCGGCATTCGTGAACAAGAGCCTCTTCACCATAAGGTTATTGTCCCTTGTGAGGAGTGGGCCTAAACTCAAAACCCTCAATAAAAAATCAAGGATAATAGTGTACCATGGCCGGTGAGAGGAATGGATAGGTAATAATGGGAAGGAGCAAAGGCGTAAGGTTCTAAGGGTGGTGCCATGGGCCGTGTGGATTGGTATTTGTGGGGAGTTTGAGATTTGAAGAGAGTTTGAGTTTCAAGTTTACATTCAACTTACTCTCAAAATATATAATTAAATGAAGGTATGGATGAGAATTGGGATATTTTGTGAGTGAAAGGTTGGACCCTTTATGCTTGAAAAGGAAATTATGTCAAGGTAGGTGACTAAAATTACAAAGGAAATTTTGGAATAGGTAGTTTTTTTGTTCTTTCCTAGTAGAGTTAGGTCTCCCACTTTGCCTTACAAAGTGGTTCATAGTTCAAGCCAAAATTTTGATTCCCACAATCCAACATGTATCTATGTGGAAGTCAGTATTTTTTTGTCATTTCCCACTGGGCAGATCTAATATATAAAAAAAGGTACCCCCATGAGGAAAATTTTAAGGCTGCACCCAAATTTAACTTGAAAAATAAACATAAGATAATAGAGTTATCCGTAAAGTAACCCTATCTTTGGGCCTCCTTTCACCCCCTATCCTCTCTTTCAGTGGTACCCGCAAAGTAAAGACATTTTTATTAAATCTCAGTATGAAATGCTGAAACTCAGCAATTAATGCACAAGGTTCGAGACTAATTATGGTAGTTCTAAAGTTAGAAGCAGTGAAAATCTGTAGCAGCAGTGGAGGTGCATTTAATGCACAAGGTTCGAGAATAATTATAGTAGTTCTTAAAGTTAGAAGCAGTGAAAATCTGTAGCAGCAGTGGAGGCGCTCAGGAGAAAGGAAAGACAGGATGAGACTCAGTTTACTACGAAAATTGATGGTTTTTTCTGAGTTTCATTCCCCGTTGAATGCTAATGTACTTTTTTTTTTCTTTGCAGGTTTTTTAAAAATCTTACCCAGGGTTCTCTGGAGATGGTGTTTTTCTTTTTATGGATAAGTCTAATATATCATCCACACATTGAACCTGATCGTGGGATAGGAATCAGAATGTGCCTTTAAAATGCCAAAGAAAACAAAACATTAAACACACAAGAACTATATATCCAAAAATAAATAAAAATAAAATTTATGATTTAGCATCAGTTGAGGGAAATTTCACTTTTTTTTTGGGAAATTTTTCACAATTTGGTGAGTTTTTTTCTTTTCAAAAATGAAAAAAAATGGGGGGGAAAAAAATGAAAACCCTAATTTACAATTTTTTTGATGACTTAATTGTTATACAAACTATCACCTTCCAAACCAAGTGCTTGAAAATAATCTCTTCTCGAGCCTTAAACATACTTACTAAGTACTAACATCATGGGATGCAATGCTACAACCGCATCGCCAATGCCCATACTATGTATGGAATTGGATTGCTAAGACAAGGAATGGGATCAAAATGGATCAACAAATATCGTGAAGCTTTACTACATTTACATTGATGCAAAATTGAAGTTTCTTTTTTCAATGGGAAAATCCCCCAAATTCCAAAAAAATTGATTGCCCCATCACTTCTTTTTTGAAAACATTGGTCTCTCTTTAAAATAGAAGCACAAAGGTGTGCTTCCCTTTGGTCCTGATATATATATATGGCCTCTACTCTACTTCAAACTACCAATGATGATCAACAATTTTTTATTCTTTTCTTATCTTCCTAGATGGTTTTCAATAGTTCATCATCATTTATATCAATCTCAAATTTAATTTAATTAGAATTAATATAAATATCATGGATATGAAAATGTAATGTTAATTTACCTTTTCATATCCATCTTGGTGGTAGGAAAAAAGAGCGAAATAGTTAGGTTTGAAAACACGGGAGATATGAATTGTCAATGGACAAGCGTGTGAATGATTATGCAAAATGGTTTTTATACCAACTCTTAGAAAATTCAGCACATTAATAAGTTCAATTTTGGGCAAACCATATGGGATAAAAATGTGATGTTATTTGGAACAAATTGGGTCACATTTTTGGAACTTGATGGGAACCCTTTGGAAACACATTGAGGACAACAAGAAAATCCCCTTCCCCATGAATGATGGGCACTTATGGGTGCATATTGAACCATCTAATTGTTTGCATGAAAATTATATTCCTAAAATTGTTTGTCAATTGTGTGCAAATATATTTTTCACCCAAATGTACTCGCTAGGTATGGATAGGAAGGATTATTTACCCTAATGTATTTTCTTCAAAATCAACATTTGAAAATTATACCCTAGTCACAACCTTGGATACATGTAAGAAATACATGTACCCAAAGTTGGATATGTCTTAACATTTGAGTTCAAAAAAATAGTCAATATGGCTTAAGCTATAAATTTTATTTGTTTTATTAACTAAATAGGGTGCCTCCCAAGTTTTTTTTGCAATTTGCTAATTTGAGTGGCCAATTGAAAAAAAAACAAAATCAAACCTTAAAACTTGGGAGCTTCCCAAAACATAAATTTGTATGTGAAAATCAGATGCTCCCAACCCAATTATATAGGTGAGAAGTTAAGAACTTTGGGCAAATCATATGTGATAAAATTGAATGGTGTTAACATGTGATAAAAGTGCACATGTTAAGAATAGTGCGTGTATGGTAAAGATATATTTCAAAAAGAAAGACCCTTGTTTTGGGCCATAACTTCCACATTACTTAACAAAATTAGATGATTCCAAATTTTATTCAAGCACCTAAAGATGAGTTACAAATTATCTTTAAACTTCATCACTAACCAAATGTTCACCATGATGCATTATCTTTTAATTCATTAAGTGTTCATTCATAAACATGTTTATCCTAATCAAGGATGAATCAAAGATTTTGATTTTTACATTTTTTACATCAAATTGTAGTTTTGATTTTTTTTGTTTAAAATTCCAAAATGTGCACATTATTTTCATTTTAATTAAATAAATAATGAAAATGCATGGCCATTCTATACCCATTTTGTAACTAAAAGGGCTAGCTTTTGCAATATTGAAGTAACTATGATTGTATAAACTTATTATTGATTATTAGCTCATCATCAACATCATGGCTAAGAGAGAAAAATATTTTGGATTATGAAAGGAGGCCTTGAATGAACCAACACCTATTTGTAAACCATTTGGTGAAGTTTTTAAAATGTATTTGGAGAGCACCTTATACCTTGAATATCACTCCTAGAAAAGAGGAGGGATTTTATGTATATGAATTAGGAACAAGATGGACTATAATAAGATTGCTCTCAATCCTACTACCTCATGATCTAGGCTTAAGGTTTATGATGAGGCACCCTTGTGCTTTCTAGCCAGTAAGGCTCACAACCAAAGGGACATTTCCAAAATGGAGGGCCAAACTTTGTTACCACCACCTCATATTAAGCCCTTTAATTTCGGAAATGCTTCACTCTAAAGCTTTATCCTACATTGAACATTCTTGTCCTTACCCTTGACCTCTTATTTTGGGAATGCTCGATTATAAGGTGTAACCAAAATGAGGCGTATTCAATCTAGAAACCCTTGAGTTTACTTATCAAACTCAAAATAATATACTATCTCACTATATTGTCATTTCATCATATGAACATGTTGTTTCATGTTATGCCAATTTTAATTCAACGTAACAATATTATCATTCTATAACTATATTTTTCCTATGTGTTTCATATGAATTTATTGGAAATATACTAATATCAGACTTGTATGGAAGCTCTTGGTTCCATTAACAACTTGGAAATTCATTTGATAACACACACATTGCATCAAACTCAAGTCAATAACATTGAAGCATCCAATAGGCGCACATGACCCAACACCCACTAATGCACTAAATTGGAGAAAGGTCATTTTGAGTTTCATTTGGATAAAACCCAAAACCAACCCAACTTCCCCTCCTCTAGGTTTAGTAAACCAAGCCCACTTACCCCTCACCTTTCCCCTTTTTACCTAGCCACCCTCTCACTCACCTACCTCTAATTTTAAGCCTCTTTCCCTCTTGCCACCACCCCCTTTTGTGAAGCTCCTTTAATTTGCTCTCACAATTGTTGGGGGTTATTTTTTTCTTCTTCGTGCAAGCTATGGGAGATTTCAAGAACAAAAGGATATCATTATTGTGATTGTCTTCTTTTTAGCTTGTGAGGTTTTGTAAAAGAAACTTGAATGTAAGTTGAATTTTTTTGGTAGTTTGCAAGGAGCAAGGTTTTATTTGGTAGCTTGAAAAGAGTGAGGTTTTTCTTAAGCTTGTGCTTGGAGCTTACAATGCAAATGAAGAGCTTGCAACAAAGTGTTGAAGTTGAAGGGCTTGTAACTTAAAAACAATGTTAAATGTTTTTTGCAGATGAATGCTACAAACCCTAATTTAGCTTGGTGGTTGAACTATTGGTGGTGGTGGTGATTCAACTGCATTGAAAATTTTGTTTTTGATGTGTTTTTGTTTTTGGTGTGTTTTGTTGCTTTGCAAGTTATGATGAAGGGAACTTGATGAGTTAGTTTATATGATGGAGCACAATCCCAACTGCTCAATGAAAGCTCTTCATGAACTTTCTAAATCACGATTCTACAAGGAGATTGGCAAGAAGATTTCTGGGGAGCAAAGGGATGAAGTTAGGAGGAGTATATTTGATGTAGGTTGAGGAGGAAAAAGTGGGGGCTTTTTTATGATGAAAAAAAACTAAGTGGCTAGACTTTCTAGAGACTAGAAGTGTGTGTAGGATTTGGATTTTGGGAGTGGTTGTGTGTTAAGAATAAAACTTCATTAGGATTGTTTGATTGGAAGAACCCTGACGATTGAATTTTCGCTACGCCAAGAGTTAGGAAAAGGTCTAGAGGTTCGGTATGTTTTTCTATAAGGATCAACACAAGGGAGATGATGATTGTGTCAAGGATTTTTGGAGTGGTTGTGTGGCAGTTCATGTGTGATAACTTTGGGGATCTTGAGATGATGAGTGTGTAATCTGTTCCATCTTAAAGAAAAAGTACTTGTTGCATTTGTGGGAGCTCTAAGGCTTTTGGGAACGGGATATTAGATAATAGAATATATTACCTTGACTGATCCTGCCCTGAATCTTTGTTCAGTCTCTCAGAAGAATCATGTGAAGTTGTTGAGTTGGTCCGTATGAACTACCACTCCAATGAAACAACCTATTGACTCCTAGAGAAGAAATCAAAAGTGAAACTGATCCTTTGTGGTCCATAGAAATAAGACGATAGAATGTAAAAGTCTGCAAGGGTTTTGATGGAGAAGTAATACTTGAAGCAAATATGTTTGTCTCTATAAAACCTCAGCAATATGCACCAATCTTTGTATGTTCAATAGTTGGGATTTATACAATGGAGAAAGTATTTCCCCTTTCTTTTGGTGACAGACTGTTTGTTTGGTGTTTTTTTAATAAAAAACCTTACACTTGAAGTTTGCATCATAATGTTGCTACATTCTTTTGTTGTTTTCGTTTGAATTGTTTTTAAGAAGTTTACTTTTGTTTGAAGCTTGCAATTTAACATTGCTTTAATGTGTTTGAACCTTGTGCTTGAAGCTTGTTGTAATTATGTGTTTCTACATGTCATTGTTACATGTAGTTTAATTGGTTTAGGGTTTGTTTTCCACTATCTTTGAATGTTGTAAATTAGTTTTTTTGGTTAGTTTTCCTTGTTTTCTCTAACTAGCTTATCACTTGGGTCTATTCTATTTATTATCATGTGATTTTGTATGTGATTGTTGTGCATAATTTAATTACTCTGTTAATTTTCTAATGTCTTTGAATGATAAGATAATCATCTTTATTTTCAACATGTTTAAATTCGGCTATGAAGCAATTTAAAAAAATGATCCTTCTATATTACACCTACTCATTAAAAACTAAGTATAAAAGCCTAACTAGTTTTACTAAATTTTTCATGCACTAATGGCAATTGAAAACCTCCTGAAATTCTAAAAACATTCATAGATAGAGTTCATAATGACATTCATAGATTCGAAATAAAATTTAAAAACTCGCAATTTTTGCCCATCAACATATAAAGAAAATAAAATTGGTATGTGCTTAAAATAAATAATTAAATGCCTTTCATAGATGTGTGTTTAATATAATTTTTTTCTTAGGTAAAGTCATTTGTTTTACACATATATTCACTTTTTGTTTTTGTAGTTGTAGTTTATTTGAAATTTTAAAAAAATGCTTACTATTCCCATATAATTAAAATAAATAACTAATAATAATAATAATTGGGTTCGTTCCCATATGGGAGAACATAGTGATCCCAACTTGTGAACTTTGTTCTCAAATGTTCCCAATGGTGCCACGTAGGCTCCTAATAAACTACACGTCAGATGTCATATCATCATCACCGTCAGCTCCACATAGGATTTAAATGCCACGTCATTTGCACGTCACTGCCACATGTCAGTCATAAATTTAGGGATAAACAATAAATGTAACAAAATTATTACACCCCAAATAAAGGGTAAACCCTAAAGCCCTAAAACCCTAAAATTTAATTTGAGTATAAAAAGGGCACTAGGTCATTCAGCACTGAAACCCTAAAGCCCAGAACTTGCATTTGTTCCGCTTGCATGCGAAGCTGGTGGCGATGGCACACGATTGTCTTCACCCGGTGCTCTCGGAGACGCATTCCGCATCTCCGATTCTTCCTATCAAACCCGTGTCCAGTTATCAGCATCGCAAGCTTCAGGTACAATAGTTTTCTTGTTACTCTGAACTAAAGTCCACTTTCTGTTTGCTTTTTTGGTTGGGAACAGACGGTCGGTCGCCGGGGTCTGCAACCTCGAATGCAACCGCTTTTAGAAATTTGAATTTTTTTTGAAATTTAATTTATTCTGGGGAAACATTTTCAGACAGTATTGGTCCGGGAAAGTTATGGTTGTTGCGACTTTTCAGAAAGAAAGAAAAAATTGTTCCTTGAGTTCTCACAGCTCGCGAGCAACTTTTGCGGTTTTAAGAAAAACCCTAAACCCTGAACCCTTTTTGTTTTCATGAGAGAGATGGAGAAAACCTTGACGGGAGGGCTTGAGCTCCAACACTAGAGTTTAATTTTTAGGGTTTTCGACATCAAGGAATACGAGTGTGAGCCCAAAGACACAGATCAAGGGACACATGAGTGGGAGCCCAAAGACACTGATCTACCAATTGAATGATGTGGTGAATGAAGAATCATGCATGCATTTAGTCTTCCATTTGTTGCAGGAATTGCGGAAGCGCCGGTTGGAATTGAAGGACAGAGACTGTAGTTTTCAGCAAGAAATTTCTGTTGGTTAGCATTTTTGTGCTTTTTTCTTTTTCTTGTCAAAGTTGTCAATTAGGGAATCATGTGATTGCCATTTTGTCTGACATTTTTCTGATATTTCAAGAGATTGTGGAAGTTTTCTCAATGGCACAGACATAGAGACACATGCACAAAAGTGGTGGTCATGCTAACTCATGTGTGTGAACAGAACAAAGAGGATCAGCCAGTGTACTCAAGCAAGATGTTGCAGCCACTGATGGCTCTCATGATATGCTTCAAGGGTCCAGCAACAGCAGAGGCAGGTTTACTGCAGCATCAAGGGCAGGTGCTTGCCATTCTCTGGAGCTTCCAAATCAGCAAAATATGATGCTCAAGAGGCATGGAAGGAGAGAGGTAAGTCTAGTCATAAAAATATTTCTTGCTGTAGTTTTGCACATGAAGAAATGGTGTTTGATTAGCTATTTCTGTTGAGTGCTAGCCAACATCATGACTTGGTCTTCCTGTTGCTTCTAGAACCATGACAGAAACTCAGGATGCAGCAGATGTTGGATAATGGTTTTCCCAGAATTTTGGACTGACTTTCTTCAGAGACATACAGGTGACAAATGCTTTTTTCTTAACAGGTTCCCAAACTCATGGCTCCCCATTGCAATTCAACCAATAGGGAGTGCTCCAAGGAGAAAGTGTTCATAGACAAGACAAATCCTTTGCAGCAGCAGGCTGCTCTTGAATGTGATTCCAAGGGCTTGTACAGATATGATGTCACCCCTACAGCAGAGGTGCAGTCCCATACTACTCCCTGGGTTTTTCTGTATGGGAGTTGAGATGCTTCAAGGAACTAAGCTGTTGGAATTGAAATGTTCTTGCAGATCCAAGAGGCATCCCAATCAAGTCACAGAAAGCGACAGAAGCTACATTGGGGGTAAGACCTATGAAGCTTCTGGTGGGTAATCATATCAGCTGATCGCTGTTATTTGTAATGGTAAGGTGACAGTTGGACACTTTGTCAGCGATGCTCAAAAGGTTGTGACTGCACTGTGTGTAGGGTTACCTTCAAATTGATGTTGTGGATATTTCTCTGCAATCAACTTCATAGATATGTTACTATTTCTTAGTAGCTTTGCTGAATGAGATGGCTAGAACTAGTCCTTTTCTATCTATCTCTCTTGAACGTTGGTTTTGGACCTGCAGTCTTGAAACCAAAGAACGGTGGGAGCGGAAAGGAAATATGTGAACAGCAGTTGACTGATCAGCATTGTGGATGTCGGCAAGGAGCTTAACTGTCAAAGACTTTCAGCTTTCACAGTAGGTTCTGGCTCTGCCATATTCGCTGGATGGAATTTCACTGGAGCTGTTTTTTCTTTTTTTCACACTTTGGATTGAGATGTTGTATTATCAGTCATTTGGATTTCCTCAAAGCTACATTTTTTGGTGGTTGTCAAAGATTTGCTCCTTCACTTATGAGGAGGATGGAATTTTTCTTTAGTAATTGATGGATGGTTTCTGGGGTGAAATGACAGGGTGATGAAAGCTTTCAAGAAAGTGATGTGAAAGTGCATGCTTGAGAAGTGATGAACAATTGCCGAGCTTTTTAAGTTCTGTAGTTTATCCTTCAACATGGTATGTATTGCAGTTGTTCATACGACATTCTGGTCAACAAATGTGGCCACTTGTTGATATGATATGCTTAGGACCAGGCAGAAAGTCAGTTTAGGGGTGGTTTTCTTTATGGACATTATTCCAACCTTCGTCTACTGTGTGGGATTCTAGTTCTAATTTGCACAATTTTTCTGTCAATGCTGATACTTTTAGTGCCCAAGCAACATTCTCAACATAGGTTTCATACTCCAAAGCCAGATGGTCACTGAACTAAGCATTAGGGTAACCAACCAAATGTTTATAGTTATCAACAGGTTATCAACCATAGAAACCATCATGGTTTTGGTATCATCTATTGATTTGTAGTTTGGGAATATCATCATCATGTATCTGTGTAAAAGTTAGTGAATGCATTCAGAAACACAAATCATGTGTCTGTCACTAAGAAGTATTTGAAGCATTCAGCTACACAAACCAAAACCATTTCTTTTTCATATTACCATAGAATTTTTTCATGTCACATGGTTACCATCATTGGGAGGCTTCACTATAGATGACTAGTTTGCAGAAAAAGAGGATCATGCAGTGCATATTTCATCAACTTTCTCCCTATAGAACTAGCTTGTAGCTTGCCATGGAACATTGTGTGCAACATAATTTTTCATTTACTGTATTCATAGAGACTACAAGCAATATCCTCTTGAAAACAACTCCAAAATCAGTCTAGTACATAAAAGCCAAAATGTCATTTTGACACAGTACATTACAAAACACAATATAGTCAACTCTGTACAACTATGGTGCAGAAGAGCTAAAGCATAACCCAGAAAAGTAGTACATTTCACAGCAGCAGAGATGTTTGCTAACTTGTTAGCTCTTATCTGGCTACAACCTGCCAGTGTGCACTACTGATAATCATGACAAAACATATCACAATACTGTACAGAAAGGTCAAAAACCAGCTTTGAGGTGAAGAAGCTAGTAGACAGGACAAAGTAGAGAGATCAGAGACAAAAACTGTGGACCTCGTCAGAGAATCACAACACATGGACAATTACCAAACATGTCTCTGAGAAGAAGGATTGTTTCTCTCTCAACCAACCATATCCCTACTACAAGCATTTGGCCAAAGCCAAACTGGAAGCTCATCATCATCCTTCGATTCCTCTATGGACAAACACATTGAGTCTGTACAAACAGACATGCTGCTTGCACCCTCCCAGTTTTGATGTAGGACAAAAGGATTCTCGGGATGTGTCATTGCAAAAGTACAATCAGGGAATTTTTGGGCTTGAGGGTATGCATATGGATCACACCTGTCAAAATTCACAAGAGAAAGCCCGTTACCTAAGGATGGATCCCATCCACGTAGACCCAAGGATTGAACCTCCTGTGAATCAAGACTCAGGATGCCGAAGTTTCCATCACTCTTGGAACCAAATGCTGACTGGAAACCAGCTTCTTCACCCCTCTGCTGCTGCATTCACCAAACACAAAATCAAAGGTTAGGAAACAAGGTTTACTTCAGTAAGTCCTCTCCACAAGCTTCAACCAAGGCAACCAGAAAAGACCCATCAATGTGACTATGATCATGAAG
>Ga0209611_10011230_pt1 | contig 12972 bp, 10 predicted proteins | sample S1TSphgellanicum_3_FD_187693 | JGI IMG/M metagenome (GOLD analysis project Ga0209611, IMG submission 187693) | Host-associated microbial communities from peat moss isolated from Minnesota, USA - S1T2_Fc - Sphagnum magellanicum MG (SPAdes) (version 2) | ecosystem: Host-associated > Plants > Peat... | reverse complement strand
GTAACCAAAAAACGTACATTAACCCTAAAAGGCATGATTGGCATGCCCGTAACCGGTCGTCATGTATGAGGCCATGCATATGGGCATGATAATATGTCATTTAGTGATATTTAATTTTCATAATTTTCATAATTTCCAAACATGTCTAAGAGTCCATGTTTTTAATATGGCTTTAGATAACATGGACAACACTCATATAAATGACTGATGATGATGAAACCTTACCAATAAAAAAAAAACAAAATCACCCAAAAAAGGGGGAAAACAAGGAACAAAATGGAAAGACCCACATCCAAGAAGACTAAAACACCACCTAAAAAGGCGAACCACAAAGAAAACATCAAGTTTTTTAACCCTTTCCCATCATAAGAAGCATATCAAATAAGGAAAGGGAACGACCTCTTGAAAGGACACCTAGCCTAAAAATACCTTCACCTATTGCAACAACACGTCTCAAAATAGAGATTGCCTATGCACATTATAATGCCACTAACACCTTTTGCCTATAAAATGTTTTCAAAACTAAAAGTGAAAGGCCTCCAATGCCCTTTGCTCCCCACACCATGTTGGCACATCGATGAAAAAATTCATCTGCCTGCTAATGTAGACATTTGAAAACCTCCACAACTAGAGGGAGAAACATGTTTGTTGGGAACCGATCACAATGAAGACCATCCTTTGCTTGAGTCGTAATTATCACCGTAACCCCACAAAAAAGAGCAACCCTTGAAACCAAATCAACTCAAATGGGGTTGGTAATGGTAACATTCACCAATGTGCGAACACCATTGATTAATAACACAATGTCAATTCAATGACGCGAAGATTGTAAGGCAAGGGGCGAAATGACATGGATTTTCTTTTATGAAACATGAAACCCTGCAATTTTCACAATGGTCACAAAAACAATTTGCACAACATCATGTGAAGCCATCTTCTCCCCACCATGCACACAATGAAAAAGGTGTATCCCCATAGGATCCAAAGGTTGGCTACAAATGTAGTGTGACACCCCAAGGACTAAAGGATGGGAAAGCCCCAACCTAGTGCACAATCTAATAAAGAAAACATTAGAGAGTAGGTGGAAAAAATGAATGATTGAGCGAGCTAACAACCAAGCACCTACATCTAGCCTTGCGCACGACTTCAAACGCATTCGATGCAAATTGAAAAGTAAATAGAAAAGATGCTAGTAAAGAAATACTCTCCTAAAGGCGATTTGTGCCCTTTTTGGCCAATTGCTCAAAAAGGGGGACACATGCTCTAACCCCCAAGGGAAGAAGCTCTTGCACGGACTTATTTGTATTGTATGGAATATACCTATTCTTTTAAAATTGCAAGATACCAAATAGATGAAATGTAATTGGTCATGTACAAGATGGTCAAAATTGTGAGTATGCAAAACCCTCTATGGATTTGGAGGCCAAGGGCAAGGGATTTTGGGCCACATCACACTTTTGATTTAAAATGGATACAATAGAACACTTGACTTTGGTAAACTAAGTAATGGTCACATGCCCCTTTGATTGTGATCAAACCCTATGGTGTAAATTAACACACATTGTTTGTCACATAAAATTTATCATTAGCATGGAAACTAACTATTTTGGGCACAAAAATTACAATATACTACAACAAAACATGCTTCATCATAATCCCAACCAAGTAGAATCACAAGAACATAAGCAAGACATGAAATATGCAAAACTTGTACCTTAATGATATTTATGCATGTAACATGAACAAATGAGGAACGTCTATCTATTGAGCAAGGTAGTTTGTTTGTATTGTTTCTCAAGTTGAGATCTCCTGCACCATGGTACACACCCGGCTATGCCCTTCATACAACCAGAAAGCCCTTGTTGGGAAGGAGTGCACTATAGCAGTTTTTGAGTATTGAACAATTTTTTTTATTAAAAATAAAATAAAGTAGGGAAATTGGGATAAGCATTTGGTAATGCTAGAAAGACTTTGATAAGAGACATTCTTTGGAGGTGATTTCATAATTTTTAGAAATGATGTTGCAGGGGGAAGGGGTCCAAGAGATTGAATTTTGAGTAATTTTTGTTACAAGAAAATTAATCAAAAAAATTTAAATCATTTCCATGGACACAAAGTGTAACATATTAACATTGAAGGTGGACAAGGGTAAATATTATCTAAGCTTATATCTTATACTAATGTTGACTAGACTAAAGACATAGTCCCGTGCCACAAGTGCTCCTTAACATTATGACTCATTGCTTCAGGATGTCAGGACACAAATTTTCCATTTTGATTTGTCTAAAGAGTTTGAGTACATTATTGTATATTTATCTACACACCTGCCATCAGGAGCTGATGAAGTCAGTGGGGTAGTTATGACAGATCACCACCATCCACAAAGAAGATGATGGTCTGAAAGTTTGCAATATACACATAAGATTGACAGCACTCATTGTCATGTTGCCATCTAAATCTTGTTGTAAAGTTACTGCAATCTCAAGGCATGAAAGACATTACCCCTCCATCTGCATAATCTGGATATTCATCTATGCCATCAAATAAATGTGCTTGAGATTGAGCTTATATTGTAAATTGGGCAAGTGCACAGATAAAGTCAACTTGTTTAAACACTTTCAAGCAGACAAGAAAACAGGGTGAAACATTTGACCACAATCCTGTTGACTGGACTATGACACATCACCATGCTACAGGACATCAATTCCTATCTGGCAAGCACAGCAAAGTTTAGAATGAAATTCCTGTTGCTTCTACATTCACCCCTCTTAGGCACATGAAGTAGAGTTGGAACTCAAAACTCCTTCACCAATGTCTTCAATAGAGCTGGTGTAGAGTTTCTCATTCAAGCAACTTTGCCATCCTGACACGTCACAAAGACAACAGAAGAGGTAGAGGCTGCTCAACAAGTATGCAGAGTTGATAAATAACTCTTGCTGACAATAAGGAACAATTCAAATTGGATCACCCTTCTGATTACTGAAGGGTGCATGCCTTACTTCAGTCTATTCCTCCCTTTTATGAAAGAAAATAGAGCAAGACAATTCTTGTTTCTTCTGCAAAAGAACTAAAGAAGCTTTTTGCATGCTGTTGTGCCAATAGAGAGTCTACTGGCTTGCATCCTTGGACTGGAGATGACTAAGTCATTTCATAAACCTGCACTTATGACCAACAAAAGATGTTGGCATCAGCACTAAATTGATGGAATCTCCTCAATTATGAACGGAAAACAAAAGAAGGAAACCAGGAAAAGGTGCAGCACTCTCCATGATCTTTGGACACAGTTTCATCCAAGTTCCACCACAGCCAACTGTGTATGTCTAGATGACTTGAACCTTTTAGCTTCCACTAAAAGCTAAAATTCCCCAGATTTTTACAATAGAGAGTAAGAACACCCCATCATTCCAGATGGTTTATGGTTTGGTTACCAGATCTTCACCATAACCACATGGCTTGATTCCTTTTCATCAAAGTTGGACTTGAAGGAGCTGTCAATAGCAATGAAACAGATAAAACATCATGCTCACCTATTATAACCCAAGTGAGTTTGTGGGTGAGGACATAGATTTCATGCCCTACCAAAAAGGCCTTCAGAACATAAGTAATACCCACAAGATACAACATTCACGAAGAGTGCATGAATGGAAATGCCAGATGATGTTGGTTAATGAATACAAGTCTTGATGCACCTTTAGGAACATTTGGACAGGAACTCTTGACAGCTGACACAATCCGGATCCGTTTTGCTGCTCGCACAAACTCCCTGTTCACAGATTAAGAGCAAGATAAATATACATAAGTATTCAAGCCATTATTCCACTCACCAACACATCACATTTCTGCTACTTCGAAGACTTCTAAGGGTTCTGTGGGATCTGATACATAACTATTGGGCATCCCTACCCCTCCCTGGCAAGCATCATTTATCCTAAACAGCTGCAGACAACAAACTCCAGGAACAACCTCCTAAATATTCACAGCTCAATTACACTTGTATCCCACTTCCAACCTTTCAAAAATTACTGAAGCAGGAATGCTTCAGTCAGACCCGTGCATCATCATTACCCAAAGGGACACTATGCAGGCACCTTACCCCCAAACCAAATCACCAGCAAGAAGGAGGTCTCCCTCATCATCTTCATAAGCAATTACATATCCTGGAATAATAGCATTCCCCAGATGTATTTCTTGCCCTGTCATAACCAGATCCTCTTCTGGGATGCAATCCTGAAATGTCTTCCGCATGGCCTGGGAAAAGATTTCATATGAATTGTAATCATTAAGGCAGACTCTTTGACCAATTGAATGACCAAAAGGTGGAAGTTTTTCATGTGAATATGTTTTTTTTACAATTCAAAACATTAATTGGAAGATCTGACCTGCCAATCTAAAATTATGTAACACAAGGGCAACAAAGTTAGAATTGAATGATGAAAAGGAATAAATTATTTGTAAGTCTATGAAGTTGGCTATTAAGCAAGCCTTTGTGGCTCAAAGCTATAGTCGAGTTTATTCCCTATCATTTCTTGCTAATTGTGAGGATCAACTTCTATGAGCTTGATATTGCCGAGTGCATGTCATATTTCCCAAATAGACCATGGTATTATTTCAAAAATCAAATGTAGGTAAGATTTCATACTGATGTCTTTTGTTTTTTAGCCAATTGTTTCAATCTTGTTCTACAACCAATAGTTGAACATCCTTCTATCACATTCAATGTTGATGTTGTGATTGCATTTGTTTATAAACATTCTTCCATGACTACAATTGTTCCTTGTTCTGGATCAATTTTAATGTATGTTTCATTATATGGTGTTTAATGTTTGGTGTGACTTTGAACAATGAGCTGATCATATTTGCTTCCATTGTAATAAATTGAAATTCACTTTGGAATGCCCTAGTAATCCCTATCTTATCCCAACCTTTCACAATCATCTTCTCCATGCCTTGCACTTGTTTCCATGCATAGTGTAAACACCCACAAATGCATGGCTTTAAGTTGTTCATCTTGAAGTCCATTTATGGTGCTTGTCCATCGTCAATTTGTTATTTAATGATTGTAGTGGTCCAAGAGTTCAATTGTAGTTTGAAAACATGCTTTAGCGAACATTGCAAAATGACATCAATTGGCTAGAAAATGTTGGTACAATTTGCTATAATGAATATCACCAGAATTTTAGGTGTGTTTGTTTCATCCAATTTAAAAACTCATGACTTTTGTGCATAGACTAGCAATCCAACAATCGAACCATATTCTGGTTTTCTTACAACCTTAATTGGGTAATTTGAGTGTGCAAGTATGGTAGCAAAATCTTGTGGACAAATTGTTTTATTGTTTCCAATGTAGACCAATGATTTTCACTGAAAGTAAGGTCTCAATCTAAACTTATGCACTTGTCCTTCCCTTCATTACATGGTGATAGGCACCTAGGTGTAGTACTTGTGAACACAATATGAGGGGAAAGTAAAAAACCACTTGCAACTGAAGATACAACCAAAGTGACTTGCCTTTTGTTCTCCACCATTAACACTTTAATGTGTTGTGTTTTTTTATTTTCCAAAATCCTTTCTCTTGCTATTGGGATGAGATGAACATTTGTTTGGTCATTGTTTACAACAAGAATTACTAGAATATTATAAGCTTTCATTAGGTAGGCTACTTAGTATGCCATCTTGCATCCTTTTTTGTACCAATTAATTGGTAATTCATTTGCTATTGTTGTGGCAACTTGAAAAGATTAATTCATATATTGTTTCATGAATTGACATGTCCATTCTTATGCAATTATAAATCCTCTAAGGCCATCTCATAAAATTTAAGGTGTTGAAGATTTTATCATGCCACAAAGGATGGGTTGCACGATGTTAGTTGAAATCTGTTATTCAACCCGTCTCATTGTTTGCAACATGGCAATGAAAGAATCATGTAATTCTAAGTACTCCTCCAATGCATAAATAGTTTCTTTGTTGGGTTTCATTATTGTATTAAATTCCACTGCATGTTTGTAGTTTGGTTTTTGTTCACTATATATAATGAACCAGTCCCACAAACATGCCCTATTCAACCTTTCATAAGGACTTGGCATGTTAGGTTTCTTGTATGTTGTTTTCAAGTAGTGTATAGCATTGGAGTTGTTACCATGTTTTTTAATTGTAATAGCAATGGGAGGCCACAAATGCGGTTGGAACCAATTTGTGTAAGCTCCTCTTTCCTTTGATTTCTTCTCATCTTCAACAAGTGATGGACCTTTCTTTTGGCACTTCCCATCCCTAGCTTCATCACCTTCTTTCTTTATTTCATTTGGAGATAATAATGTAGTTTCAAAGGTCTTCTTTGATCTACCAACATGATGTTTATGGGGCTTGTTGGTTGTTGATTATTTTTGAATGTGTTTTTCATTCAAAACTTGTACATCATGCTTTAATTCTGCCTATTTCTCTTCATGTTAGATATGATTTTGAACATTGTTGTAAGCAATTTTTCTCTACCTATTTTGTCCATCGAACCACACTTGTAAATGCATCTAAATCACCTCCCAATTTATTGCAAATCATTAAAACAAACTCATTTCATGTGTTCACCCTTCATCACAAACCTTTGTTTTCTTTATAAAGTTTGTTGAAATAGATAACTTCCGATACTTTCTAAAAATTATTTATTAAGGAAGTGGCAAACAACAATAAAAATAAGTAACCAAGAAATAAAGCATGCAAATAAACCTAATCAAGAAATGTAACAACTAATTGATATAAATCAAAATAGATTAATGAAAAACTATTCATATCTACTCTTGATTGTCGAAATTTTTAAATTTTCAAAAACTTTGAAAATAAAATAAAATGAACCATGAATTATTGAAATGGATTTTTGAAAATTAATTAATTAATTGGCACCATGTGTTGAATATGTTTTGGTACTATGGTACATCCTTGTTTTGCATGCAAAAACAAAGGTTGTTAAAGAAAATAAAATCATAAGAGATAAAAATTTCAAAAATTATAAGGAAATTTTTCACTAGCTTTACCTTTAGCAAGTTAGCATTTTTATGTCACCTTTGTATAAACATTCTAAACTAAAGTTTCAAAATCATATTCATCATTCAAAGAATGGATCCCTTTATTAACCTACTTTGAGATAAATTTTGATTTTGACATAAATCTTGTATGGAATTGACATTTTGGGGATCAAAACTTTTGCAAATTCTCTTTCCACATTAAAATAGTAACACAATTTTTTGCAAATAATAATTTCAAAATAGGTTATGTTGAAGGGTCCCAACATTTGTTAATCATTGTTGCATATATTGCAAGGCCCAAAACCATAAAAACAAGTAGAAAATAATCATGATATGTTAGGTGTCCACAAGAGGTATTTAAACTATATCAATAAATATTTTTGGGAAAAAGAATGACTCTTGTTGTATGTCATTTTTCATGAAAATACTTTGGCTTAAGGGAGAGAAAAAAAAGAAAATGGAATTAAGAAATAATACAATAACATAACAAAACAAAAGGACCTTTGATATGGAAGGTGGGTAATTGGAAATGAGATAGGTCATGGATAAAAAGAAAATTGTCTATCAATTCAACTTTGTGATGTTCCTTTTAAAAAAAATGGATTATGTCCATTAGCCTCTAGAAAAGAAAGAAAGAGTCTATTGATTTGATTGTTATTCCAAGAGAAGGGAAGTTCCTTTAATTTTTTTTAAAAAAAATCCTTTTCCCAAAGGAGAAGAAGGTTGGCAAGAAGGGAGGTAGTAAAGGGGGGAGGGGAGGGATGGATGTATGATTGTAAGCCAAAAAGGTGTTTTTTCATCATATAGGTTATTTGGGTTTTGGTAATGTGGAATGTTTAAATTTGGATTTTCAAAAATGTAAGTTTTAATCAATTTCTTTTTTTTCTAGCAACTAGTTTCAATTTATGTTTTGAAAATTTACATAACTTTGATGGAAAATATGAACATAATGATCCAAATTTGTATTAACATAAAATCAGTCACAAAATATATTCAATTTACAAAAGTGGACACTAATAATATGAAATAAGTAAATCAAAGGACTTCCACATTTGAAACTATACATTTGATATATAGGTAGAAAACACATGACATAACTAAGAATATTTTAAGTTGTTCAATGTTACAACTTGCTTTTCCTAATTACTTGAACAAAAATTTTAGTACCTTTTGCCATTCCGGCAACTTCTTGAAGAATATTTATTTATTTTTTGATTTTTCCATTCCAGAAATAAAAATAAAAATGCCCTGAAATTCCAGCTACAATTGAGGTGTGAAAAAAAATCAACAAATGGGCACAAACTAGTGTAGCCTGTGCCCTTGGCCCAAATGTGAACACATTGAGGCCATCCTCTTCAAGTTACCAGAAATAGCCGGAATGCAATAACAGCGAGGTTATTTCTAGCAATTGGTGGCCTCAAGCTTGTTACTGGGCATAACCAATTGTAGAGAGAATTGGGACACCTTCTTCTCACCCACAAAGAGAGCAGCTATGATGTTTTCATCTAATAAGCAACGAGGTTATGATATCATGAGGCCAATGAGAGCTCAAGTGGGTATCTAGTAGATCGCTAAGGAAACAAAAGCTCAAATGTTATGGCATGTGAATTTTTGTGACCAATTAGCCAATTAGAGCATTAAGATCCTGATCACAGTTGGTTGCAAGCACTTTTGAAAGAAGAGCTAAAAAAAACCTAACATGCGTTGCATGAAAATCCAAACTTAAAAAAAATGATTGATTAATATCAACAATTCTGAAAATTTGAAATTTTAGGGTTTTTCTCGTAGGCACAAAACTCAAAATGACACTCAAAGGATACTTTAATTTCTAAAGTTCATGACATTGTCACCAGCAATATGCGTATTATTACTGGCACTATGTGCTTGACTGTAATGAAAATGATAAACACAAACAGTCTGAAGCATGTTGTCTTTTAGTTATAATTCAATGGTTGCATGAAAAAGCAAATTAAGTTTGAATTTGGTAATGTAACAGTCCAATGAACTAGGTATATGTTTTCATTGCTAGAAAGTCTAGTCCATGACGAGTGTGGGTTGAATGTTAGTGCCAATTCTGGCCTTGAATACAACAGGCTTAAGGAGAATGCGTAAGGTAGTGCCACTTGGATGAATCTCTTGGCGTGTTGGCAATGCCACAAGTCTTTCCAACACTCTCCAACTCCTAGCTCCTACAACCTGTTTTCCCATGACAATCATAACAAGACCTTCAACACATTTTCACCATGGTTCTGCACAAAATTATGGTCTCAACAAAAGTTGATAAGATTGTGTTACGTTGCTCATCACCCTAAAGAAGGGTACATTAAAACACATCTCTAGTAATTAATTGGAGGCTCCGCCATCCATTATCAATGCAACAACATCTAACACAAGACCAAGAAAGTAAACAATAGGAAGAGAAAAACCTTGCCCCACACAGAGAAGCTGCCATTCCACTCAGGGTGGTCTTCAAGGCTAAAGAAGAATTCACTTGTCCCCTGCTCCATCATATGCAAAATCATATCAAATTTTAGGAACTCAAAACTTCATGAGCATCAGCTGTAAACTGATTTACATTGAGAGCCACCTTCATCCAACCATCTCAAGAAGTCAAGCAGTTCAGAAAACTCACTGTGATCAATGAAACTGCCCCTTTACTGTTATTCAATTTAGGTTCCAAAGGCAGCTCTTTGTTCTCTTGGCGCCCACATGAGAATAGCCCTCCCTGCAGCAACGCATACCTGTCCCCCTCATCCTCAGTCCGGGGAAGAACTGACAAATACCAAATGATATAAGCAATCAAGTACAAGCCACGTGATGAAGCTCAACAAGCCTTGGCCTTGGAAAGAACTGGCTGCAAAAAATAACAATGGGTAGGTGCATTGAACTGCCTTAATCCATCACACAAGGATTTTGGTGATAGGGCTTTTGCAAGCACACCCTTTTCGTGTACCCGGGTGGCCATCATCATTGGTTTCACCAGGAGGTTCTGCCCTGTAAATGCCACAACCGTCAAAGAGGCCTCGACTTGCTAGGCTCTGCACAATTCACTCAGTAATTATGCACTTCTCATCAAGCATACATTATCACTTCAGGTTGAGTCAACAGGCCAGAATTTTGGTAACCAGTTATAATGTGGATTAATAAGCACTCTTCAGGACTTGCAAAATTGCTGGTCAAAGGCTATCTATGGCTGCATATGAAACTTTCTAGGGTTCTCAAGAGAATCTTAGAAAAAGGCACACCCAAAGCCAAGGGAAGAAACCAAACATAAACTGGGGATGTGTACTGAAGAGTCCCAAAAGGTTCACCTTCACATATCTTACAGTTTGGGGAGCATAATCTTTTTGAAGCTCCACTGTGATCTCCTGCAATGTACACACTATTGTTCAATTGAAGCATTGCACTAACAACTCATGATACTTCTTCTCATCAAGATGTTGAGTTTGACAGGAATGAGTTTCTTCAACTCATTCCCATGTGTGCAATGAAGAGTACTTCATGGTGTTCAAAAGCTTGACACATCTATGAATGGGCACAAAAGTACAAAAGGAAATTCTGGGAAACAAACAAACAAACAAGCCTACCCCATATTTGGTCTCAAACACCAAGTGTTCCTTTTGTTGCAGTGGCAGGCCTGTTCATCATTAGCAAGAAAAACTCATTGATTCCAATAGGGATGCGCACACAAATGTCAATGCAAAATAGCACATGAAAAGACTTGTTTCTTTCTATGATCACTTGCATCACTTGAGACCAACACAACCCATGTCTGCTCTCTTTCTATGTGATAAACTTCAGCGAAATTTGAGAGATTAATGGAGATGGCAAGACATAATATGTATATATTTTGGGACGATCCATAGTACCTTGGCAACTACTTCAACACATGTCTGTCAAATAATTAAATACTTTTGAAATTTTTATTTCATCAAATGGAATAGTCCTAAAGATTCAATATTGACTCAAATTTTTTTGGTTCTTTGTTAAAAAAGTCTTTTGAAAATTTCAACAATATAATTAGTTGGTGAAGTTACCAAGGTACTAACAATGGTATTCAAGACCTTCCCCTGTGATGCATACAATAACTGCCTTGTCTCTAAGCTTTTGGCAGCATCATATATGCCCTCAAGGAGATGGTCCAACCAAATCCATATATTCTTTTGAAATCAAAAGATCTTCCCTTGTGGAAGTGGGTAATTAGGGATCTTCTGGTTGTCTAGAAGAGAAAGAAACTATGCAACAATTTCTGAGCAAGCAATTCATTCAAGAGAGACAAAAAGAAAAGAAAAGCAAAATGCTTTCTAACTATGTTTGGTGGGCAGAGAGAGCATAGCACATGAGAGAGATGTGGTGGGTGGGGAGGAACAAAGACAGGCAAAAGAACCATGATTTTCCAGGCTTGAAGATTGTCTTCCAAGGTAGCGCTCACTGTAGCCAACAAATGCAGCATCCCTGGAAAGACCTAATGTGTGTGTCACCATGACCAACAACAACAAACAACAACAAGAACAACAACAGAAGACATAATGCACATGTCCTCCTCCTTGCCTGCTGCATCTCATCTCTCCAGACACAAATCTGATTACTGTGTGCAAAAGAAAACTGATGCCAAGGAGCACCAGAAATTCATATCAAATAGTAGAAGAAACAGAAGCACAGAGATACTTACTTCCCTTTGAAAGTTTTGTACACAATGAAAGTTCAACTTTAGGCAAAGCACATGAGATAAAAGTATGATACATGGGACCCTGTTGGGGAACACATTTGAGAACTTTAGGAACACTTTGGGAACTTGCGTACAATGAAAGTTCAACTTTAGCCAAAGCACATGAAATGAAAGTATGATACTTGGGACCATGTTGGGGAACACAATGGGAACTTAGGGAACGCATTTGAGAACTTTAGGAACACATTGGGAACTTGGGGTACAATGAAAGTTCAACTTTAGCCAAAGCACGTGAGATAAAAGTATGATAGAAGAAGAAGTAGGACACTTGGGACATCTTGGGGAACACATGGGGAACTTGGGGTACAGTGAAAGTTCAACTTTAGCCAAAGCACATGAGAAAAAAGTAATGATAGAAGAAGTATGATACTTGGGACATCTTGGGGAACACATTGGGAACTTGGGGTACAATGAAAGTTCAACTTTAGCCAAAGCACATGAGATAAAAAGTATGATACTTGGGACCATGTTGGGGAACACATTGGGAACTTGGGGTACATTGAAAGTTCAACTTTAGCCAAAGCACATGAGATAAAAGTATGATAGAAGAAGTATGATACTTGGGACATCTTGGGAACACATTGGGAACTTGGGGTACAGTGAAAGTTCAACTTTAGCCAAAGCACATGAGATAAAAAGTATGATACTTGGGACCATGTTGGGGAACACATTGGGAACTTGGGGTACAATGGAAGTTCAACTTTATCCAAAGCACATGAGATAAATAAGTAAATAAATAAATAGATAAAAGTATGGTAAAAAAGTATGATACTTGGGACCATGTTGGGGAACACTTTGGGAACTTGAGGAACACTTTGGGAACTTCAGGGGGGAACATCAATACCCTTCTTGTCCGTATATAGATGGAGTTAAAAAAAATTGGGCCCTCTTGAGTGCATGTTGAGCCTTCTCATTGGCTCCCCTGAAACTTTCATTTTCAACTTAGGCTAATGGAAGGAAAGAGGAGTTATGGGTGTTGTACATATTATATAGATACACATAAAGTATATATTGTTGTATATACATACATACATACATACATACATCCATACAAGTGGGTGTTGAAATTATTTTATTTTTCAAAATCCACTTCAGTAGTAAATTTTATTTATTTATAATGAAATTTCAACAATAAATATAGGTAGCTTTTTTGGAAGGTTTTTAAAAAGTTCAAACCTCTAACATAATAATGAATTATGAGATCTTTTACAACAATTTGTATGGGTT
>Ga0209611_10011229_pt1 | contig 12972 bp, 4 predicted proteins | sample S1TSphgellanicum_3_FD_187693 | JGI IMG/M metagenome (GOLD analysis project Ga0209611, IMG submission 187693) | Host-associated microbial communities from peat moss isolated from Minnesota, USA - S1T2_Fc - Sphagnum magellanicum MG (SPAdes) (version 2) | ecosystem: Host-associated > Plants > Peat... | reverse complement strand
AACACCATAATCATTTACAAAAGATGAAAAATATTTCCACCTTACAACCGATCATACATTAATACAAAGTTTTCTTTTTATATTTATGAAATAAGCTCACTAGTGAGGATCACCAAAAATTTACAACAATAAATGGTGATGCATTTGAATGGATTGTAGACTTTTTAAAGGACTTTTGTTATAGATATGAACTTGCATCTACATACAAACTTTTTTTTTCCAATAAATGGCAAAAAAAACATGGAAATCAACTTTTTACTTTTTGGTTTTGAATTTTTTTGTGCTAAGATTTTAAAATTGATACCTTTTATTTACTTCATGGAATGAGTTGGAAAGATTATGAAAGGCAATTACTTTGAAATTGTAAATACTTTTAATGATACTCATCAAACTTTCATTCTTGATAATTATAAATCTAAACCATAATGTTAAATGATACAAACCCATCTAGATTTTCACTCCCACCAAACTCATATTTATGATTACACATATTACTATGTTACTATCATACATGTGACACACATGACCATATATACCTTCATAATCAAATTGAATTCCTTGTCTTGACAATGGCATTTACAACTATATCCACACGAACAACAATTTTAAAATAAATTGCATCACATTTAACAATTATTAATATTGTTAGAATTAGAATTTTTATTATATTAAAAATGAAATTTGTGAAAGTTGGAACTAGCCATGTGGGCATAGTTGTATGTATCATGGTTAATGTGAAAAGTCAAATGATTCACTTATAGTCTTGTAGGTCAAAAGCATAAGATATTACAAGAGATCATTAAACTTTCACCCTCCATGCCCTTTCCATGTCCATGAACCAAATCTTAATTAACAACCCATCACACCTTCAACTTGTGGCCAATAGTGTCAACACATAATTATAAACATAATTATTCATATATATTAAAATTTCAATAATTATATTATCATAATTTATCCTTAGGTAAGAATAAAAATTATGAATTTTATCTTGTATTTAATTTGAATCAAATTTCAAAGGTTAAAAAAAACATTAATTTTACATAATTATTTTAAACTTTCAAATGTGATTATGAGATTAAATAAATTTGAATTAAAAAAATTATAATTAAATTGATTAATTACATCCCACCTTTGAATTTAAATAATAAAATTAATTATGTAGCTTGCTATTCCATTTGTCTTTTGAAAGGATTTTCTTTCATTTTTGTGAGCTAGGTGGAGCAACAATTATCTAAGAAAATAATTAGATGAATTTGGAACTTTGTTATATTTTTGTGAATTATTGTAATGTATTGTTTAAATATGGTAATTCAAAAAATATATCCTCAAAATATGGTGATTTTGGTGGATTTTTTTCACAAAATCCCTTGTATGAATTCATAGGGTCCTTTTTTTTCACTTGTGTTTGGATATTTGCCAAAAACAAGAAAGACTAGTCTTTAGTTTCATAATTACATTAATTAAATCTATTGTATGTAGTTTTGGATGTAAAGACATTACATTTTAAAAAATATTTATGGTTGAAGTCCAAATTAAATAAAATTTATTCAAAATATATTATTTATTCTATTTCGAAAATCCTATTTATCCTTCATATGGTTTTCCATTATTATTTCAGCCTTTTTATTTTGTAACAATAAATTACATGTGGATGGTTTTAACTTTTATGAAGAGTATGTCATTTTTCTTCAAATTATAGCACATTGTCATTTCCTATTCACTTACGTTGTAGAATAATGAACCTTTTGGCAATTGGTCATATACTACATTTGAAACCAATTAATAATATGAAACCTTTGGTTTAATAATGGATTGTTCAATTGTTAAAACAATCATGTATGAGTTACAGAATACCAAAATAAAACCCAATATTTGCTTGTATAAAGTGCCAATGTAATATGACTTCATCACATTTATAAATTTTGAAATTGTACTTTAGTTGTGTATAATTTCAATGATAATTAATTAAGGATAGTCAATTATGCATCATTAAATACATGGACATATGATTAAATGATTAAATTTGGGATATCATTGCAATTTGTCCTAGTCATGGATGTTGGGTTTTATGATGTTTGCATTACAAAGTACATAAAATGTTTCCAAACATTTTTTATGTTGATACAATTTTCCAAAAATTGTAATAAATAAATAAATTGAAAATGAAGTGATTTTAAGGTTTCAATCATTAAAATTGAAAAAAAAAGTAAATATAAAATAATAGTTTTTTTTATAGTATATATATATATATATATATATGGAAGGATGATTAAGCATGTGTGCTTCATTTTATGTTTATACCCTGATTTGGGTAAATATTTGTAACTTGACGATCACCATTTTTTCAACATTGTATGGATGATTTCCATTTTGGCTACATTAATTTTTTTGTAGTAAGAAAATTCTATGATTCCATGAATTTTAAGACTATTCATATCAATTGTGAATTTTTTAAAAAACTATACAAGATTTTAGAAAATTCAAATTAAAGAAAAATGGATGAATTATCAATTAGTGAATTAACAAAAATGGGAAATAGACGTGGAAGTTTGTTAAATGAGAGTTCACAACATAATATTTGCAAGGCTAGATATTTTTACTTCAACAAGCTAATCATATATATTTGGTTTTTAATTATCAAATGTCAACTTGTTTTGAATTTGAAATAATAATTAGATTTCCATCAAAGATCACTTAATATACCATACCTAAGATTACTAATCAACAATCCTGGTTGAAATATTTATTTATTTCCAAAAGTGAGGTTCAATAGTCCCAAATTTAATATTTCAAAAATTTCAACAATTGATAATTAAACCCACAAAGTACACATTATGTTTTGCGTTTGTAACAATAGCCGCCCTAGGTTTGGAGGTCAACTTTCAAAGATTTGACATGTTCTAGTGAATTTATTTTTCTTTAGCCAAACCTTTCATGAAAAAAAAAATCTCAAACATCAATCCAAGGCGTGGAATTTTATTATGGAATTTTTAAAGATATGAACATCTCATTTTCAATCAAGTTGCCCATAGTGACCCATTATTGCATCACCATTGCTCATCAAACAAACTAATGAATGAACATTTGCATGTTTTTTCATGTTTCATAATGGGAATCAAACCAAAATTCAAATCCAAAACCTAATTCAAGCACGTAATCCATCCTAAAATTGCAAACTTTGAATCCACTTCCCCCATCTTTGTTGCTTGATTTAGTTGTAAAATGTAATTACAATCAATCATTGCCCCACCTTGAAACACTTAAAAGGAAATTCAAAGGTCAAAGTTCAAACCTTGAATCTTAATCTTGTAGTAAACATTAAGAAAAATTGAAACAAACGCCCAAAACAACATCACAAATGGCTTGGAATGCAATGAAGCAAAAAGTCTTCAATAATTAGTAAATTAGAAATTACAAAGGGTTCATAACCTAATATTGATCATTTTCATCATTGTGGTAACAATGTTTATTGATTTTCCTTCTTTCGATTTTTTTGTTTTCCATGCACACATATATTGATCATTGAAAACTAAGGTATGATGTGACCTTTTATCCAAAGCCTTGAAAATGGTTCAACCTCAACAAGTTTGTTGAAAAAATGAAGTAAATAAACAAAAAAAAAGAAAAATAATGCCATCACAAAAAAGTTGTTCAAGTTAAAATTTAATAACCAAATACCATGTTTATCACTCCCAAAAAAATCTAGTGCAACATCAAGGCTTACAAAAATACTCACAATATTTGGATTGCTTTTGAAACCTCCATGGCTTAAGGGGTATTGACCTAAGCAAAACTACAAATATTATATCCAAGCAAATTTTTAAAAAATAATGAGTACTAAATTTTATAATCTGTTATACTAAATCTCCTATCACATAATTTGTGTTTAATTTATACATTCTGAATTCTCTAAAAAGGACACACAATTGCATAAATGATGCATGCCACATCTATTTTATAGTTTTTGTACTTCATTATATTTTAGAAGCACAACAAGTTGGCATCAACCTTTCTTTCATTCAAAATAGAAAATGATATGTATAAAATACAAAACTCCAAAACTAAAAATAATTCTCTAATCATCTCTATCCATTTGATCTTTACATCTTTTCTAAACATTTACATGCAATAATATTCCCAAGTTCTCCCCTTTCTTTTGTAAATTCTCATGAAAAATATTCAAATATTCTCGTGAAAAAACAATTTAAATCTATTGTTATGTCCTAATTAGTCCTCATCTATCCTATTATGCCGTTAACAAAAGTTTAAGGTGATAAAAAAAAACATCAATCCATCCTTTGAACAATAATTAACACCAAATCCTTTGTGGCAGTGACATGGCATTAATGTTAATTTGGTGTTAACATCTAATGTTTTCTAATGCTTAAACTTCAAAAAAGATGGACTTCAAACCTTTTTCTTGGTGTTATGTGAAGCCTCAAAAGAACAAGGGATTATTAACTTAATATTAAGGGAGCCCCCTTCTTTCTTTTCATGTGTGCCTATTATGGTTCTAAACATCTATAGCTAAAAGTTATCCATAACAATGTTCCTTGTAATCAAGTCTCTTTTCTTGCATAGAGTTCTTAAATATCATTCCAAGCAAAATCTTTATCCCTCCAAACTATAATTCAAGTGCATTTTATAGTTCAATCCTATCTAAAAATTGGTTCAATTGCAAGTTTCTATTTATAATCAAGTTTGTCAAAAATTGCAATCCAAGTGCATTTTACACTTCGCATAAATTATAGAGTTCCATCCATTTATCTATAAATAGTAATAGTTGTAAGAGCTATTTGTCCTTAATCAACATGTAACCTTTTGACAATAGTTTTGAACAATTTTTTTCCAAGAAATTTCATTGAATAACATGACTAACAATGAAGCTACAACCCCTTGATGATGATTGAAACAATTTCAACCAAATTCACCAAATGGGAACAATAGCACCAACAAACATTGCTACAAATGTTGCTCCAACAAGTATTTAGTTGAACTCCTTTGAATCCATTGAATCTTTTTCTACATGCATCCATAAAGAACAAAAACAAAACATGTTAATATTTTGAAAACAACATGAAGGGTAAATTGAAATGCATTAAGAATACTATGAAAGAATGATTACTCAAATTTGTTTGATATCATAAACCTCAATGACAATAGTGCAAGAACATTAGGTCAACCTTTTTTTTTAACAAAGAAGAGAAGTATGAAGTTCTTGTAGATCTAGTTTGTGTAGAAATTAGATCCAAAATACCTATATAATTGAATTAGGAGAATGTTAAAATCCTAACATTCTTTAAAGGAAAGAAAACAAAGCGTGATGCCACTTGATAATGGTTGAATTAAAAAAACATGGAAACATCCATCATAAAGTGGAAGTACATTTTGTTACGACCAATGGTAATCATAAGCATTTCCACAATGGAACATGTTGTAAGGACAAGTGGAGGTTTATCTATGGAAACTACAAAAAGATAATTGATTACATAGGCGTTACTAATCAGAACGACGACTACTTGGAAATGTCCATAGAAATAGGGTCACACAAGGATTGCCCAAAAGTTTTAGTAGAGCATACTTTGACCTCATTGATGAATTCATGCATAACAGACCATGTTTCAACATTTCACATTCACTAGATTCCATAGCTGACATCTATTTGCACAACTATACCTACAAGAGTTTTCACCATATGATGACCTTGACATCAATGATTAACATATGATTAAAGATGGCATTGAGAAAAATGCATCTCCCCTTGCATCTCTTGATCCCATTTTGCAATGTACATAAGCATTTCAAGAAGGGTACAATTAAGCAATGTCTCCCAATCCTCACGCTCTTGGCCAAAGTATACTAGTGAGTTTTACCTCCCCCCCAAGTGGACATAAAACCCCAATTTTAGCACAAAATAGTCCCATGTTTTAACCTACCTTCTCAAGTCCAAGTGCAAAATTTGGGTAGGTTTTGTCACACCCATTTCTAGAAAAAGTTGCACAATCATCCCAAACTTTGAAAAAAAGATAGTCTTAACATTCTTTTATCATGTAAAGGCACAAGGAATACCACAAAACATGTGCAGATAGTTCTATTAGGTAAGCTTGGCATCTTGTTAAGAAGATTGGAGTGAAAAAAAAACATTTGGCATAATTCACAAGAATATAATTAAAGCAATTGAGAAAAGGAAGGTGAGAATTAAACATTTGCAATAGGTGTAGATTGTGATAATTAAATCCCACACATGGAGGATATGCACATGCCAATGGATTGGAATAAATTAACATTGACAAATTGAATTGCAAAGAGCACTTGCAACTTCATTGCAACCTAACATATTTCTATCGTATGATTGTTATCAAATGAGTTGCATGAGTTGTAATGAACACAACTCACCATATGTGGAATTGTATACGTATGTAATTTGTGTAATTCAGTTGTAAATGTGCATGAACAACTATTGTGCAATTTTAATGCAACCAATTTGCAACTACCATTATAACATCATGTTAATGTTATTTTTCATCCACCCATTAATGATGAATTCTATTGATTTTCATTGCAATTCTTTTGCAACTTGTTGGTGTGATGGAAACAGATTAATGGCTGCAATTAATTAACAACTACATGACAATTCACATTGGCACAAAGTACAACTTGTGTGTAACAATGATGTACCCAATTTGCAAACGACAACTATGTGACTATTATGGAATAATTATTAAACATGTTCATCCATTGATGAACATAATGTTTATGTGATTTTTTATTCATCCATAAACAAACCTAATGTTTACATGGTTTTTTATTCATCCATCAACAAACCTAATGTCGCATGTTTATTCATTCATCCATCAACAAACTTAATGCTTGCATGATTTTTCATTCATCCATTCACAAATGAAGTTTGTTATGTCCTTTGTAATTAAATGTTTAATTATGAGTTCCAATGTAATTATATGGTAATTGATTTTAATAGTATTGGACAACTAAATTGTAACTTACAATGCAAATGTGCAAACCTTCCACACACATTATCATTGTCCAAATTGTGATAAATAATGAAAAATTACATTCCATCATTATTTGTAAACATGAAATGGATCTAAAATTGTACACATCAACATTCAAGGTTGGAAAACGCATTATAAAAACATTTAAATTTTTTTATTGAAATATGATCTGATTATAATTCTAAATATATTGTTCAAGTTATTTATAACATGAAATTTCTTCTACTTAAATAAAGGTTCATAAAAAATGATAATGAACCAAAACAATAAAATGTTGTTGTTTTAAATTTAATTTAATTTTTTTTTTTGCTGAAATGGAACTTGAACCACATTTTTTTCATTCCACCTTATCTACTTGAAATTTGGCATATTACAATTTTTTTATCACATGTGAAATGAAATCAATAATATATACATAACATTGTAATGTAAACTTTTTAAGGATGTTCTTCTTTTCAAATTAAATAAAATTGATTTACAATTGTAATGCCACTAATATAACTTATTTATCAGTAAAATGCAACATACATAATATCAATATAAACTAAATTGCAATCAACTACACTTGTATACAACGGTGGTTTTCAAAATAAAATGCATCATAGAAGTTTGGAGTATTGAAGTTTAAATTCACCATATTATTTCACTTTTGTTGTTTTGGAATTTATCTTATTACATGTATCAGTTTGGATTACTACACAACAAATCATAACACATTCAATGACATAATTATTAACAAGCTAACCAAATTATACAACATCACATGTGCATGTTCTTCTATTCAAAACTATATATTTCAAACAAAACCATGATTTTATTTTTGAAAAACCTTACCTTGTATGCACAACTTTAATTTTGAGGGATTCAAACATCATCAAAGTTCAACCTTGTAACACAAGAATGATAAAAATCACATAAATGCACAAAAATAACGTGTGTGTTTAAACAAACTAGTTTTACTTAAAATCCACCTTTCACCTCAAAAATTCAAATGTTTAAATACACAAACAAAAGTTACAACATGACTACCATCAAAAACATTTCACCCTTCACAAATCCCTCATCACTATAAGTTACATTTTATAAGTCAACTTCTAAAGAAAATGGGTAGATTATCTCACACCATTTTAAAAATATAAATACAAATAAATGTTTCATGAAATATAAATCACAAGCCTTCAACCTTTAAGAAATAAAAATAAAATTTTCAATCTTTAATAATAAGAACATTCAACCCATAAGTTTTTAAAATAAACAAAAAAAAATTGTACCAACCTTTCAACTTTAGTTTTAATTTGGGAAAAAAATTAAAAATCTTAGTTATGTAGCACATGATATGATAATTGCATCACCAAAAGACTAATGCACAAAATGTTTAAAGAAAAAAACATTTAAAAAAAATATCATATTTAATTTTTTAACAATAAGCATCTAGGTGGATGAAGGTCATTGATGCAAAAGGGGAGACAAATTGATTTATTACCGCGTGTTATTTCCTTATAGGTCTCCCACCCAAATTTTATATTTTCAAATTTCAAGTTGAAATTTAGTTGCAGATTAGTTGTTCACAATGGTCATTTGGTTGACTTGGTTGATTTGGCTAATGTTTTGACATGTTGGCTTGGCTGATTGGTTACTTTGGCTCACTTATTTACGAGATACTAGTTGTTTACAAAGGAAAAAATCCTTTGTAATTCATTTTGAATTTTTTAATAATAGGCATAAGCACATTATCGACTTGAAAGAATTGACCTTTGTTAATGAAACAATTAGACATCTAGGGTATAAAACATTGATGTACATAAAGGTATATCCATATGTACACCTTAATTGAGTTTGTAATACAACATAGACACTATTTTAAATTTCACTTCAAGAGTAGATTTTCACCCTCAATGAATTCTATGGTTTGATAGGTCTATAAGGTGACATGATGTTGTGAATTGCAATGTAATGAAAAATTAACAATAAAATAGTTGAACAACAATCATAAAATAGTGAAAAAAATATTTATAAGTGACAATTTAGTGGCACAACTGATATCAATGGGAATCATAATTGATAACTAGTTGTATACAATTTGAAAATGTCATATCTAATGGGTGGTCAAAATGCATACACGTGGCATGATAATATGTGTCAAAGTCGTACACTAATTGCAAAGTAATTGCTAATTGGGTGTTACATTTACCCTAGTCGTAATGTAGTTGCAACATGTTACTAAAATGTAACTTGCAAACAAAGTTAAACATGGTTGATTACCATATTTACAATGTGTACATTTTATTGTATCAATGTCCATCTTGCAACTATAGTACAATTCCTTGATTTTTTAATGTGGCATTTTATTCATTAATTCCCCATATTTCCATGGGACAACTATATTGTAATTGTATATTGATTATTTTGGAACTTTAGTTGTAGGGCAGTCTAGTTGTTGAGGATATGATTTCTCATAATGTAGCATAATTTTACATTCAAATGGACTTGAATTAAATTGAATAATATAGTGGTAGTCTTAAAAAGAAACACTACGAGGTTTTGTTATGGCAATGTGAATTTCGTCAATACTTATCACACTCTGCATACCACACCCATTTTTTAACTCCATCATCACAACCTTCATCTTATCACCAATAGGCCACATCGTGAATTCTTTGAACACAACATTGATTGCCATTACCATTTTTGGAACATAAAAGATACAATGGATTTCCCAACTATAAACACTTATTAAAAGTCAAGATGTTTGCACCAAATTTGTAAATTATGCACAAAACTTTGATTTCAATAGGAACCACCTTTTTATGCTAGGTATTTTGTTTTGAAATTAAAGGCTTTGCTTGGTTGTAGATATCCAAAGATGTTTCTTTTGAGATTTGAAAATGCTAGATCCATCTACTAATATCATATTTTGTCAACAAGAAGTGAAACCAAGTTGTCAATCAAGGCTTCACTTAATGCCCTAGCTTTCACCAATTCTTACCAAATCCAAGACATCTTGTAGTTATGTAATGTAAATATCTATAGTTCTTGAAGATTATGTTGTAAATCTATGCCCGATTCCTCAATTGGCAAGTTTAATTGAAGCAATGATAAATTTTGATGTCTTTTGCAAGCCTTTGATAAAAAACACAAAAACTACTCAATAGTAATTACTAGTCATGGAGGCCCTTTTTTTAGTCATAGACACAAAAAAGTCTATGAAATTTTTTTTCTAACAAAAAGAAAAGCAAAAAACAAAGACATAGCTTCATATTTTCACAAGTGAGATGTTAGTTTGGTCAAAATGGAGTTCTATTGAGGACCACAATCATGAAGGTGACTAAAACATCACATGTTTCTTGACATGTTGTCAAGTGAAACTCACCAAAGCATAATTTCATAAGGTGGAGCTCTCCCAAAGATCACAATTTTGAAGGCAACCAAGAAATTGACATGTTGTGAAGCTCCAAACACACATTTACAAACATAAAACATAAATAAGAAAACTCTAGCAAAATAATAGGAAAAAAAAAGTGGGAGGAAAACCTTCTTACCTTTTAGAGGTTTAGAAACATCTCGAATTTTAGTGATGATCATATGCTGGTAGCTACCACTCAAGGTCTAGCATGCACAACAAAAATAGAAACAAACAACAACATGGCATGTTTGATGATGACAAACATTGACAAGTAATGTATTTGACCTTAGTGTAATGTCATAAGGTCATGGCATTATTAGCTTAGGCATGGCACTCCCACTAGGTGCAACATGGCCTTAAGGTTGTTTCAATTTTGTTTGGGTGACAATGGGAGGTATTTGGGGGAATGATGAAAATGGTAAGAAGGTGACATGAACAATGGATGTACAATGGGGTCTTATTTGGATGACAATGAAAAGTACTTGGGGGAATGATTGAAATGGCAAGAAGGGGACACAAACAATAGATGGACAATGGGGTCTTGTTTGGGTGACAATGGGAAGCACTTGGGGGGGGGAGGGGGGAAAGGGGATGATGGAAATGGCAAGAAGGGGACATAGATAATGGATGGACAATGGAGTCCTCTTTGGGTGAGGATTGGGAGGTACTTGAAAAGAATGATGGAAATGGCAAAAATGACTACACAAACAATGGATGGACAATGGGGTCTTGTTTGGGTGACAATGCGAGGTACTTGAAAAGAATGATGGAAATGGCAAGAAGAGAGACATGGACAATGGATGGACAAAGGGGTCAACAAAGATCACAATTGAAACAACATGGGTAATGGGATGGTGAAAAGAATGATGGGAGACAAATAGGAAGGACATGGAAAACAATGAAATCATGGAAATGAGAGGAGTGAAGATAGAGAAATGAACATAACAATGATACATCGCCAAAACAAATTTTTGATGAGTAATATAAAATTCGTTTGAAAGTTAAAACAAAAATTATTGATCAACAATAGTGATGACAAAAATCCTTATGAAACCTACAACTAGGACAAGAGGGCAAACCACATGTTCACCTACAAAACCTAATTATTGAAAGGCAAAAACACCTAGGTATATCCCTTTTGACAACCTTGGGTCATTGGTGTAAGTGAGCATACACAAATTTATTACCATATAAATATCATTGAAAATATTCATGAAATTCATTTTTATTTCAATCAAAGTTGAATTGAACATATATATCAAATGTCCCATTTCAAAAATATCTCAAGTTTAGGACCTACCAAGGCAAGACCCAAACTACACCCAAAACCATTAGGTAGCTCATTCACTCCCTTTGAAACCATACTTGCAAAAGAAGTTTCATTGTGGAGAGTTGACAACTTCTCACAATTTTTGTTAAAAAAAAGACTAACATATCAATAAGCTCAAATTATGGAGGCATGGAATCACATTAATCTTGGCTAAGATCAATTTTTCTATCTATCCTTGAAACTTTAAGCTAGATTTGGCTCTTGGATGGAGTAAAACCACTTCTTTTAATTAAAAAAATAAAATAAAATATCAACATAATCAATTATTGCTTTTGAACAACAACTTGCCCTTCTTTTTCCCTTGCACAAAATGGGGGAAAAAAAAACCTGGAAAAAAGGAAAAAAAAAAGAAAAAGAAAACCCAAATGAGTTAGTTTCTTTTGTAATTTAGCTCTTGGAAAAGAGAGTGTGACGAATGAAAATGTTAATGTCTACCTTCCATTCTTGGTAGAATAAAATTGTATGATACATGTATTCATCCATACACTACATATGTACGTATACGGCGGCCACTCCTGCGTCTGGCGAAACCAGGGGTGTGTGCCTCTGGCGAAACCTGGAGAGAGGGCGGGACCACCGGTTCACTGGCAGGCGTGCAATGTGCACGCGCAGGCGTGTGGTAGCACACAGTCAGCACACGGCTGGCACACCGAGAACCCCAGCAAACCGAAAAAGCCCCGGGCCCACCCGGTGACCGGCGCTACAGGTGAATTGATTGGATTGTTCTTAAAAAAGGAAAATAATAATAATAAAAAATTGGAATATATTTTAAAAAATTAATATTAAGGACTTTTATTTAATTTTAATTTTTAATTTTTACCTACCCTTTTCTTTTAGCTTTGGGGGTTGGCTCTTTTGTGTCTTGGAAAGAAAGTTACTCACTTTTGTTGCGTGCCTTGTGACGAATGTGATGTGTGTGTTGCGTGTATGTGCGCGTGTGTTTCCGGAGTACGTAAATGGTTACATTGTCAAATTGATTTGTTCGGAACAAATTTTTTTTGGGGGGGCCTCCTTGTTGTTTTCATATAAGGAGGGTGAGAGAGAGGTGTCTTACAAAATGATGTTGAAAACACAAAAAAATGTACCAAAAAATACTTGGGTTTTTTTTTCGGCTTCTGACCGACCCATTGTGGAGCCATTGTCACCCCCCATGCAATGAAAAAAGATTGAATAACACTCTAATAAGTAGAGTTGATATATTATTTTGGGTGTTTTTTTTTTTT
>Ga0209611_10011228_pt1 | contig 12973 bp, 9 predicted proteins | sample S1TSphgellanicum_3_FD_187693 | JGI IMG/M metagenome (GOLD analysis project Ga0209611, IMG submission 187693) | Host-associated microbial communities from peat moss isolated from Minnesota, USA - S1T2_Fc - Sphagnum magellanicum MG (SPAdes) (version 2) | ecosystem: Host-associated > Plants > Peat... | reverse complement strand
TTTCAAAAAAAAATCATTCCCCCCCCCCCCCCCCCCCATACCTTCTTAAACAACTAAAAAAATTTAGTTGCCATCCAAGGTTGAAAGTGTGTTGGGGATGGCAACTAAATTTTTCCAATCATTAGGAAAGGGGGGCATGTCATATTTTCTGGAAAACCTTTGACGAGCTTTCCAAAAACATGCCACAAGCAAGCCTTGTATAGTTACCAAAAGCTTTTGCCATAGGAGGGCGATCAAATTTTTTCAGTTGCCTAAGTTTAGGGGGTTAAATTTTTTCAATTGCATAGGGTACTAAATTATTTTTTCAATCGCCATAGGGTATGGGGACTGAAAAAATATGGCCACAAAAACCAAATTTTTTTTTAGTTTTCCCAAGGTACAACAATGAAATTTTTCCATTCACCATAAAGTTTACAGCGATTGAAACGGGTCCAATTTTGATTGCCCATAAGCTTGCCCTAGGTAGCTCAAGAATGCCTTTGACCTAGGTTGACAGGACACAAAGGTGCATTTGTGTCTAAATGTGTTTGTTGCATCGTGACAAATGTAAGGACATAATGACAACCCTGCTTCCAACCTACTCACTAATTATTTGACCTCCTTACTTACCTATTTAAATAAACTTGACAATACATATCTTGTTTTGGTGGTGTAGTCCATTGGTAAAAACTTGGTTCATCAATGCTGAAGTGAAGGGTTCAATTCCTTATATTTGTAACTTATGTGAGTGCTTAAAATATTAAGGTAGGTAGGTAGGTTAAATTAACATAACTAGGTAGTAGGTTAGGTTAACTACCACCTGCCTATTTGCCTTTTTACATGGTAAACACATCCTTGAATGGTACCATTAAGAACCACCTCTCTAAAACCCAAGGAAAGGTGGACCCATTTTAATTTTTTTAATTAATCTTTTTAAATTGTCCTTTTAATTATGGACTTGCACCGCAAAGGCTTTATGTTCCCCACCTATATACACATTATGGAAAATTTGTAAACACCTACATAGGTTACATAAGTAAGAAATTTGTTTTTTTGACAAGTGTTCCTAAGATTTTTGACCCCTTATCATTAAATGTCAAGTTGCACCAAAGTTTTTAAAAAATTGGTTTATCAAATATAGTCATTAGGGTATGGTCCAAATTGTTGATTGAAACAAAAAAAAATGAAAATTAATGTTGCAAATTTGTAAACATGCAATGGCCTTCCTAGTCTTGACCTTCAAAATTTTATGGTTTTTTAATGCATTATATATTTTTAAAATAAAAAAGAACTATTTGAAGCCTTCATAGAAAATAAAAGCATTAAAAAAAACTTGTTCTTTTTATATTCTTGAAAAAAGGAATCCCCAGTGTTACTTTCCTAAAACTTTTTCCTTCACCATTTATTTCGAAAATTAAAACTTAAATTTTTGTAAACTCAATTGAAATTTCAAATTGTACACAGCTTGGGTAATCTTTTGATATAAAATTTGAAGTGAAAAACCTAACCTTCCTTAAATGAATCCTATGTTGTCATGCACGGGGTGTTGTTGAATGCCACAAAAGCCACATTTGCAATAACTACCTTCACTAGCATTGTTGCAAACAAAATCACAACAATTGACAACACACATTGGTTGTTAATCCACTTATACATGGTGCAAGCTTGGAAGAGAATTCCCATCCTCTTATGTGTTTCGACAATTGGTGTTTCTATAACATCTAATAACATATTTGCATTGGTGTTTAAAATTCTACTAGATTTTAGTGGATTAGGATTGGAAAAATTGAGAGGTATGTTGGTTAACATGGGGTGTGATTATATTAGTGTGTTCTATGGCCATTAGCTTGATGTTACACTATAGTTCAAAAGTAAAAAATAGATTTAAATAAATTCGACATATTTATTAATAATGATAAATACAACACTTGAAATGAAATTTTTGATTCATCCTCAGTGGAAGAATTATATGACTAAAATGACTCAATATTTTTAATATCACTTCAAGAACATATGTGAACCACAAAATGAAAATGGAATTATGATTAAAAAAACAATGATATATTCCTAAAAAGAGATATTTTTAATCCATTTTTTTTCTTATCCTTACTAAAGTTCATTGTTTTGCCCATAAGATAAATTTGGTAGTGGTCACTTTGTTAAAATTGGATTTGGTGAAAAAGATAAAAGGTTTATTACAAGCATTTTATGTCTTTTTCACACATATTTCAAAAAAGTTTCTAGAATTCTATCAATTGCTAACCTAATCAACACCAAGGGCAACAAATTGTTCCAAAACATCACAACACATTAGATTTCTATGTTTTTTCTAACAAAATGTGTGTATGTAAAATGTAAAGTAAATAACAATATTCAAACTTTTCAATAAGTCCCCAAGTTGTGCTTTCACATTCTTTTTTAACTTTGTTAACAACATTTCCAAATTGGGTGAAAGGATGGTAAAGTAGACCACAAATGCTCCTTGTAGCATAAATGAAAAATAACTAGAAAATATTTTTTGATAAAAATTGAACTTAAATATATTATTTAGTTCAAGGATTAATATGAACATTTTCTTCAACTTTGTTAAATAAAGAATACATGTTTAAAGTAGGTTTAAATATATTCATGGCAATTCAAGCAAAGGTCATAGTCTATTTTATAGCCCTTTTGTAGATTATAAGTAAATGAAATATTACATTTTTTAAAATTTTGAATTAATGGGGCCTTAAAATTTAATTGTGGGTTTTCATCTTTTTCACATTCTAATAAAAATATATCTAGCTTATAAGGTAAAAGTAGGTTTTAAGAAAATACTAATTAATCAATTCTCAAACCTACTTGTTACCTACTTTTATTATATTAAAGTTCTTCAAATTTTATATTCAACTTACCATAAACCCAATGTAAGCATAGATGTTTTCAAAATAAAAAATAAAAAACTTTCCAATCTATTTTCTTGTGTTTTTGTAGAAAACTATCATTTTTTTTAATGGGATTTTACGCAAACATACTTCTTGGTCTAATTTACCATGCTTTCACTCGACTACTTTCATATGGTTGGATTTAGAGTTGGAAATTTTTCTTTCTTTAATATATATATATATTATCTACTATTCAACAAATGGAATAGAAGTCGAGATGTTGCAGCTATAGTCATAATGTGATTCAGAATGAATACCAAATTTCATCCACATGTAATTCAAACCTTGTCAAAGTCCATCAATCTCCACATGGTAGGTGTAACAACATTATATTCTTTCATCTCTTTCACAAAAAAAGGACGTTGTGCATGAAAGGCCCTCTTTCCAATAATAATGTCTAGATGTTTCTATTGAAAGCGCATGTAAAACTCCATCTACATAGAAATGTATAGTCCAAAGTAAGGTAATAATGGTTTTCAACAAGTCCAATGTACTCCATGTAGTTCGTCTAGTTTTAGTGTACAATCTTTAGCAACTCCTAGTCCCTATAGTTAGTTCCTATACTTCTAGTCTCCAATATTTCAATTTTATTCCATAACTCCAACATAATCCATATTTTTAGCTCATTTTCAGTCCACCTTTAATCTTTAGTAATTCCAATTTACAATCCAGAGTCAGTTCATGTTTACTCCATAGTTAATGCAAAACATCAATTAATCCGCAATGATTCCATAAATACTCCATAACATCATATTGTGTCCACCAGGTCCGATGCATTACATTGCATTATCACATCAAAGTCACAATAATTTCCATAATAACATATTGACAATACTTGAAGTCCCTTCAAGGACCTACTTATCCACTAAGTCCACAAAAATATCTTTTAAGTTTAAGGACATCATCAACTATCCATAAGTCCCCCTAAATTCCAAGATGAATATTATAAAGTCACAAACAATCCATTGAAAGATAATTAACAAGGCTTCTACTCCCTTCTAAGGTCCATTGTCCATAACATCAGGATTAATGTCTAAGTCCACATCTAGATTCCACTTGAAGTCCAACCATACCATCAATTTTAGACAAGGTTCATAAAACTCACCTGATGAATCCATACAAAACATAGCTACCTTGAGCCTATGCACAATCAAAGTCTATAAAGATTGAAAGAAATGTGATTTCAAAAAAATTTACAAAAAGTAAAGAAAATGTATTCCAAATAATAGCCTTATACAAATACCACAATGTGCAAAAGACTTATTACTCACCCAACTTTCCATCAAATAATGGGTTGGCTTCTCATCATGCTAGAAGGGCGATATTTGCCTCTACGTGACTTTTTGTTTGTCAAGACTTATCTTCATCTCAGAAACCCACCAAACCACCATAGTAGTAATTGTTACAACACTCAAAACATTTAATCTTTATTTCCTTAGTGACAAAGTCCATGAGAAAATCCCATTGGAATCAAAATGCTTATAGCATTGTACTACTAAAGACACATTATGATGATGGACACCTAAAATGTGGGCCTTTTGTTTTAGCGATGAAGGTTTATCAGCAAAGCCTAGACTTGTAGTCAAGCTTGTGCAAGTTTTAACCCCACCTCTTTAAAAGTGAACAAAAATGCACTAGAAGGTATTGTTATGATTATATATATTAAGCTTGTCTACAATGTTTGTTGCTTCAAACCTTTAAACCTTTGTGTGGCCAGTGATTTTTTCAGATCCAAGGTTAGGTCATTGAGTTTCTTTACAATGTTTCATGATGTAAAGCCCTTTCTTCTAAACCCTTCACTCTATGAAATAAGAGAAGGAGGCTATATCCTACTCTTTTAACATAGTTTCCTTTTCTAGGGTTGCTAGTTTACCTTCTAGCAACCCAACATTATCTGAAGCATCTTTAGCTTCTAATGTGTGTTGACAAAATAATCTCAAATTTTGTACACATGTCATTCCACTCCTTTGCATGGCTTTCATGATGAGTAACCATCTCTTGTGTGGTAGCCATATTTTCCTCAAGTCCTTAGGTTTAAGGCTCTTTAGTCTAAGATGATTCTACAATTTCATGTTCATTAACTTGTCCCATTGCCTCAGATGGTTGTAATTGTAATTCAACTACTATTACTTTTAAGGAATCAATTTTGGAAGTCTAGGCCATTCACTTTACTTTGAGCATCATGCAAAAAGATGTGCCTCTATTGCTATTGATGCACCAAACTATGCTTCATGGGAGTCAACCTGTAACAATAGAAAGATGAATTTTTTTTTGTATTCAACTAGGGGACCTTTTGATAATCACAATCTATCATAAAAAAAACAGTGGGTCTACATTTCATCAAGTGTGTACATAGCCATGGGATGTTCTATATTTTTTACCTTGATAACAAAAATATAATTTCATTGTTATATATTTGTAAATATAATTATGCAAAGGAATTGTGTTTTATAGCAAAGGAACCAAGTCTTTAATAATATTCTCTACCTAGACATGCTTCAAGTCTTCCTCCGACTCTATTAGCCTTTGTACTAAAGTGTGGGCATTTTTGTCTTACTCTTGTTGTTCAAACTACTTCCTTAGTCTTTTCCAACTTTTTTTTTCTCTTCGTTGGTTTCTCTTTTCCTTATTCATGATAAACTATTTTTTTCAGATCTAAATCTCTATAACCATTATCAAGTAATCTCTTCATTCTATTTTAATTAAGTTTTAAATCCAAATTTTGGAGAGGTTTTTATTTTTACCATTAAAAATATGTATATTATCTAGAACTCTTTGCATTTGAAAACCTGTGAAAATTCAGGCTTTAAACCACTTGTGCATTCTTCAAATGGGGATAGACAAATTCAATGGAATTTGTGCCAATGTTAGTACATTGCCCTAAGGGTGATGGCTGACGAATATAGCCCCTTTTAAAGAGCTTGACACTGCCAAAGGTCTTAGGTTCAAACTCATTGGTGTGGAAGTGAACCTCCTCCCAGCCCTCTACCAATGAGCTTGATTGGGGGTGCCATCGGCTTATCAAGTTGGGTTTGCCATTAACTTGTCAAGTTGGGTTTTGCGTAAAAAATAAAAATAACCAAGTTGGTGCATTAAAACATTTTAGTTTTCAACCTTTTCATGCTTAACATGTGTAGTTGGCATATGCATATCAAAAAAATGAATAGCAATATTAATGGGCAAAAGCATAGTAAGGTGTCACAATTTTGGCAGATTAAAGTCCCTTTTCAAAGTCCTTTTCTAGTGTAGTTGAAAACTAGTTTAAAATATGAATATTTAGATGATATTGAAAATAACATTTTTTTCCATTTCCAATTTCAAATCATGATGTTATAAGACATATAAAAAATATTTCAAAAGAAATTATTTAAGAATATATATTTTAAATGTGTTAAAAATCTTTTAAAATAATTATAGTTTTTGAAAATTTTAAAAGTCCATAACATAATAAATTAAAATCACATTCCATTCATTCAATGGATCTTTAGTTTCTTAAACATAATTCATCCAATGTCCCAAAGTCTTAAACACATAAGAATAACACATTGTAAAATAAAAGTCCATATCCATGAGTTTTGCAAGTGTGACAAAAAATGTGGGCAAAATTCAAAAGTTCATTATTTATTGGCTATTCACGATTTTGATTTGATTTTTTCATTTTGAAAGGTTGATTATGATAGCTTTCGATAAGTGAATCCCTTTTTTTATTATTTCAATGGATTTTATTTTATTTATTTTCTTGTACCTGAGGAATACAAGAAAAATTGCCATTGTGACATTCATATAAGGTCACCATAGTGTGCAAACACCCTAACAACCATTACAACTTTCTAGAATGATTTAAAAGCCTATGGTTTTGCATAAAGATTACTTTAAAAATTGTGAGTTTTTCATACATAAATCATAATTAGTTTACCCACTTAATTCCATGTAGTTTAGAATAGGTGTGTTTCAAATCATGGCCCCATGAACAAGCAAATGTTCATGAACCTTTGTAGATTGAATTTGTGCATATTCCCATCTTGAATGCCACACATGTTTGTGAAATAACAAGGCTTAGTGCTTCAGCATTTGTGTCTTTCAACCACAAGTATTAATTATATCGACCTTTGTTTCTCCTCATAGCACAAGGTGAGTTTTGTAAAGGAGGTGATTGCAAACATACATGTGACATGATTTCTTGTAGTTCATATGCTTGTGACCAATGTATTAAGTCATGAACTTCCGTAAATTACAATCTACAATCCATCTTGTGTTACTAAATTAGATCTATTTTCTTCCCAGTAGGTCTATTAGATCACCAAAGTAGCAATCTAAAGTGACCTATAAGATGTGGTTTTCTATTTTGTTAATATTTTGTTGGTCAATTTATTTTTTCCAATATTAGTGGTGGGTGCAGCCTAGTGTAGGACATTGATGTTATGTTGGTCCTAGCAAGGGGTGAAATACCAATTGACAAGGAAACATTAGCTGGCATGGGCATTAGTCATGTGGTATGGATCTAGGACAAATTCCAAGAGTTAATGAATGTTGTACATGGTTTTAACTTTTATTAATATTTTCATGTCATTACAGGTTGTTAGCTTGCACCAAATTCAAACTTTTTAACCTTGTTTTTTATCTTGTGAAATCTATGAAACATCAAATTGTCATCATTCCAACTTCCTCAAACTTGTTAAAAAACAAAAATAAAGGGTAGAATGAAGGCTTGTCTATTTTTTTAAAATGAATGTGATGGCAAGGATTTGGGTTGAAATGCCAATATTTTGGATTTTGTCATGATTCCATTAATTAATTCATGGATGGAATGATCCCCACTCCTATGAAAAATAGACAAATATGTCATGCTTTTAAAGAGCTTTCATATATTCCTCCATTATTGGCATTTGACCAATTGTCACTCCCAAACTTGCTATTACTTGAACCAATTTTGAAAGGTACATTGTGTTTTTTCAAAATTTAAAGTAAGGTTTTAAAGGCAGCATGTGCTTCAGATGTCAATGTAGGTCATTAACTACATAGTCATTCAAGATCAAATTATCCTACTACTAGTCCTACATGTGTGTTATCCACTTGGGCAATAGGACATATGTATGGGGATTGACCATATATATAGTAGCTACATAAACATATTATTGTTGAATAATGAAAACACTTGAGAATTACCTTTGGTAATTAATGGACATATTGTGTGTGACATTGTTTATGGTGTAGGGCATGACAATTTGATAGCACTATTGTTTGATAACATAAATAAAAACAACCAAGGAATGTTAAATCATTTCAAAGTAAGAGCTTCTACATGCCTTTCATTTTTTATGGCACTTTGTAATGCGCATCTCAAGTGTATCCTAGCCTTGTATATTGTTTGTTTATACTCATGGTTGATGTTTTTGCTGATGAAACCAATTTTTTTGCATGAATGTCAGTTGATTCTTGCAAGGCTTCTTGGTAGAAAATTTTGATCCAAAGGCTTGAAAAAGGATGCACTTGAAATTGTTGAGATATATCACATTGTAGGGTTAAGTAGGAGATAAGTTTATCCCCTTAGAAGAAATTGTTGATGGATGGGATTGGGTAGGAGGAGGCTAGGGAATACTATTGACATCAAATTCATGGTGCATTTAGGAGTTCTAACTACCAAGTTGGGTAAAAATACCTTCAACCATGCCATCACATGTGTTATTTAAATTGTAGTTGAAATCCCATGTTCAAATGAGTAGAATTGGCACAAAAAAAACCCTATAACTTACATTGTTCAAATTCGCATGTTTCTTCAGTAATTTTTTCTTGATAGTTCTTGGAATTTTTTCTAGAATCATTTGGTTCTATCCATAAGTAGAATGAGGAAGGTCAATAGTTTAGACCTTGCCTTTTGATCAACCTCCCTTTATTATTCCAGGAGGTGCAAAATTTTTAAAAATACATTTTAGTTCATGAGATGTTTCAATTCTCTTAGTGATACTATTTTTTGTCTTGAACTTGCATTGTTTATGATGCATTCTATTGATTCTGCATTCCTACAAAATTTCACATGCAAATTATGGGGAACAAAATGAATGCATATGCAAGATTAACAAAGGTTGAAAAAGCTAGGGTTGTTGAAACAAGTCAAGTTGTTGCAATAGCTCGAGCCATAGATGCGACAACATAGTACCCAAGATCATTCATCCTTGCCCTTCCGGATGATCTTTTCATCACCCAAATCTGGTCACAAATGTGTGACTAGGTTGATAATGGGCTAGAGGGAGTTTTGGTTGAACTCCAAGGTTAGAGACATGTTTAAAGCATGGTGTGGGTTGGTTAAAACTAAAGTGGTATGGCTTGCATTGATGGCATCAAAATTTGACGGGATAACATATGCATTATCACTTCATAAGTGGGCCCATTTGACATTTAACATTTGGTGGAGGTTAGTCCAATGTTTTGACATTGTTGCAAATGCATAAGAGGTTGGTGACTTGGTCGACCTTAAATCCACTCAAACTTTAGAAGGGTGAGGAACCGATATGATGATATTTTATGGGGAAAAGGGGGTGGTTATTGTGATGGTAATGGGAAGGATTGTGAATGTTCCATTAATAGCAAAATGGATTGTACCACTTTAAAGGGCATTATGCATGCTTGATGAATTACCACATTGATGAGAGAAATGTGTTGTTTTGGTGTCATTTTGAGTGGATTGACTTGGCATTTATGGAAAAGGTTGAAAGGAACAATTCTTCCATTATATGCTAAATGATGGACAAAATATTATTTTCCCTATATTTATCATTGTATCTTTTCCCATAATTTCCATTTGTAGGTGACTATCACAAACTTGATTAATGAACTACTCAAAGTTGGGCAAAAGCTACCATGGCATTGGAATAGGGCCACCAACTATGTGATGTGCATTGCTCACCTTCCAAGTAGGTGTTGTAATAGCCATTGCAGATGAGTGTTTTGTATAACATGCCCATAATAGGTCATGGTTAAATTTAATTTAGGTCCACCAATCTCAATTGAATGCACCAAGTATCTAGGTCAATTTGTGATGGGAAATTTATGCATTTTGAACTACTCACTTATTGATTAATTTTCAAGTTTTCTAGAATGAAACAATGGCATTAAAAAAAAAATTCATTGAATATCAGGTTGCATTTCATGAACATTAAAATCTTGGATGCAAGTTTATCTTCTAAAGACTTTAGTATTTTTTGCATGAGCTCACATATTGTTAGGAACTCTTGATTAGCTAATCTATTTGCGTTGGTTGGAATTCTTCTATATTTACAACCATTCCTTGTTTTAGTTTCAATTATGTAGAATTGGGGGTTGGGCATTGGGAGTTTGGACATGGAGATGCTTCTTAATTAGCACCATCATCATGAGTAAATGCCCTTCCCCCCTCTCTTTCAAATTGTGGACCACAAGAGTCCCTTGGAATTCCTAAAACATTTAGAAGCTTTGAATGTCTGGTTATGGCACCTTGATGATTTTATATTATTCTAATTAAGTAAAACCATTATTACAAGCACAATATGTTAGTAAGGCCTCATGGAAGTAACTGAACATGCTAAATTTAATGCAGGTTGAAGGGAAACTTGGGATGAGAGGCTACATAGAACAAAAGAGACTGTGACTAATGAACTTGGATTGTCAAAATATAAGTGCCCTTGTTTCTATTGTTTTGGGGGTAGGAGGCCTATATTGAGGTCAACTATTAGGGCCCACTTTAGAAAACATGGACATGATCCAAAGTTGGTGAAACCTTTACTGGTACATTGTCAATTTTTAACAAAAATCTACTTGTATAAAATTAAATGAATGTGTTTGGAAAGGATGCCATAGCACATTGATATCAAGCCCCTGAAAGTTTGTGTTTCAAAATTAGTTATATAAAACATGTATTGTATAATGCATGTCTATAGATTCTGATGATGTCACTTGTGTCATGTGTGTATTCTTGCACTCTTTTAACACTATTCATCATAGGGGGTTGATGGAGCTAAATCAGAAGCCCTAAATGAAAGGGACATAGTGGGTCATTGTAGCATGGTGGCAGACAAAGTTCCAAACATGGATCAAAACATTCAACTAGGAAGAATGATAATTGACACCATTTGAAGGTGTGATGAGTTACAACAAAATATTAATGGATAGGTAGGACCTTCCATGGTAGCCAACTTGTTGATGGTGAGCCTTCTGATGGGGATAACAATGTAGGTGATGATTTTGACCTTGAAGGCATGGACCTAGATCATGATGATGATTATGATGAAACAATGTCAAATATGTTTAGAAAGGCTCAAACCTCATTATATGAAGGTGGTGCCACTAGTCACTTCGCCAATATCCTCTTACTCCTTAAATTGTGCAATACACATGGAGTCAACAACATGTTTATGGATGAGCTTTTCTCACTATTGAAGCTTGACCTATTCCCAAGGGACAACATCCTTCCAAAGTCTTTGTATGAAACAAGGACTGTAATGACGTAGTTGGGGTTAAGTTACAATTCAATTCATGCATGTTATAACATGTGTGTTTTGTTTAGGGGAGAACTGAAAGGAACCACATCTTGCCCAAAGTGCAAGAGGTCAAGGATTGTTGAAGGGTCAAATATAGTTCCTTGCAAGGTGTTTTGTCACTTTCCACTGATCCCAAGATTGAAATGGATGTATAAGTGTCCAACCTTGGTAGATTTGATGACTTGGCACAATGTAAATAAAAGCACTGATGGATTGGTTTGTTTGATTTGTGTATCAAAAACTTGGAAACACATTCACATGACCCAACCTGATTTTGCAAGAAATCCTTGCAACATTAGGTTGGGTCTAGCCTTTGATGGGGTAAACCCATATGTTGACCTATCTACAAATCACTTTACATGGCTAGTACTACTCCTCAACTACAATATGCCTCCTTGGTTGACAACAAAGAAATTTTTTGTGATGTTAATTTTGCTTATACTAGCGAATGATTTTGTAAAAAATGAGAACATAAACGTGTATCTACAACCATTAGTTGAGGAGTTGGAAAAATTATGGAAAGGGGTGAAGGCCTGTGATGTGACAAGGCCATAAGGTTCATTTGAATTTATGTTGAGGGCCATTTGCATGTGGAGTTTGCATGATTATCCTGCATATGGCCTATTTGTTGGTTGTTAAACAAAGGGCTATTTGGCATACCCTTTATGTGGTCCAAAAGTGGGTATTAGACGCTCCTCACATTTGAAAAAAAAATCTATCTTGGACAATGATGTTACTTGCTAAGGGCCACCCATATAAGAGAGATATTGATGCATTCAATGGACAAGTGGAGCTTAAGTTTGCACCACCTAGAGTTTTTGCTACTGTTTTTTTATGAAGGGTTAAAGAACATGAGGCATGGTTGGCAAGAAGAACCCGTGCATTAGAGGATAGGGAAGACCTTGTCCATACACATGGTGTGAAAAGGGAAAGCCTTTTCTTCTGCTTGCCTTATTAGCAAGTTAGATTTTCTTGATCCCCTATTAGCACATACATGTATAATCTTATTTCCTATCCTTTCACATTACAACCTTGATTTCATCGATCCCTAATTTTTTTCAAAACATTCATTAGCATAAATTTTTCACACTAATCTTGGATAATCTCCTATAATAATTCATGATCTGTAGTTCAAGTGCCCATTAATTTGAAGGAAAAAATCAATTACAACAAAAATTTTAATGCATGTATTATTATTTGCTTGAATTTTGGTTTGCTAACCATGTTAACTATGATTTTCTAGTTATGTTCTAATGTGTCCACAATTTATGTTCCTGATCTCCAAAGTCTTGTAATGTTGTGTGCAATTAAGATTTGTAGAAATCTTTCTAAGTTTTCTTTTGATCATCCTCTTGATGAACTTTCAAGGATTGTTGATTATAAGATCTACCCTTTCTAATTTGTTTTTGAAAGCACTACTACAAAATGTGGGTGCAGTTCACTAGACCAATGAATTCACTATTTTTTTACTGGTCCCCATTCATTACAACTAGTGAAATCACTTGGCATATAGGGACACCTTTTGTTGTAGTGAAGTAATTTACCCCCTTTCTCTGA
>Ga0209611_10011227_pt1 | contig 12973 bp, 13 predicted proteins | sample S1TSphgellanicum_3_FD_187693 | JGI IMG/M metagenome (GOLD analysis project Ga0209611, IMG submission 187693) | Host-associated microbial communities from peat moss isolated from Minnesota, USA - S1T2_Fc - Sphagnum magellanicum MG (SPAdes) (version 2) | ecosystem: Host-associated > Plants > Peat... | reverse complement strand
TCGTGTTTTTTTTTTTTTTCTTGTCCATTTTGTTGCTTCTGCTGCTTCTTACATGGGGCTTGTCCATCAATTACAAAGCTCTCTGAGCAATGTTTCGAGAAGAACTCGCCTTTCTTGATGGGATTGTTTCTTTTCTTTTGATTCCAGGAGCGGCACTGCAATTTTCCGATCCTTCTCTGAGGGAGACGGACCCTGATGTGCATGCCATAATTGAGTGTGAGAAGCGCAGGCAGTTCAGGGGTTTGGAGCTCATTGCCTCAGAGAATTTCACCTCCCGGGCTGTGATGGAGGCAGTTGGTTCCTGCCTCACTAACAAGTACTCCGAGGGTTTGCCTGGCAAAAGGTGATGTTTTCATTCATGCCAGAATTGCGTCTCAACTGGTGGAACTTTCTTCAGCCCTATTCTCAGGGTTTAGGGTTTAGGGCTCAGGATGTACTCATTTATACTGACATATGTTTTGAATTTCTGGCAATTCTTTAGCTTAAAAAGCTGCTGTTTTTGGTCATGGCAGATTGCCTCTCAACTGGAACTTTCTTCAGCCCTATTCTCGGGTGTTTAGTGTTTAGGGTTTAGAGTTCAGATGTACTCATTTATTCCTGCATTATATGTTTTGCATTTCTTGCAAGTGTTTAGCTTAAAAAAGCTGCCAGTGGGTTGATTCAGCTTCTCTTGTTTGTTTGCAGGTATTATGGTGGCAATGAATATATTGATCAAAGTGAAAGACTTTGCCAAAAACGAGCTTTGGAAGCTTTCCATCTTGATCCAAGCAAGTGGGGTGTCAATGTCCAGCCACTCTCTGGCTCACCTGCCAACTTTGCAGTTTACACTGCCCTTCTTCAACCTCATGACCGAATTATGGTATGTAGCTCTCCCTGTCTTTTCCCTCTCTCTGTGAGCAGAGCATTATGCTTGTGCTCTTCAGCCGTTAAAATTTCCAGTTAGACACCATCAACTCATCCTCTCATTTTGTGCATTCAACAAACAGATGGTCAACCAGTGACAGTATTTGATATCAGCCTGAAGACCCAATCCCAACATGCTTTGAATGGACTTTTTCTCTGTTGTCATCTTCAAAGCCTTGTAATATGCCTACATTGGCTGTAGCCAAGGCCTCAAGTTTGCCTTACTGCTGTTTTGTACTTAAATGTTCACTACAAGAATAGGATGGCTATATGGCCAGGGAAATAAGCTCTTTGAGAATATGAGATACAAAATAGAACGAATGAAGGAAGGATTCTCTGGAAGATGGTGTTCATGCCATGTGCCAGTTGTGACCGCTATTTCTTCCCATCTGATCAATTTCACCGGTTTTGCCCTTACAGGGCCTTGACTTGCCACATGGAGGTCATCTCTCACATGGGTTTATGACTCCCAAAAGACGTGTATCAGCAACATCTATCTACTTTGAATCCATGCCTTACCGTCTTGACGAGACAACAGGTTTGTGGTTGTCAACTTGTCCATGAGAGATGCCTTGGAGTAAGACAAGGTCAAAGGTCCATGCTTTTGCAGTTTGACAAAGATTCTGTAAGCAGGTTGGTCAGGGTCTTAAATTCTGAAAAAAATATATATTTCTGTTATATTGTGATGGGGTGGTAACAGGACTGGTGGATTATGACATGTTAGAAAAGACTGCACTGTTGTTCAGGCCAAAACTGCTCATCACTGGAGCAAGTGCATATCCTCGGGACTTTGACTACCCTCGCATGCGCAAGGTAAATATATCTAGCTTCCAGTCCTGCTTCAATTTTCTTTCTTAATGTGGGCTGTTCAAGATCCAATCATAACACAACGTCAGAAATTCTTGTGATTTTTTTGGAATTATTATTTTAGACTGACAGGCTCTGAGGTTACAGATTGCAGATAGTGTGGGGGCATTCCTTATGATGGATATGGCACACATCAGTGGGCTTGTGGCTGCAGGAGTACTCAGCAACCCCTTTGAGTACTGTGATGTTGTCACAACAACCACACACAAGGTATGATGTCCAGTTGCTGAGAATTCATCTGGTTCTAATTTTCTAGTTCCATGCATGAGTAGTTGGTACTCTGACAGTCCTTGACAGGTGAATGCCATCATGGGGTTTGAGAAAGTTGGTCACACTGGTGACTTATCCCTAATGGTGGTCTTGTGACAGTCTTTGAGAGGTCCGCGTGGTGGCATGATCTTCTTCAAGAAGGAAAATGTGCTTGGCATTGACCTAGAAACAGCTATTAACAATGCTGTCTTTCCAGGCCTTCAGGTGTTGTAACTCTGCATAACACACCAGTATCATGCAATCTGTGATCTTAGAACCTTTCTCATACCTAGGTGAATCTTTCTTGAGCTGGGGTTTTTCTTTTCATCATCTTGCGATCTGGTTGTGTGTTCAGGGAGGACCACATAACCACACCATCGGGGGGCTTGCAGTGTGTCTGAAACAAGCAGCTGCTCCAGGATTTAAGGTTTATCAACAACAGGTAATTCTGCTCTAACATGTTTTTCACATGGATTTCAGATTGTAGAAACATGCAATCCCATGGTTTTAACATACAGTTTACAGTTCACTGTTGAGGCTGGCAACAATGATTGGCTCATGATGATGCAGGTAATAGCAAACTGTCGAGCACTGGCGGCAAGGCTGCTGGAGCTTGGATACACCTTAGTTTCAGGGGGAACTGACAATCACCTAGTTCTTGTTGATCTACGTCCTCTAGTAAGTCCCAAAACCTCTTTCTGTTGATTAAGACCTGGCTTCTTAAGGAGCTGTCACCCTTCAATGGGGGACACAGGTGTTTCCTTGCACTTGCTTTTGACAAATCTCACAATGTTCTTTCACAGGGAGCAGATGGTGCCCGAGCAGAGAAGGTTCTGGACTTAGCATCTATCACTCTGAACAAGAACTCAGTGCCAGGTAATTTGCACCCATGATATTGAACCTTGGTTCTTCACTTTTGGATCATGAAAATTGCCTTGTTCATAACAGTGAAGAGTGTCACATTTTGGGTTTCTTTTGACTGTTTTGAGCAGGAGACAAGAGTGCAGTTCTGCCAGGAGGGATTCGCATTGGATCGCCAGCTCTGACCACACGTGGGTTTCAAGAGCAGGATTTCATCAAAGTAGCAGACTTCATTCACGAAGGCATCCAGATTGGCCTCAAGGCAAAGGGCTCATGTGTGGGAACCAAGTTGAAGGATTTTATCGAGTATGTAGAGTCCAAGGAGTGTGAACAAGCAGCTGACATAGCAGATCTACGGAGGAGAGTTGAGTCCTTTGCAAGTCAATTCCCAATCCCTGGTGTTGAAACAGCTAACCTTCTCCAGCACTAGCTGGATAACATTGTGCTCTGTAATGCCAGCTTGTCATCTTCCTGAATAGTCTCCTGGAGTGATCATCCAGAAACCAGTGTGCCCAAATGGATGAACACTTCAGCCATGGGTACACAATACCAAGCCACCGTTTTTGAAGTTGAACTCAAGCAATCGTAGAGTACTTGGATCTCTACTCAAAGAACATGCATTTTGCAAGATTTTGTGGTGTAGACAAAAAAGAAACAAAGAATCATTTCATTTATAGAAGAAATTCCATTAGTGAAAAATTTGTCAGTAGATTGATTTGTCATTTTTATTAGTGACCTTTTTTCTTCCCATGATCAAAAGCACATGCTATATCTGTGGACAGGTACTTGTAAAGGCCACAATTCACTAACGAATGAGAGGTGGCAATGAGTTCTATATATTATGGGAAGAAAAGAGGATCTATACAACTTTGCATCATTGATTTGTCATGATCTAACGTCCTCTTCTTGAAGCCTTATTATGGGTGTGATCTTTTATCCTTATTATGGGAGATACCATCATACCCATGTTAATCCTTCCCTTGAGATATTACTTGGAAGTTTTGTAATAAGATCCTCCTTGGATTTGCATTGTGTGAAAATATTGTTACATTGGAGAGACATTGTGATCTAGGAAATAGCTGGTGTTTCTAGTTCAAATGATGTCGTCCAAAAATTAGCATATGCCTTGGAGAAGTACTAGAAGTTTATAAAGCAAAAGGGCTAATTAGGGAAACATGCCATATCTTTTATGGCAACTGAAAACTTATACATGTAACACAAATAATCATCATATCACATTTGGAATTCAAATGAAATAGGAATTCAAGCATGGTGAGAATTTGGTGTTAAGGTTTTGGCTAAGTGACATGCATGTCATGTTTACAACACCATTCCCAACTTTTGGGAGTGGTTAACTATGAATTGTGTTATTAATGTATTAAGGATAATTTTGCTTTCTTTTTAGATTTTTAAAGGTTCAAGGATGTGGGAAGATTACATAAAATTATGTAGATCAAAAACATGCATGGCAATGCAAAAAAACGTTGGATGACAGCCTATTTCTTTAACCAATGGTTGATTTTTTTTGTAGATTTGTTCTTTTGGGGGGTGGGGGGGGTCTCAAAAAAATTGACATCTTTTGATTCTCAATGGGCATGGGTCACATGTTACAATAGAGGCCTTCAAATAAATAACAAAATTAGGGTTGGTATTGGTCATCTTACCTACACATAGTTCACAAATGCTCCAACCATTGGATGTCATTTGCTTCAAACCATCCAAGAATGGGTTTAAAAAAATGAAAAACAATGTTGAGGCAAAAAATAAATATCTTGAACTAAACAAAATCACATTAATAGAATGGGTGGACAAGTGGGTGGCTAAGGCTTTACAACAATCCTTTAAAAAAAAAAAAACATTAAATCAAAATTCATGGTTTTAAAATCAAAATTTGTGGTTTGTAGAATCTAGCCATTGAATCTTATAGCCATAATAAAAAAGTTTGGTCCAAATAAAGTGTTCGCTGTAACATAAGAGGAAGATCATGAAAATTCATACTAATCAGATGCAATAGACAAATCTAACAATAGTGGGGATGAAGCTGAAATTGCAACAAAGTTGTTGAACACTGCTGGGATTTTCTAACCAATGTTTGCCATTACTCCTACCACATATGAATGCCCCTTTTCACCCACAACTCATAATTATGTGTAAATACCATTCAATCCTACCACCCCAACAAACAACTATGAAGAGGATCAATTGGTGGTGAATTTGGAAAATCCTACTTTTGAATTAAATGATTTAACTAGTCCAAATGAGATTCAAGAAGTTGTAAGATTGATTAACCTATTACGTCTACCACAATTACCAACAAGGAAAAGACAAGGCAAAGAACCACTTGTGGATTATTCCAATTCACATGTGATCACATGAGACCAATATTTAATAATGTTGAAATATAAAGTAATGGACAAAGAAGTTGATGAGAAAATCAAGGAGTTGAAAGCAAAGGAAAAGGAGGAGAATAGATTAAAAAAAAGGTTGAAAGTACATTCATCCAATTTAAGTGAACTCAAAGGAGAATTGAGAAGGACAATAGAGTTAAATTCAATGATGCATGGTTTATTATTGTTGTTAGGGTTAATAATGAAAGATTTCATAAAAACATCAAAGTAAGGTTTCGACCCATCCTCTAGGGTACGTAAGGTTTGGTTTAAGTTTCTTGCCTACATAACAAAAAAAATGTTAAACAACAAAGAAGGGTAAAAATGAAACTTGATAGGCATGTCTCAACCAAGTTGTAACCTTCCACTCAACAACAATAAATGAAAGAGGCAAGGGTTTGTAGTGGGTTTTGATTGCATTGGTCAAAGAGGAAAAAAAAGAATGGGGAGGTATGCGGGGTTTTGATGGGTTCTATTAGCTGTAGTGACTTAGAGGGGAAAGAGAAATTGATAAAATTTAAAAGAGAGGGAAAAAAAGGATAGTGAGAGAGGCAATGTTTAATGAAGGAGAGAGAAAACATAAAAAGATTGAAAGATAATAGAGAGGGACATATAGAGAAATTGTCAATACATAGATGTTTTGCACTAGAAATTTTTGGTACATAAAGTTTTTTTGAGAATCTTAATTACACAAATCATTTAGATTATATTTTTTAATACTAATTTATTTTCAAAAATTTGAAGTGCACAAATTTATAATCCAACTCTAAATTACATTAATTTTGGGTCATCAAATTTCTTATCAAATGTCTTAAATGAGCCTTGAAGCAAGTTCCTCGTGGAAGCTAGATCAAGAAGCAAGCATTAATCTGCCAATTTGCTATTGATCTAGGTTGTTGCTTTTGTGCAAGAACATGAAATAAACACCAACAAAAATTGAAACAATCTTTTAACTTTCCTAACTTACAGTAAAACTTTCCACTTATAATCCCAATAATGCATCTTTTCATAACCTTATAAGACCCTAGTTTTAAACACCACCATACATTTTAGAACAAGGAAGCCACATAAGAGAAGGGGGATGTACATGCAAGTTTTGATCATATTCTTGAAAGAAAGTGTCGAATATACCTTAAAAGCTTTCTTGATAACAATTGTGAACATTTTAACATCCTTCAAATCCATTGTTTCACATCGATGAAAGACAATTCCTAGTTCTCTTAGCACAATTTAGTCAACAAAAAAACTATATTCCGCAAGAATGTCAAATCCATTTTTTTCTTCAAACAAACACAAATGCAAATAGAATGGGGGTAAGCAAAAATAACAAGCAACATCTTGTGATCTTCTTGAACAATAGTGATGGTGAGAGGGAACAACAAAGCTCTTGTTCTTCCTAAACAGTAGTAATGGTAACAATGAGCAATTGGTCTTCATCTTGAGTGATAGTGACGGTGATGGGGTACAACTTGTATTCTTCCTAAACGATGGCAATGGCAACATGGAGCAATAGTTTGTGTTTTTCTTGAACAACAATGATGGCAACATGGAACAACAACTCATGTTTTTCCTTAGTCATGATGATGGTAATAATGAGTAGCTTGTGCTTTTCCTTAAGTAGAATGATAATGACAACGATTAAGCCTCATGTTTTTCTTGAATGACGCAATAACAATGACATTGGGCTTCTATAAACATACACAACACAAAGAAAAAGGGAGACTAAAAGAGAGAAACTAAAAGTCTTCCTTGGTGACAAGTATGGAATGATATGGAAATGATGGCATTAGGCTTCTATAGATAGACACACACACAAGGATATTGAGAAAGAATAAGCTAATCCTCTTCACACAATGGCGTTGGGTGTGATGGCATCAAGTTTTTATAGACATACACAAACACAACATATAGAAAGGAGATTGAAGGATAGAAGGAGACTCTAAGAAAGAGGGAGACAATTGGTCTATGAAGCAAATTGTGGCAACCATTATCGCCATGTTATTCTTTTCCAGATCTAGGGAAAGATGAAGAGATTGCCCCATGTGGCATTCAAGGGGTTGTTGATCTTAGGGTAGTACATTAGTGTTCTAAAAATTTCTATTTCAAAACCATTAAACAATCTTGTGACTATGTGGTCGTTGCTACAAATATTTAGACTTATTATTATTATTTATAAATATGAACGGCAATCAAAGTAGTTTAAACTTAATTATATTATTATTCTCTTGTTTATGTGAGGAAAGGTGTCTTCATAAGATCTGAAGTATTTGTAAACTTCTAGACATTCTTCAATTAGTTATCAATTCTTGAGGAACTATCTTAAGGACTTGCTAAATGGTAAGTAAGCTCCCTTCTGAAGGGTAGGTCTTCTGAATTAAGTCTTCAAACGGGAGCCTTATCACCTAACCCTTTAAATTACTAAGTCCTACATAATCTGTGCAGATTGCAATATATGAGATACTTCTCTGGAACAATTGACCTACATGCAAGCACTTCCGTGAGTAGAGATTGCTCTTTGAAAGATTTACATCCCCAAATGGCACACTGCAAAACAGTCGCATTGAATCACAGTACATACAGGTCAAAATGATGTCAACATGGTTAACCGTCTGTACAAATAAAACAATGATAAAAGTGCATCTGCACTTTCCAGCTAGTTCACCAAGAGAGACCTGAAGTCTAAGAAAATATATCCACAGATGCTCAGAACATCTGGCATTGTGCTCTTTTGTCTGCCTTTCCCAATCTCTGTGCAGACAGCAGTTTGAAAAACCTTCAGCACCTTCAACCTAAGCCGCAAAATACAACACCAGCCTTCGACATGCCCAGACTGCTGCAAAGGGGAACATTTCCTGAATGAAACAAAATGATCTACAAGTTGACTCGGTGTCCCTACCCGATAGCTCCAGCAATGATCAATAAGAGCTTATCAAAGACACAACTAGCACGTTGGGTCTATTATACACCCCTGAGGGAGGGAAAACTTCTTCTCAGACTTGTCTAGCCAGGCATTCTTAGTATAAGCAACCATAAAATGTCATAAGCAGCGCTAGTCTTTCATGGCAAATTTGCAAGTAGGTGAAATAGGACCCCAACAAACAGAGCCTTTACTAGCCATATGCACCATGATCAGAAACAACCTCTGAATTGTCATTTCCATAGAAGGTTTCCTGTTCCGGAGTGACATAGGGAGACCTGGGCTGGTTGCGCAAAGAAGAATCCTCATGTTCAGAAACAGCAGCAGAGCTCAAGTTTGGCTCAGGAGGTGAAGTCCCAAATGTTTCTACCAACTTTGCCACCATATTGTCAACTTGCTGGTCACGTATGTCATCTATGGTATCCTTTTCCTTCCCCACTTTCAGTTCCTCCTGCAGTCCAGAGCCTGCAGGTATGACTCCATCATGAATTTTCAATGATTCCTGATATTCCTGCATCTCTTTCTGAAACCTCTCCTTGTCTTTCACAGCTTGATCTTGGTACGGCTGCACAGAAATCCATAAGTTCACTTGTTCAAGTAGGTGTCAGACCTAGAAAGAGAGTCATCTCTACATAAGCATTCTCCATTCCTAATGGAGCCCTTTGACCCACTACTGATGACCACTCCTGACATTGCATTTAAAATGTTTTCCTTCAAAAAATAGTAGCCTTGAGCATATCTGACAGAATGTGCAGAAAAGAATGCTCCCTTACACCTTACAAAAGAGGAAAACAAATACCATGGACAGTTTGGATCCAAGAAACACTTTTTGCTTACAGATTTCTCCTCGTCTGTGAGCCTGTTCCAGGCAGCCCCTATCAGGCGGCTGAGCTCTCTCTCTCTATCCCGATAAAAGGTTTTCAACTTCATGTGCTGCTCTACAAAGAAAAAATTGTAACCAGACCGATGTGAACGTGGGGCTTTCGGGTCCTTTTTTCGTTTTCGGCGTTTACGCCCAGAGCTCTGAACAGTCGGTATCTCTCTGCTAGGGATTTGCAGCTCTGCACCAAGTGTCCCTGGGAGGTTGTGCACACTGGCATGTTGCAAGCCCCTATGGCCTGATGGCAAGTGATATAGCACCCCTCTAAGCTTCTCTGTGCCCATAATAATGCTAACAAGGTAGCCATGCTCAAACTTGCCCTCAATTGCACCTGTCACCACACGCCCGATCGAAACTGATGGATCTGGCACTACACATCACAACAAAAAATTAACCCAATTCCCCTTGTCATTATTTCTTGAGCTGTTCAACAGAAACTCCACATTTGTTGCAGTCAAAGGAATGTGAACTATTCATTTCATTCTGGATGCACACCTTTTTCAAGGGCATGACCAAAATCAGACAAAACAGCACTGGAGTGAGTGATATTACAGACTCTAGCAGGAACAATTAGTCGAGGGTGCCCAAAGACCTGGAAGCACTTGAATTGGGAGAAGCTTCCTTTTCCTATTTTTTCCTGTGTCTGACCCAACCTCCGATTGTGGCTGCCTTGATGCATCCCTTCCTATACTCAAAGGACTTGGCCCTGAAATAGCAACTTCCAAAATCAGAATACCAAAAGCACAGAACAACATTGGTTAAAGTCATATTTTGTGGTGGCCCAGCTTAACTCCTGCTCTGAACTACAATGCATTCAAACAGAGTATCCTTCTAGATCTTTCAACTTAAAGCACAACTTTTCTCAAATATGCTGCAATGGGACAACCACATACTTGGAGGGACAACCGAAGATAGTGTTGGAATTGGGGAAGCATTCTGAGGCCCAATTTCCTCAGAATTAAGCCCCACTTCTGAGATTGGATCCCTTGGTACACTGATAGGGATTGGCGCTGGCAAGGGAACTTCCAACCCATCCCACCAAAATCAAGAACAGCATGACAGCATTTCACTCATAATGAGAACAGTTTAGATCATGCAACAAATGGACCTATTCATTTCCCACATCAATGTCCTTATTGATACTTATAACTCTTAGTCATGCTTATAACCTTGGAGCTCCCAGTGTGTGTAACCTACTTGGAGGGGGTACCAAGGGGCCCTGAGTTCCCAAAAAGTAGACTTGTTCATAGTGATGGAGGAGCCCAATGTAGTACTTGCGCAACACATATGCTGCACTGGTGGTTGTATGAGGAAAATTGAAGGCAACTTGAAGTTCCTTCCATTTCCTATCCTTGATTACCTGCTTGAACAAGGGCAATATGCTCAATTTTACCCCTAAATCCACAATATAAAAACTATAGTTTCAGTTGCTGTATTCAATATTCAAAAAATTGTATCACAATTTTCCCACTGTGCACCAATATCAGAAAACCTCTGTATAGTAGTGTGGAACCTCAGAAACACCCAGGAGTAGATGAGTAAAACAAACCTGTTGACAGCCACCTCTTGATGTGACTTCCACATAGAGAAAGTGCAAGTCAAGGGCCTTGCCTCCTATCTTTGGGATCCTGCACCAATCCAAATATCTATGAAATTGAAGAGAGATCTCCACAACAACAATTTGAAGCCAACACAACAACTGCATCTAGTCACAACCTTATCAGAGTTGCTTACAAAGCGTCAGACAATCACCTTCATGATAAAGAACAGTGACAAGCTGCCATAACTACCCACTAACTTCATTGGCTCCAAATGGTAGATGTACATAAGTATATAACAATGTACATTTCCCCAAAATCTGGAAAAACCACTCCACAAAATCTACATCCTGATTTTTTGTTGCATTTCTGGAAGCAACAGGACTCATTCTCACTGTTGGCAAGCACTCAAGAGACATGTAAACACTGCATAAAGGTGTTATCACATGAGGACAAGAAGAGGAAGAAGACATTACCCAAACCAATAAGTGATTACTTGCAGGCATATACATTCGACTATATGTTTATTATGCAGCCTATTCTCAAGATACAACTTGACTGTGTATTTCATTACAATGGACCAACGCTTGAAAACATGAACATAAAGAACCAAGGGCATCTGCCAATCCATGCATGTCATATTAGAACAAGAAGATTGCAGATCAGCTATATTGTCATAATCATTTTTGTCCAAGTATGCCATTATGAGAACCTCTGGCCTACAAGTGGCCATTTAGCTGCATGCAGCAACACTGATCGAAGCTGCTGACTAACTCTCTGCAGTAGACAACAACAAGAGCCTTCCAAATTCCAAAATTGCAGAGATTCCAAGGTTCTCAAACAATCTTCACCCTCCAAGACTTTATCAGAAGATTTAAGCCTCATGAACCGTACTCCCCACTGACTTTCATCAGCTCCTGATGGTGGGTGTAGAGAACTAAGGAAATCTGCTCCAAACCCCATACAAATACTTGTACAAAACTCTGTCTCTGGAATCTCTCTAAGACTTCAAGAAGAAAAAAGAACATTCAATGATGACATTGTCTAGAACTGGAGGGACATGACTTGCTTTTATCCATCTATCTGCTGCAAGCCTGCACATGCATCAAGGTCCTTCCAAAGGCCAAGGGCAGCAAGTTGTCCGATTGCGGCTGAAGCCCTCTCACATCACCCCAAAAGCGGCAGTGCAATAGAACTGGAAAAGATGATACCCATGTGCTCACACATAGAAAGAAACTGATGACCAACAGCCAGGAATCCTGGCTATCGTCAGACACAATGGGAGTTCAACTCTGGACATAAAAGGCATGCAACTTCAAAAACTTGGGGGGGGGGGGAATGCCAAGGTTGAGGAGCACCCAACTCCTGTACACGATCTGTTTGCATAGGACCAAGGGTTCTGGGTTTTAGAAACTGAAGGAAAGAGAGCTAGAGATGCCCTTGAAGAATTGAAGAAAGAGCAACGATTTTCTTGGTGTCTTCTAGTCCTCACCAAGAACTGCTTGGAGGAAGCTGTGCTATGGGTGTCCTTGTACGCAAAAGCTCCAAAAAGAAAACCCTGACTCTTCGATTCTCACTGGCATATCAGGACACAAAACTTGGACCCCCGATAAGGACTGGGTTCGGCAAACTCAGTCCCGGAGAGAAGCACAAATAAAAGATTACACAAACAACCAATGCGAGCTAGTGACACTTCTTCTTCACCACAAAAGTATGTATTTCTCTGCAGAAGAAAAAGCGTACTTACGCGGGCAGTTTAGCACCAAGAGCTGTGTGGAATTTGTTGAGCGTGTCCAAGAAAAGCTCCTTGCTGGCCACGACTTCCTGGTGCGTAGCCAAAGCAGGGGGGTAAAGAGCCCGAAGTTGCACAGTGCTATCCACAACACCTCCTCCTCCTCCTAGCGTCATCGCGACACGACCCGACTCGCCAGCTGAAGCCATGGTCCCAGCAGCAACAGCAGCCGTAGTAGCAGTAGCAGCGACGACACCATTCTGGTCTGCTTGCACCACAACTGGCCGATAAAATTCTTGGCCATCTCCTACAGACGCTACAGACGCCACCGCCTGCATTGTCCCCAATCCACCACCTTACAAACACGACCAAATTCCTTCTAGTTCTTGTGTTTCTAAGTCACACAAGCGAGTGCTCTCTCTTTCGCTCGCTCGCCCGCCCGCGGGCTCTCGCTCTCTGTGTCAGGCTCGCGTTCAGGAAAATGTTAATGGGGGGAAATCGGAACGAGCGCCAAACCCTAGGGGACGTTCGCGCTCAAGTGCCGGAACGTCCGCCGACAAGCGAGCGCGCAGTTTGGGGGGGAAGCGGAGCTGACGAGAACACGGTACCCATTTCTGTTTTTTTTTTTTTTTTTTTGGT
>Ga0209611_10011226_pt1 | contig 12975 bp, 12 predicted proteins | sample S1TSphgellanicum_3_FD_187693 | JGI IMG/M metagenome (GOLD analysis project Ga0209611, IMG submission 187693) | Host-associated microbial communities from peat moss isolated from Minnesota, USA - S1T2_Fc - Sphagnum magellanicum MG (SPAdes) (version 2) | ecosystem: Host-associated > Plants > Peat... | reverse complement strand
CAAAGTTGTTACAACATTTATCCATGTAAGTAATGACAAAGGACCGCTGGAGAAACTTTAGGTGATCCAGATCTCCTAAAGGAACAGACAAAGAAGAATTAGAAGAGGTTTGAACCACGAAGGAAGCACGAGTCCTCTTCTGTACAAACAAAAGAACTTTGGCTTTCCACTCACTTAAGATCCCTTGAACTCCTAGAAGCTCTTCTTGCTTGTTGACAAACAGAAAGGAAAACACTGGTGAACCACTGGTGATGCATCATTCCATGCTTCTTATTGTTCTGTCACCCAGAGGGTACCAAGTAATGAAATGAAGGAAAATCAAAAGCCACATATTCTGAAAAAACAAAACAGTGGAGGATGTGAGGATCATGCAGCTGGGCATATGCTGAATGATAGACCCAAGATCAAAACTTTACAACATACCATCTAACACATTGTCCAATGACTCCCTCTCTAGAAATTACCTCCTCAAAAGAAAGGGGGACTGACCTTTCATAGTACATCATCCCACGTACTGTGCGTGCAAGTGTCTGTCCCCGATAAGAAGCCCACATACGAATCTCGATAGCATCATCAAGTGCCTCCATCCGAGCTATGAATTTAGTATCATTCTCCGGTTGGTCTGGTTTCGGATCTGGATTTGGGAAACGTTGCTTGAAATTTTGCCAGTCATCTGCAGGCAACCCACCAGACAATAATATTATAATGAAAATGAGAAAAAGAAAAGCACACCCACCCCAAGTTAGTATATAATGACCAGAAGAAAAAATAGCCGAGAGAGAATAAACCTGCAAAAATCGTCTTCAGATAATATAATATGCTGACACCATCCTCGTTCAATTCACTAAGCGCTTTCATCGAGTAGATGACATCCTCCTTGTAATAGGGTGTCAGGACACTGAAAGCCAGCATCTTGTCCACCTGCCAAGTGATCCCACAACAAGGACCATCAATTACTTTGAAGATCATATATACCCACTTGAAGAATAATTGACTGTACAAAGCCTTGTATAGGAACTGAAGAAAAAGAAGTAAAATTGGAGTAACTTGCAGAGTTCAGAATTGGAAATGTTCAGTACCGATGGTGCTCGTGGCATGGTCATAAAGAGGGAGTTGGAAAAGAATGAAATGCGGCGCCTGGCCTCTAGACCCTTAGGGACATTGAACAGGGATTCTTTGGTACTCAGGGTAGTTTGTAGCCGCTTGAGCTGCTTGAAGAAGGAATGGTTATCAGCACTGGGCAGGTTCACAGGGAGCTCTGAATCTTGCCCATTTGCTTGGTGTTGATATGGTGCACTGTCCCGGATCTTCCTCTCCACTTCGATATCCTTCGTGAAATCGCACAAGACTACCTCATATAGATTTTGCAAGCGAACAACAACCTGCCCCCAACCACCCAGGAACAGCATTGTTGCTAAGCACATAAAAGGAGTGGAGAGACACCACCAACTCAAACATCCACTAAGAAAACAAGCTTCCACTTTCAAAGTCACAAGCACATACGTACCTTCACAGGGTCATTATGAGTAGGCCATGCAAGAAGGTCTTTGACGAGCTCCAGTACAGCCTCATGTACTTTTGGTAGCTCTTTAAGTTTGAATGTTGTTGTGAATCCGTTCTGGCGAATAGACATGTCAATCTCTTCATATATCGACAAGAACCTCTGATATTCTGTGGTGTTTTCCCTAACGATTTCTCGAAGGACAAATTTGATGGTTTCATATGACTCTATGACTGCACATCGACGGTAATCATTTGCACAGATCTTTCGCCATAATGACTTGTCATTGCCCTTATGTTTCTGGACTTGTTCAACTGCTAACCTGACCTGCACACATCCAACAATCATAACTGCTGAGAAATATGAAGACAGCCTCATACACAAATACTAACTAGGAACAGCAGAGATGCAGACCTGGTTATACCACAATGTTATTCACACAGAAAGTGTTTTCTTTCAGATGGTTCTTTCCCAACAAAGAATTCCAGAAGCCAGAGTTCCATCCACTGGGCTAACCTCATTAGCTAACAATGTTGAAGGCCACTGAAAAACTGATATGTGCTGTGTGCTGGGCATTTCCAAAAGCTCCAGTTCACTGCATTCATAGATCCACTATTGACCACTGTCAAGTCTTGAGAAAAAAATTGGAACTGGTGGCACCTCCACAACTTGGAATTCCCCTACAAAATCTTGTCCATTGATTCAACCAGCCAAATTCTTTTGTGCAAAATCTACAGAACACCTCTTTTTTCTTACTGTTGAAAAACTCCATGTTCTGAGGAGAAAAACATGGAAGTCCCCATATTTAGATGCTGGGTTCTTTGAGGTTCCCAAAACATAACAGGATTCTAGAAAATGTCTACTGTCCTCTCTAACCTGTAGCCAAATTTCTCATGTGTGGATGACTGCCACTGTGGCTGGATTCAACCATTTGGGGAACCCAGTTTGTAAATAGCATCATGGTGGTACATAAGATGAAGAATTTCACAAGAAAGAATTTGGAAGTGAAGGCATAATGAAGATCAAGATCCAGGAAATTACCACAAACCCATCTCAAAAAAAGTTGTGATGGAAATGAACTGAACCTGTCACTAATGAGGTCCTCTTCTCGAAAGATGTCAATGATGTGGTTCCAAATCTTTGCAAAACGTCCTGCCTCTAATTGTTTTGAATCCTCCTGTTAGAGCAAGATGGATACCAAGCAGTACAGTTATTGTTCATTGGAGGGAGCACAACTCTTAGCTTTCAAGGATAGATGGTACTGTAGCACCAACAAACAATTTGTGCATGAACCCAGTAGTACCTTAACGCCTCCAACTGCCCACCCATATCGAAGCTTGAAGCGTGTAAACACTGCCTTTACATACACCCACCAGCTACGAAAGAACCTGACCACCATGAAAAAGAAATGGGATTAGCAATCACAATAAGGTAATTGAGATGCATGCCAGTCCAGAAGCAGATCATACTCACCAAATCATAAATAGGTTTCAAGAAAACTTGGATACCATCCATCCTTCCAAAAATATATACCCCTTCCAAAAATATGACAACAGCAAATTTCTTACTGTGGTGGTAGGGCCACCTCTTCAGGCATGAGATTGAATTGAACTGCACTGGGGAATATTTGAAACCGCTGCCTAAGCTGGAGCACATTTCGAATCTGCCATGGAAAAAGTCCCCAAAGAGTTTTCAATACCCATATACTGGTCAGAACCTTTTTCTGAACATCCTACTAAAATGCTTAGAGATCTCACATTTCTAAGCAGAGCAATGAGAACCATAGCTGAGCTGAATCACCATATACAAGAACAAAGAAATTTCACACATATAGAATGATGCTTTTGAAAGAGGAATTGAAATGTTAGCAGCTGATGCATACTGTCAGAAGCAGTAAGAGATGCATACAATTCTCCCCCGCAAGAAAGCCACTAATTTTGAGTCACAAGACTGTAGCAGGGGTGCTTAAAGTTATTACCTCTCCAAGATGCTCAAAGAGACCCACCAAGGCTCCAACAAAAGAGGACCAAACTGTATACCAAATCTGCAAGTCCATAAAGTAGATCTGGCCACCAAGAACCAACGCATTACCATGGATCCATGAGAAGAACCAAAACAGAAAATGTCTGTTCCACCTACAAGAACAAACTTTGAGATATGCCCACATGCTCTGACACTAAGCATCAGATGATGCTTGAAACAAACATATACATCAAGTTCTTGATGAGATTACTGCACTAGAGAGACACATCATAATTCAGGAAAGACAAGACCAGAAATGCTTTACAGTAGTAACCTGAGCTTACCAGAATGACTGGAGCCCACAATGCAACTACTGCAACCCGGTTTCCTGCAGAGTAACAAGATAAAATTGTTTTATTTTTTCCGAAACCATTGATTTAAACAAAACCTAGGATCTTATGACCTTAAACCATTGCCATCAAAACTAAATCAGCAGTTATGAGGCATGCCTCAATCTCTGAGTATAACTAGAACAACAAGAATTTTGACACGCACATTTCGTTTCGAATACAATTCAGACAGTACAAAAATATAGATTAAATGCCTGACGTAGGCCTAGTTTTCCTCTGAACTAGACCTTACAATGTACCCCAAAACACTGCAGTTCTGACAAACTAACAAAGCATTGTCACCCATTTCAGACATGATCTTCTTAAAAAGCTTAAGGTATCAAACTTCCACAAAGAGCCTTTTTCACTATAGAAAGACAACGGAGACTGTAGTTACCATGTGAAAAGAATTGGGGCCACTTGTACTGAATGTCAGTGATCCTCAATATCTCTTTTGTAGGTTTGATTAAAGGTTTGATCTGCAAACCCAACAGCAAGAAGTGGATGGTCACAGTTTAGTAAATTTTCATGAGTAATTGTGGTCGATGCTAACATTCAATTTTGTCATTGGGTGGGGTGATTGACAAGCTACTTGCAACAGTAAGAAGCATAGGTCAAAATAGAATAAGGCAGGCTAGACAAGGCAAGAAGAACATGTATTCAACAACCTAACTCTAACAAAGAGAATCTATAATTGCTTACTTGCAGGAAGTAGCTGAAGGCAAACTTTGATGCAAGTACCAACACCCAGAAGAGGGTATACCTGCAATAATGCCCAGGCTAGTTTATCTATCCAAGAGTTTCAAAGTCATATTATGATGATTTCACTCAGAAACTGGTGTCACATTTTCAGTGCAATCCATCCACAACCAAGGTGCAGGCAGACACACAAAAAGCAGTATAGATTAGAGGCTGGAATGCATGTTTTCAGAGCCCAAGAAGTCACCTAAAGACTACCAGATGCTCATGCTGTCATAATCAAGCTGTAGATTCAGATGAAGAAATGACATGTGAAACTACAAAAAATCCATACGTACACAAAAGAGTCAACAACCAAGTTTGTGAAACATTTAGAAAGACAATGTGGTACACATTCTAAGAGGAAGCTAGCCTAAATTCCCATACTCACTTGAAATTGTCAAAAAGACCCTCTCGTAATCCACGGGCCACATAAATCCGGCTCTGCAGGGAAGAAGAAGAACAGCGAAGTGTTATCCAACATCCAATCTCCAGTGGGGGTTCTGTGATGAATACACGAAGATATTGTGTTGGGCATTCCACTTTTCAATATACCCCGCAACACATGCATATTCAGAAAGCAAGAAGCTCCACACATCAACAAGCAAGAGGTGCATTGGCTATATATATTTGTAGAGCCCAAATGCCAAAAGCATTAGCTTTACAGACAGCGAAGACAATTCCACCATGACACTTTTCCCTGTGCAATTTTCAAGATGGCTCTCAATATACCCCACAACACATGCATATTCAGAAAGCAAGAAGCTCCCCACATCAACAAGCAAGAGGTGCATTGGCTATATATATTTGTAGAGCCCAAAGATGCCAAAAGCATTAACTTTACAGACAGCAAAGACAATTTCACCATGACACTTTTCCCTGTGCAATTTTGAAGATAGCTCACAATCATTCTCTCAGTGATAGCAAAAGACCAAGCAAAAGCTGAACCCAAACAAATACCTGAAACCACCATGTCAAAACGTGGAAGATTCTCCAGCTTGAGTTCTCTATAGCATTCCGCAACCATGGAATGATAAAAAGCAGAAGTGCCAAAACCTCTGGAATCACAAAGACTGCAGCAGCCTCAACATATTGAATTAGGTATTTATTGGCGGCCTTTGTCCAAGCATGGTCATGATGTCGCTGGTTCCACATGTATCTGCGCATCCCCATAAGGACAAAAGGTTACATAATCTCCCAACATAAATTGGCAGAATTGACAGAGATCCACCACTCTCCTTTGTGTGTTCAGTTCCTTGTTCCAGGAGCCCCAAAAACTTGTAAAGAAAAAGAAAAAGAAACAGTACATAAAGGTGCACCAGTTGCTGCACTGAACTACCTCATCTCTGAAAAATTGATTGAAATCTTTAAGAAGTTCATCAGCTCCTCACCTATAAAATACAGCAAAAATTACTATCCATCCAGCAGCCACCAGTAGTTTCAGCACCATCCGCACACCAATTAAGAGAGTGTCTCTTGAGACCAGGCTATGCTGCATGCACAAATCCATCAAACCTGCCACAAGTACACAGACGAGTTCAGCATCAGCCAAAATCACACAATCGACAAGATATGTAGATGACGGGGGTACATCAGTCAGAGAAGCAATAAACAGTTAAGAGAAAATCAGCAACTTCAAAAGGGAACACCTAATGATGGCACATTTGAAAACCTTAAGAGCACTCATAGAATCATGAGAACATGGATCTGACTGACACTGGATTGTCAACCAATCAACTTCTTGTTATACTGAGGGAAGTACCTTGGAAAAACCGCAGCGCTGCCCAAGTTATAAATATAGCTAAAAAGCGTGCCAAGGAGTCTCTATTTTGCAACTCAATCCAAGGTGCCCCACTTCCACTCCACAATGTCACAATGATGGCCTGCCAGTTTTGACCAACCAGTCATGCTAAGTAAACACATCTACTGAGCACATGGCAAGCAGCGTGTTCAATCCATGCTAGAAGCTACTCCAAGCAAGGAACTGCAGTTCTGTGTATAATAAAATGCAAACTCCAACAGTGGGTTGGTGAAAAGGCTGTCAAAAGTGCTCACCTGTAACACCAAAATGTGGCCTATCCATAACCGATCAAAGCTTCGGAAGATATTAAAAAAAGAGCGTTGTTCCACAAATCCAGTCTTTCCCACCTTATGCTTAGTTCCACTATCCTGTGGCACAAGCAATCGAATAAATTAAAAATCAATTACGGTGATGACCTGAAGGGAGGACCCAGCCCCAGCAAGAGGAAGCAAATAGCAAAAGACTACATTTGGCAAAGCACCTACTTGCTTTGACAGACATCAACCCATCCCACAAAAAACCTCTGTTTTCTCCAAATTCCATAAGAACATTTCCAGATGCATCCTCCCTTCTTGTGGAAGATTAAAAAAAGCCCACAGTATGATACCTACCGGTGCAACAAGGTAATTTGAAGATTCTTCCAACCAACCCAGACGCTTGAAGCATCTATTTGTCCTGCATAATAACATGTATGTGTCTGCCAAATCATGCTTTGAAACCCAAAAGGCAAAAGCTTCCTCACTAGTCAATTCACAGAACAAGCATCCTAAACTACTTCCAAAACATTCTTGGAAAGCCTGCAAGTGAGTAAGTAGTACCAGAAATACTCATTCATGTCATCATAGTTACGCCACTGTGAGTGAGGAGCTTTCCCATCCTTGTTTACTTTTGCCTCCTGCAGACACCGAGAAACAAAGGTTGAGAGGAGAATCATGATTGGGGGAAAAGACACAGAAAGTTCAAGTGGAGAAGAGCAGGAGGATGTTTTGGAAGAGGACGTCAGTCATGATAAACCAAAGGCTTTGTTGCTCACCAAATACAGTGGCAATATTCTTTCACTTTTTCATCAGCAGCAGCAATAAAGCAGAATAAAGAACAAACCAGTGATGAAACTTTACATACCGCTTGAACAGCTTTGTACAGCGGAGTGACCACCTTATTTAAAAACTCATTTGGCTCAGAATATCTAGGCTTTGCAGGCATTGCTGAGTGTTCATCAATAGATCGATTCAGCATTCTATTCAGCTCCCGTGACATCTGAGAGAAATAAAAGCAGCCACAACAAGTTTCCCGACCTCAAATGATGCACACCCATCATCATCCAATTGATATAAACACATCAAAATGTTCCCAAGGATGAGGAAAGAGTAGACAAGACATACATGGTGGAACATATAGCAGAGACACTCCGGCATGAAGCGCAAATTAGCTGATTCACCCCAAATTAGGAGAAACAGTGCAGTATAAAGCAATTCCAGCCGTTCGTCTTCCTCAGTCAACCTTCATGGCCACAACAATAGTTCCATGCATCAAAAATAGCAGAAAATCATCATTAAGAACTTTGATGCTTAACAACATGATATACAAAACACTCCTCCCCCAGGTGTAGTAATTATAGGTTTTGTGGAAACAAATGACTCTTGGTCTACTTAGTGCCAATTTTCTTTCCTTCTGTGCAGGTGGCACAGATGAAAATATCCTTTTATCGGGAATCGAGTGCAGGGAACCCATTGTAATGCCAAAAACTACAACCAAAATGATCCAGTTCAGCACTCATCTCTTCAAGTGCACTGGATTGCAACCCAACAAGGTACTCAGAAACTGAAATGAGATTTGCACAATATCAGTGTACAGCAAGGAAGAGCTGACACATGGATACACCTGTGCCAACAATACAATAAAAACAATTTGTTGCTAGGCAAACAGAGAAAAGCTCACTCTAAATTTGAACGCTGCCTGATGAAATTGCACCAAGAGACATAATTTGCTGTGACCTTCTTCCGAATCTTTTTCACCACCTTTGCATCCAGCTGCAGCAGGGAGGGAGGTGCAACCAACAACAATTGTCAAACTTTGGGAAAAGTAAATAATAAGCTTGGGCACCCACTCGCTCTGAGCACCAAGGTTTCACCTTGAGCTTCAACACAAAAGCTTCACACAATCACAAAACCCACACTCAAAACCCCATAGAATCCATACCAACAACTGCTCAAACTCAATACAATTTTGTCTGATTCGAACAAGGGCTTTACAGGAAAGCACCCACAATGATATCTAATGACATCAAAGACTACACAAAAAAAGCCCCTGGAAAACACAGAGTCTTGGGTGCATTTGATGACAATGCCACCCACTTCATAACAAGTGCGCACTTGAAGACTTGAATTCTAGTACAATTCCAAGCTGCATGGAGAAGTAAGGAGGCAGCACAAATCCTACCCGATTAGTTGCTTGAGGCTGCAGACGCATCTGGGCATTGGCTAAGAGAAGAACAAGATGCTCACGCTGATTCTTCACATTACCTTCCTGCCAAAACCATCTCACATCTTCAAGTACAAGGAAGAACATTTCTGGTTCCCAAGTGCACAAACAAAAGGGTTTAAGACAATCAATCCACCACAATAGACTCCAGAAACAAAATTTGCACAATCAAGTTCTTAGTTCTTAGTTCTTCTGCTAACTTCATGAAAAATGGATATGCTGTAAATGGGTTTTTTCCCTGCAGCTGCCACAGAGAATTTTTTTTCCCCATCTTGACAAAAAACTCTTTTTTTCATGCTTCACACCTGGAAACCAAACCAGGCACCGAGCCAGTCCAGCAGATCCATGTCATGCGTCCATCGAACACCAGTGGGTCTTCTCAACTCACCAACAGTCCTCAAAGCAGCGATCGATGCTTGTACCTGAATCATCAAAAGCAAGAACCCAACAACATTGCTGTCAGTCAGTCCGTTGATGATGGGCAGGAATACAAATTACAGCAAATCACAGACACAGACTCTCTCTAGCCTTCATCATCAAGTCTTCCAACCCTAATACAGCATTCTCTGCACATGTGTGCCCTAGAAATTTCCGGGAAGAAGACTGATGGGAATTCCATGGAGAAGCCAGAAGCAGCATATGGCTGTGATGCATCATTAGGTCAGAAACCATTCTTGCAAGGATGAGGCAAGAATCATCATAGATAAAGATTTCTCTTTATCAAAAAGAGTTGGGGGTTTTTGTTTGTTTTTTTTTTTTTGGGGGCAACAAAGATCAGCAGCTGAGACTCAGGTTCTTGAGTCAGCTGATCAGCTGCAGCAAAGATGAGCTGTAGCAACAAAACAACAATGAATACCATCATCTCCTAAGGACGAGTTGGACATTAAAGAGATGGCCGAACACATGGCATAATGGGTGGGTGGATGGGTGGGTAGGTGGGTTGATGCTGCTGCTGCTGCTGCTGCTGCTGCAACGGAAGTGGAATTCTCTCTACAATGAGGTAAGATACAAAACACCATCAAGCAAAGATAAGCAAAGCAATCTTGGACTTGCAAGCAAGCAAGCAGACGACCCATCATCTCAGACCTACCTCTGTCAGCTAGAAGAGGAATCATAGCCTTGGAAGGATCCAGAACACAGATTGCCCACAACCCCATGTACACCATGACTACTGCATTATAGCTTTGATACAGAGATCAACCCACAAAGAGAGACAGAGACAGAAAAGCGCGCACACCCACACACTCACAGGCATACACACACAAGGGGAGAGAGAGAGGCAGAGAGAAAGAGAAGAATCCCACAGACCTCCGGGAAGAGCAGAGCAGCATGATCTGCCAACGGATTGTCCACCGGCAGTATGTTGTAAACAGAGTTCGCCATCGGCACGCATACCCAAGTCTTGTCCTCCCCTCCTCCTCCTCCTCCTTCTTCTCCTCCTTATCCCCTCTTCTCACTGCTCTTTGTTCCTTCTAGAGCTCCTACCACTACAACACCTACTACTACTTACTACTACTACGATTGCTTGATGTTTTCTCTCCACTCCCAAAGAAACTCCAAAACGTTTCCTTGTGTGTGGAAACGCTTCAAATGCGTTGCAATGGATGCGCGCAGCGCGTTGGGACATGTTCGTCAACGACGCTGCCAAGACAGACGGGAGGAAGTAGACGGAAGGCGAGGAGCAAGGCAGGAAAGTAAAAGAAATGCGCGTAAAAGAAACCAAACCAAACCAAACCCGATCCGACCAAACCAGACCCAATCCAAACCAACCAAACCAGACCCAAACCAATCCAGCCAAACCAAACCCAAACAAACCAAACCAGACCCAATCCAACCCAATCCAACCAGACCCAATCCAATCCAACCAAACCAAACCAAACCAGACCCAATCCAATCCAACCTAACCCAATCCAACCCAACCCAAGCCAGCCCAATATTGGCCGGTTCTCTTACGGAGGGAAGTATCGTAGTACCTCGTGTGTGTCGGTCAAAACAGAAAAGAAAAAAAAAGAAAAGAAAAAGACAAAAAGAAAGAAAGTCCTTGTCTGTCTCATTGGGTTACGTAGGCTACCTACAAGAGGAAAAGAAAAGGGTAAAAATAGAAAGAAAGAGGGTTTTGTTTGTTAGGGTTCTTTTTCTTTTGGGTTCTTTCTTTCCAGGATCACTTCCCGCCAGATTTCGACTTCGGCGGAGGAAGTCGTCGGAACTCGGGACCCCCCCCCAACTCCCCCACACCGTGCGTCCTTCCGTCAGTTCGTCCGTCTGTCCTTCCGTCCGTCCGCCCGTCTGTCCTTCCTTCCGTCTGCCTTTCTGTCGTCGACTCGTCGGCCTCCTCACGAATGAATGACGAATGAAACACCGTCGTCGTCGTCGTTCAGGTTCGTCGTTGTTTCGGATCTTCCTCGTCGGGTCGGTTCATTGTTGCGTGTCCGTCTGTTGCGGAAGGATTATCGTTCACAAATACTAATTAATTAATTAATCAACTAACTAATTAATTTGGTTTCTTTCTTTTTTTAATTAAATTATTTTTAAAAAAAGTTGACAACTAAAAATCAACTTCAGAGTTAATTTTTTTATTATTTTTTAACTCCATTATTTATATAAACTTTGATTTTAATTTGATATAAAACTTTCTATGTATTACAATATCTAGCATAATAATAAACAAACAATTCATCGCATAATGGGTCTACCCAATGTTATATGACCATCATCAATATTTTATTCCAAAGACAAACTCCTTAGAAAGGAAAGTAAATAATCTTTTTTTAAAAATTTAAATTGAATATCCAAAATTAATTAATTGTTTGGGAGGCATGTGCTAAACTTCATGTTAATGTACTACAATATATGGAATGTTTGGAATCTAAAATTTTGAAAACTGAAATGTTTAAATTTTGATGTGTGAATATTGAAAGCTAAAACTTGAAATTTATATGTGAAATTTTTGGAATTTAAAATGTGTAAATACTTAAAGCTGAAAGTTGAAATTTGAAATCTCTATGTGAAGTGTCTGGAATTTGAAATTTTGAAAATTAAAATGTTTGAATTTGTATATGTGAATACTGAAAATTGAAAATTGAAATTTCTTTATGAAATGTCTAGAAGGAATCTAAAATTTTGAAAATTGAAATGTCTAAATGCTGAAAACTAAAAACTGAAATGTTTAAATATTTAAAACTAAAAATTGAAATGTTTGAATATTGAAAACTGAAATGTCTGAATATTAAAAACTAAAATGTTTGAATATTGAAAACTGAAATGTCTGAATACTGAAAATTTAAAACGTCTAAATTCTAAAATTGAAAACTAAAATATTTGAATATTGAAAATTGAAACGTCTAAATTATAAAAATTGAAATGTCTAAATATTGAAAACTAAAACATCTAAATTTTGAAATTTGAAATGTCTAAATATTGAAAACTAAAAATTAAAATGTCTGAATACTGAAAACTCAAAATTAAAATGTCTGAATACTGAAAACTGAAATGTTTGATTACTAAAAACTCAATATTAAAATGTCTGAATACTAAAAACTAAAATGTTTGAATGCTAAAATCTAAAACTGAAATTTGAAATTTTTATATGAAATGTTTAGAATTTTAAATTACATCTTACATCAGTGACAAAAGAACTTTAGAACAAACCTTAGCTTTAGAGAAAAACTTCATTTCATGTGGTAAGTTCATCAAACAAGGCATGGACCCAAAGCTTCTCATCCTTGGATTCCCATAAATTTTTCCCCCCCATACTATGTTTGCATTCCAAGACAAGATAATGTCAAACTTGTTCATCTTCTATTTTTAAAAAGTAAATGGCAACCTAAATAAAAGTCCATCCACTTTGAATGGCCTTGGTCTATAGCAATACCCTTGTCAACCTTACAACCATTTAGATTTGCCCACAAGCACAAGAGATACGAAATCTAGCACTTATTCTTTTCTTTGAACTCATCTCATAATTGTAATGCCCAAACAACAAGTAGAACCTCCTAGTAATTAAAACCAAGTAAATTCCTTCAAATACTTGCCTTGCATCCTAGTTGAAGAATAAACAAAGGAGAACCAAAATAGATTAAAGCCTTATGATGCAACATCCTCTC
>Ga0209611_10011225_pt1 | contig 12976 bp, 13 predicted proteins | sample S1TSphgellanicum_3_FD_187693 | JGI IMG/M metagenome (GOLD analysis project Ga0209611, IMG submission 187693) | Host-associated microbial communities from peat moss isolated from Minnesota, USA - S1T2_Fc - Sphagnum magellanicum MG (SPAdes) (version 2) | ecosystem: Host-associated > Plants > Peat... | reverse complement strand
TTAACTGACACAAAAAACAAAACCCATCAAAAGAAAAAAAAAAGAAAAAGGTCCAGACAATTTAACTGACACAAAAAACAAAACCCATCAAAAAAAAAAGAAAAAGTTCGGGCAGTGCTTGGAAACTGCCCAGACAAACAGACAGACAGACAGACATTGTAAATTTAATATATAAGATGGTAGACCCATCTTGAATGGGTTTTGTGCCTTCTTCAGCAATTTGTGACAGAGTTCTTTCAATCATGACTAAGGCTATTTTTTGCACAAAATGAAGTAAAATGAAATGCCAAATGTCACTGCAAATAAACATAAGGTCAACAATACCATCACACTATACACAGTGAAAAAATGATTGGGTTCGTCGGGTGTAAATACTTGAGCTGAACCCATTGAGTCAAAAGCCTCTAATCCTTTGGCCCTCACCTTCTCTATCCATTTTTTGAGCACCTATTCAGCAAAACACACCATAAAATATTTATTTCAGCTTAACAACTTGCAAAATATGCATACTTCAGTCAAAAGTTTTTCATTTCTGTGTTGTAGACAACCTTAGAGACATGTAAGATGGATGTATGATTGTGTTGAAAGGGCTCCATCCCTTTGAGCTCATGGAAGAGTCTAGGAGGCATGTCAAGTCCAGTGGTCCTTAAAACAAGAAACAGTTTTTGCACAACTTCTTTTTACCTGGTTCTTTTCCATCTAACCACAATTTTTAAGTGCAAGGTAAAGCCCTAGGCTCGGGACATTCCCAAAATAAGGTGCCCAGTGCTAGGGAGTAGCTAAGTCCTCAATTGTGGGCCTTAATCAACATAAAGCATAAGGCAAACCTTAACACAACCATATACATTCGTCGATCACAAGACAGTGAAGTCTGGGGGATCTTATGCCTATAAGTAGGTGCAAGGTCTCTCCCACTCCTAAACAGTAGGCATACGATCCCACCTCATTTCTAGGAGGGGTAGTCATGGATATTAAGGTGCCTTTTGAATACACCAAAAAAATTCTATGACTGCTTTATTGCTATGTGAACCCCTGACTCTGAACCTCTAAATATTATTTTCAGTGTTTGAGGAGGGCACCTTATGTCTGTGAGTAAGGAATGCATCCTCTAATTGCAGAGGCACCATACACTTACTAGGCTAGTAGGTGGAAGGTCCTCACCAAAAGAGCAGCACATGTAAGGTGCACCCGCAGCTTGAGGGGTGGCCACTTTGTGATTTAAACATACATCATTGTATCACGATCTACTGATGTTTACTTCATGACTGGAATTGTCCTCTACACATGATTAATCCCTCCTGTGAAGACAGTCTGGATATGTGCAGCAAGGTTCAACTATGCTTTGTCTAGGCCCCTTATCTCAGTAATGCCCACCTTGGGACATTACTGTACACCAAGTCCATTCCCAATGCAACTTATAACCTTATAGCAGAGAGATTCAATTCTGAATTTGGAAAAGGCAAGAAACCATAACTCTTCTTGATTCTTAATCTTGACCACAATATACTTGACTTGAAAAAAACATCATAAAGGACTTGTGCAAACCTTGATGACGGCTTGCTAGACTCAGCCATATGGTGGGATTCCCACCCCTAGGGGCCAGAAATTACAAATTATATTTCATGATATTACCAAAAGAAATTTCCCACCATACAAGCAAGAGGTCCCATCAAACACTGAATGGGGAAAGCCTTGGTCATTATGTCAGGTTAATGCCCTGTTGCCATGGCATTACCTTATACATAAACACACAATCAGTTCTTCTAGTCACCCAAAAGAGCTAAGACCACACTTGTGCTTATTGGACTTTGTGGAGTTAGACCCACACTGGTTTTCGCAAGGCATTCTTGTGGAGCAAGGGAAAAAAAGGAAAATAGGTAGGGTAATACTTACTCGGGGATGCTGCTCTTCCTTCTTGATGGTCTTCTTGATGTCCTCGAGTTGAAGAAGCTTCTGTGTGACTCCTGCGATGGCAGCTGCAGACGCTAACACAGAGAGTACGAACACGGTGGACCAATTGCGACAATCTAGCACCTGAGCCTGCGCGACGGCCATGTAGAGCACTCCTTGGAAAACGATAAAAAACCCCACCAGCTGGTACACTTCATTCATGATTTGGCTGATTTGCTGCTCCTTGCGATCGATCCTCTTCTGAAGCACACGAACGTCGTTCCGCCAAGTCTCTAGGCCCTTTTTCAGTGCCCTGCCGCGATGCGTAGTAGCCTCTTCCACCGCCAACAGCGTAAAGCACTCCATCTCTCTAACATCTTTCCAGGGAGGAAGATCATTTCCTTCCGGGGCCTGTCCTCCCACACCGTTCTGTGCCTGTGGATCGACGATATTGCTGCTGGATACAAATTTCTGGCCGTTGTGCGCGAAGGTTACAGCATGCGGTTGTTGCAGACTGCTGCCACTCGAGCTTGATGTTGTAAGCTCAATATCGATCACGCAAGAATCTGCTTGAGCCATCATGAGTACCTTCCTTTGCACAAACAACAAATTTACCCCCACAACAACTTCCGGTAGCGTTTTGTGCGCCTTCTTCTCATGTGCTTGTAGGAGAGGCATGGGGCAATTGTTTACCGACAGCGGTTTGTTTCTCCAGCCACTGCACCTCCGCGGTTAGCCAATTTGTGTCAGACACTGATGCCGCCTTTTTGTTTAAGATCTTCTATTTTGTTAGTGTATTTGCTAATCGATTTGTTGCAGATCACACTTTTTTAGTTTAAGATCTTCTATTTTGTTAGTGTATTTGCTAGTTGATTTGTTGCATATGACACTTGTTTAGTTTATGATTTTCTATTTTGTTAGTGTATTTGTTAATCCATTCCTTGCAAATGAAAGCTTTTTAGATTATGATATTCTATTTTATTAGTGTGTTTGCTAGTCAATTTGTTGCAAATGACATTTTTTTAGTTTAAGATCTTTTATTTTGTTAGTGTATTTGTTAATTGATTTGTTGCAGAGGACACCTTTTTAATTCAGGATTTTTTATTTTGTTAGTGTATTTGTTGTGGATGACATTTTTTTAGTTTAGGATTTTCTATTTTGTTAGTGTATTTGTTAGTCAATTCGTTGTGGATGACACTTTTTTAAGTTTAAAATTTTTTATTTTATTTTTTGGGCTTGTTTAGGCTTTTGTATCTTAGTGTTTGGGTGGAGCCTTTTTCTTTTGTATGATTTTATTTTTGTGTCTTTCGTTGGTTTAAGATGGCCCTTGTTCACAATGTTTTGGCCTTCACATTTCAAGCGATCTTTCAAGGCATTTTAAGAGTGTTTATCCTCATAGCAACCTCATCTCTTAGCCTAAATAGGTTGTTTTTTTTTGCACATGTCTTTCCCTTTTATGTTAGATCTTGATTTTATCCCTTTTGCTTCTTAGTCTAATTTCATTTTGGGGTTGTTTATGATTCGTTTCACATGTTCTTGATTGTTTCATAAGATCCTTCAAGTCATCCCAGACGAGGTTAAGTAGGCTTTTCACTTATCCCTTGACCAAATTGTTCAAAATTTGATGGATGGGTCAACATGGTTCCTTTTCTTTCTATTGCCACATTGGTGTTTATATTATATTCGAGGAGGTCGTTTAGGTCAACAAAAGGTTTATGCCCACTTCAAAACCCTCTTCAACCCTAATTGGGTAGTGATGCAAAATTAACATTGAAAACGCTTTGATAGCATTTCTTGAACTAATTTTTTAGAAAGCTACAAGATGTTGGGGGACCTTTGGCGAACATTGTCCCCTTTATCAAGTTGTTTTATGGTGCTCATTTTTTTTTCATTACCAACATGGGCATCATGAAGAAGGGGTCACTATTATTATGTCTCTTCAAACATGAAGTATAGTGACCCCCTAAAAGGTCCTTTATTTGTTTTGGCCCATTATCAAATACTCTTAAAAGCCATTGCGCAAACCCCCAACTATGTTTTTCCATCCCTAGTCAATAATACACACATTGTGGGCCCTATGAGTGAAATTGTCCCTGCCTTTGACCACCTTTCGACCTAATTAACCTTAGTTGGGCTTATGGTCAAGGTGTCAAAGTGCAAGCTTTGGAATCCATTAGGGATCTTTTCAAGCATAAAAATTTCTCAAGTCTACACTTTGGTCACAGATGGCTTATGCATTTTAGGTGTGCAAGTGGGTTTTTAGGACTTTATCACATATATTTTGGATGAAACCTTATCTTAGGATGTGGTGCATATCAATGATCTTCTTTTCTTGGGACACGCACATGTTGCATCAGGTGTTTTGTCTTCATGTGTCACTCGTCAACCTTCTTATTTCATTCAAACAATACCTCATTTTTCCTTCTTGTTTCTTTTAATGAATTTCAATAGGAAAGTTATGTAAGTATGTGGGAACATTATGGGTCCAAGGTCTTGGGAGTCTATTTAGGACCCCTTAACAAGGAATCAAGCCTAACTACCAATTTCCTTTGGTGGTGTAGGCTTTTTATCTATGGAGGTTTGTGCCCCATTTACTTTTTTAAGGAATTGGGTTTTGGTGGCTCCCTATTTATGCTCAAGGTTTCATATTTTTGATAGACCTATTTTGGACAAATATGAAGGGGGCCCACACTTCCTTTAGTCATGTCTTTCTATAATTTATAATAACCTTCCTCTTATAGTTAAAGATATGCACCTTTCTTTTTAAAGTTTGGGGTAGATGCAAGCTACAGTGGCTCAAAAGTGGCAAGGGTCCTAATCCCAAAAGTCCATATAAATGGAAAATTTTAACAATAGAATGAGAAAAAAATTAAAAACCAATGTTTAGTGGGCCTTATGTGGTGATTAATCAATTAATAAATTCCACATAAAAGGTTATTCATTTTAAAAACTATTTATTATACATGTTAGGGGAAAACATTTATGAATCCAACAAAAGATGACCAAGATTGGGACTTTTGAAAATGTGGCCCAAATCTGGTCATTCAAAAGTCCATAATATTTGTTTGTTAAAACTTTTGTTATATTTTTTTTCAATTTGTATTTGTTTTTAATTCCATCATGTATCATATATTGAGTCCCTATAAAAAATATTGAGATGAAATCATAATTAAAAATGCACTTGAATGTTAATGCAAAACCTAGACTATAGTCCATATGTCCACTTTAAAAATCCATTACTATATGATTAATGTATGTTTATTGAATTTTTCCCTTTAATAAATATTTTTATTCAAGTTGGCAATTTTAATCCATAAATATTTTTGTCAAATTAATGATTTTACAATGCGTTTATGACATTTGAATATTTTACAAAAAGTCTATAAAGTTGCAAAAAGTGAGCCACTATAGTTTGCATCTACCCCTTGGCAGTTACTAGCACCCCAAGTTTGCAAGCATTTTTTATGGACATCCATCATGACACTTCTTTTAGGTCTATTTTGGAAAATGATTCCAATTCCACAACATCCAAAGCCTACATTTGCTTTTGTTTGGGCAAGGGGGTGAAGTATGGTTGATTGCTAAGCCATTTATACATTCATTTCACATCACACACTTTATTTTCACCTTAGCATTGTATTTTTGTCACGGTTTGATTCAACCCTCATCATTTAATTTTCTCACGTGTGAATGTGGACATGGGTTAGACGCATTTAGCATGCATTTAACACATTCCATTTAGAAGCCAGCAGATCGCCACACATGATGCCATCAAAGACGTCATGTGTGCCCTTGTTCCAGAATGTGGACACGTTGTATGGAGAGAATGGTGGTACGCCTTTATGTTAGGAATTTCATTATAAACCAATTTCTACATGACTCATGAAGACCAAGTCTTTGTTGCCAATGTGGTGGTTATTGACCTGACAAAAGAAACAATGGTTGTAAGTGTCATTTATAAGCCAACACGTGCAACTTTAGAACTTAATGCCATTGTTAAAATTTGCAACTATAAAGGGCTTCATGAAAGGCACCACTTTATTTCAATGGCCATGGAGGTGCACGACACACACAAACGTGATATGGATCATTTCATCAAGAAATGTGTTCGTTTTTTCCATGACAGATGATTGAAAGGCCATTTGTCATTATCTTTTTGCATTCAATTTTCAGGCAGCGTGTTAGTATTATTTTTCATCATGCTTTGGCCTCTACTATAAAGAGGAAGATTGTGTTGGCAGGAGATGTTTATTTTAGACCTCCTATTAGTATTAGATCTCATGATTTGCATATATGTTGGCGACATTAGAGGGGTTGTGGTGAGACAGCTTCCTACCACGATAGGGTCTAGCTCTCTCCCTTTCTAGTTCTTGCGAACTTGTGTCTTTTGGCTTTTCTTTGGCCTTCCCTTTTGTCTTCAGTGTGATGGTTCCAGCCATTGGTTTTTATTAGATTTTTATGTTGCTTATTAATCGATTTGTTGTAGATGAAACCTTTTTAGTCTATGATATTTTATTTTATGGTGTATTAATGATATCTTGATGGTTTGGTTTATGATTTTTTATTTTATTAATGTATTAGTGATGTCTTGATGATTATGTTCATTTGTGACTTGCGTTCTTGTTATTTCTACCTTAGGAATAAACCAATATTGAGAGTAGATTACCCTAGTCACATTTAACAACTCTTGCATGGGAAAGCATTTTTCCAATTTTATTATGAAACTAGTAGCAGCTAAAGCACATTGTTGTTTCATAGAATTTACAACTTTAGCCCATATTTCCCTAGATACCATGCTCGCAACCCTAGTGGTTGTATTGGTGTTATGAAACATATAAATTTTGTTTCCAAAATAAAAGGTAGCGTAATCAATTAAGGTTTCAACTTGTGTCCACTAGGTCAAACACAAAGTTTCATTGGCATGTTCAATAAAATCATTAAAAAAAGACAAGTGAGATGATGTGAACCTTTGATCAAGATCATAATACATGGTTTGCAGATTTGTTTTAGCCAATTTAATAGCAAAAACAATCACATATGAAAGTTGCACACCCCTATGTAAACTTCAAAACACCTTGCATTATTTCCAACAAGGGAAGAATGCATGTGAGACCTAACAAAGTCTCCACATCATGTATAACAATTCATAATTAATTTTTGCAATGTTGACGGTTAAAACATCTTGAACCATCTTCACAACAACTGTTTTATACGCATTCAAGACTTTCTTTGATAGTGAAAACATTAAGATCCATTGAGTTTTAATAATTTTTAAGAGCTTGTTACCCTTGCAGTCTAGTAATTTAGCAAGCTTGATAACCTCAAGATGACACTTAGGGTTGTGAATAGAATAATTGTACATGGAAGAAATCAAAGATTCAATCTTTTTTACCAAACTCAAACCTCTCAAGGTTTGGACAACAATATTAGTATGATGTGCCATGCAATGCATACTAGTCACCAAATAGCCCTTGAAAAATAGCAATTCATGTTTGGTCCAAAATAAACCAATTTTTTTATCATATATGTTTCACTACAACCTCCATAATTAGTAAGACTTTGCACAATTAAAGAAGTTAAGTTGTCATAAGAAGCTCCATTTACCACCCCATTGCAAGTGGGTGGGTGTAAACTAAGGTGGACCACTTTTTGTGTCACATTGTAGGTTTTTGCAAAGTGTCATGCATTAACATGTCATTAACATGCCATAAAATCATCATTATGCCAAATTTTCCATTGAATTATAATTCTCAACTTGAATAAGAAGACATCTACATAAAAAAATATAACATGTATTCTTCAAATATAGAGTATTAGACTTTTGAAGTTGAGAAAGGTCTTTTGTCTATGGTTTAATACAAATACATTTTTGTTTATGAATTTTGTTTAGGTTATTTTATAGGGATTCAATACATGATATATTAAAGAAAAAGTGACATAGATGTAAAAAAATTATTAGAAAAAATTTAACCCAAAAGAAGATATGGACTTTTAAATGTCTTTAAATGGACCTTATTTTCAAAAGTCCATATCATGTTCATTTTTTGATAGATTTCAATTTGATAGAGTTATGTAGTTAGGCTTCTATTCACATAATTTTTATTATCTCATTAACCACATTTAATCCCCCACTTACAGAATGATATCATAGTAAATTGCAATTTTGACACTATGGATTTTTTATGAACTATTTATTTGCCAAAATTAGTCCACCTTACCTTGCAACCACTCAAGTTCAACAATATTGGGATCCACTTCCACAAATATATCACATAGACATGCATAAAGAACCAACTCTGGTTGTCAATGGTTTTGATTTCATCACAACTCGATGAAATAAATTTTGCTTTTGCACACATTCTTTGATGGTTTGTTAAACAATGTTGTGCATTGCTTCCACCAAGGTCCATCTTGTAATATTAGACCAATGCTTATGAGGGCATTTTTCAAGTTTCAAAAACTAGAATAAAACCTTGAAGCTTCAAAATCTATAGGGTGGCCTTATTACAACAAATGCCATATCACAAGAAATTGAACATACTTTTCTTTTCTACCTTGCCTTGGTTGGCCATTTGAACAACAATTGTGTCACAACCTATATATGTAAACAAATTCTCATTTTTCACATGCTAGTTAGTAGGATAAGAAAAAAATTGCCCACTAGCAACACCATGTCTAACTTTGGTGCACTTGCGTAAATTAGAATGTTCATTAAAGAATCAAGTTTTGGCATTAGGAGTTTTTCTCTCCCTTCAATTTATGAATAGACAAGTTACCATGGACCATTTTCATTTTCCCATATTTTGCACAAACAGGTTTTAATCATGAAAATCTTGCAACCCAACATTCTTAGTAAACCCAATTGATTTCCCATTTAGCCTTCCTTTTCCTTTTTGGTTGAGTAACAACAGGCCCATTAAGAACTTCAACAATATCTATAGTTACAAGTTCAACAACCATGAAACATTTTCCCTTGAAGGATAGAGATGTTATAGATGTTACAATTGTAGAAGGAGGCTCAAAAGTGTTTGGTGGCAAACTGGCAAATGAGGTATTTGGTGCAAAAGGATTCCCATTTCTTGAAGTAAAGGGACATGGAACATCTCTTTATGTAAGGTTGTTAAAACTAGAATTGCAACTACAGAAGAAAAAAAATGATGAAATTGGAAGCCCACATTAGGTTTCAAGGGTGCCATAACTAAGAAAAATGAAAAATCACAACCTATGAGAATGGAAGACATGCTATGGATTGAGGACATGGTTGAAAGCACAACAACTCCCCAATTTTAGACCAATTTTAGAGTTGACATCGTTGGTTTTGTGCATCCTCACAAAATGGTTGTTAGATGGAATGCATTTTTAGCCTTTCCAAGTGCATAAAAAGGAGATGAATTGGAAGGTAGGGCACAAAAAAGGTGAAAAAACAAGAAAAATTCAGGTGGATGGTTCATTGTTTTAAGAGGATAAATGAAGCTTGAATTTGTCAAAAATGCAAAAAAAACAAGATAAATTTCGTCATCATTCTTTATTTTATTTTTCAACTTTGAAACCCTAGTTGTGAATGTCAACACAATTTGATTTTAGGTTTGGAACTTATAGCAAGTAAGAGAAATTTTTTTGCGAAAGATCATATTCAAATTGTGCCAATTGGGCCTTTTAAAAGCCTTGGCATTTTCCTTTCCCCCCCCCCCTTTTCCTTCCATTCACCCCATTTGCCTTTGTTTAATTCAGCCATTATGGGGGAGGGAAAAGAGGTAACCATTAAACCATCTTTATTTCAAGTGATTTCACATGCTTTGTGTTTTGTTTATCCATGTATTGCATTTTTTATTTTTAGATTTCAGGGACTGTTTTTAGCTTGTATTTTATGGTTTTCTATCATAATTGGTTTGTCTTTTAGGGGGTGGATAGATGGTTGAAGCTCCACACCCAACTGTTGGTTTCCATCCTTTGATTTTTGAGGATTCCAATTGCTTGTGAATAGAAGTTTAACACAATTTACAAACAATAAAAAGATGATAATATTGCAAATGGAATTTCAAGTAATGATTGTCATGAATGTCCCTTCTATGATGCATTGGATAGTTGATGACATCAGAATGGAAATGTGATGAAACATGTGAATGGTTTTGCCAATGAAAAAATTGTAGGTAATTCATAATCTTAAGTAGATTTTGATAATGCTTCAAAAGATGAGGGTAAAATTAAGGTCATGACTCAAAAAATGCATGCAAATTTGATTGCTTGCAAACAAAATAGAACAATTGATAGTGCAAAATGAAAAAAATGAAGTTTCATTTATTAGTCACATATTCACACAACACAATAAAATTTTTGTTGTGTCATTTTTCAAAATGGAAAACCACATCTAACTTCAGTTAGATTGTACATTGAATTGGCAAACACCTTCCTTCAAAACACCTTTCAAGAACCCCATAAACAAAAATAATCAATGCAAGAAACAAATTGCAACAACAAATGTAAGAATAGAAAATTCGAAGTTGAAATGAAAAGTTCACATTAAGAACAAACCAAACAAAATCAAAGCCCTATGTTTGGGTTTGGGCCTTGTACCTTGAAAAAAAAACATCAAAAAAAATCTATTGCAACTTGTAACTAGTGTTTTTGCAATGCAAGTTGCAACTTCTTCCTTTTCCAAACTTAACATTCAAGTATATCCTAAATTTAATGAACTTGTCACCCCATACATAGAACCCATGTTGTTATATTGGTAATGCTCTCTTGTACATAATTCACATTATTTTTAACGATCAACCATTAAAAGTTTGGAATATTGTTAGTGATGGTAGCAAGTTGAAACATAGTACAGTTGTGAAAGAGAGATGGCAAGGGATAACTTTTGGCAATCTAACAAATAAACGAGTCAATGGAAACATCATTTTGCATCCACCATTGATTAAGCAGATGGATATTAAGGTCTTTTAAAACATGCATTCCTAACGCCATAAACTTGATTTAACCATTCAAATTTCCTTTGTTGTATTTGCACAACCATTTTTTTTGTCACCATAGTGCAAAAATTTGCCACAAAAAAAAACACTAGTGTCAATAGCTTGATAGTTAGGTTTGTGTTGTGAGAAAAAGGAAAAATAAAATAAAAATAAACATAATTAAGATCATGCAAAAATAATGATGAAAAATAATAAATATGATTAGATGTGAACTTGTGTTATAAAACTAACTAGTTAGTATGTGATAGTGAAACAATTCAACATGCAACACATGTAATCAACTTTTTTTTAAAAAATTAACAAATAAGCAAGGAGAATTTATGTACATTGGATATGAAAGTAGAATTCTCATATTTTTCACATACTTGCTATTATATATTGAATACATACCCATGGATCTAAAAAATATGATTTGTGCCACACTCCTATTTGTGTTTGTATTTATTATGGAAATCAAATAATGTTGGAATAAGGTATAGGGTTTTCAGTCTTCACACAAACACTTTTTTTGACTTGTTTGACTACAATTAGAACCTATGTTCACAAGCTTCATGCCATTTGATAATTTCACCTTTCAACAATTACCCCTTCCAAGAACACCAAGAATGTGACAAAGAACTTGTTCCCTATGTCATAAGTATGCCTTTAGGAGGTGGCCTCTAGTCTCTACACCACTGAGATTCTCAATCTTGGTCACACATTTCAATATATTTTTCACCAGCAAAATGTTTGATTTTAGATCTTCTCATGATAGGAAATCATGTTTGTCACATGCATTTGATGGGCAAAAAATACCCAAAAAGAAAAAGCTTTGTTTGTCAAATAAAAGACATTAAATTCACATGAAACATTATGAACTAATGGAAAAACCTTTCACCTCGGATGAGGTTAAAAAACCAAAAAAAAAAGAAAAAAAAGATTAATGTGTATGAATATTTTTTAACCATAGCTGAAAATAGTACAACCATGTTATAACAATTTGTTGAAACCAATGTTTTATTCAGAAACATGGATGCCCAATTGGACATTTCATAAATAAATGATAAGTTACATAAGATGTGAACTTATGATTCATTCATCACATTTTGACCCAAAATCAAATGTATTTAGGAAAGTAATTTTTTTGATTTTTTTCCTCAAATTGGATTCAAATTTTTTTTTGTTAAAGGTTCATGAGTTGCCATAATTTTTATCAACATCGTTTCATCATGAAAGATCCAAAAAAAAGTGCATGTCACATGAAAAGAAAAAAAATGAGAAAAATGCTTGTCACATGAAATTGCCACCTACAAATTTTTTACAAGAAAGCATTTCAAGTCTCAAGTCTTAACTTGAGGTGAAATCTTAACCCGAGCTGACAAATTGAAGTCTTGACTCAACTCAAAATCTCAATTTGACTCATCAAGGCATTCATTTTCAATGCTTCAAAGTTGTTTAATTCTAAGCATTATCCATATGACAATGAGGACATGTCACTAGACAAATTAATAATGAAGTTCACAATTTTAAAGGTTAAGAATGCTTTATGGAAGGTCAAACTACTTGAATTCATAGAGACATGAATGTGACAACAAATGATGAAACCCTGCACCCCATATATTAATCAAAGCATCCTCAAAATAAAAAAGGAAAAACAAGGAACAAAATGGAAGGACCCACATCCAAGAAGATAAATGAACCACCCAAGAAGGCGAACCACAAGGGGAACATCAAGTTCCTGAACCCCCTCCAGTCAGGAGATATCAAACAAGGAAAATTAAAGGGAGGACATCCTCAAAGGATGCCTTGCCTAGACGAACCCTCACCAACTGAACAAAGGCTTTATTTAAACAAGTGGGTGCCCGTGACTTTCGGCCACTGTGAAGTCCCCCGGTTTCTTTAAACTTGATTCGCGTTTTAGTTTTTTTTAGAAACTTTTAACTTTTTTTATTTTTTATTTTTATGTGTTTTCTATTTTTATTATTATTTTGTGATCATCCAGCCGGATGGACATTTCATCCATTCCCTTAATCGGGACGGACAGTAGCTAAAAGAAAAAAAGCTTCCCCAAAATTCGTCCCCTCATCAAGCCGGACGGACATTTCATCCATCCCCTTAATTGGGACGGACAGGAG
>Ga0209611_10011224_pt1 | contig 12978 bp, 7 predicted proteins | sample S1TSphgellanicum_3_FD_187693 | JGI IMG/M metagenome (GOLD analysis project Ga0209611, IMG submission 187693) | Host-associated microbial communities from peat moss isolated from Minnesota, USA - S1T2_Fc - Sphagnum magellanicum MG (SPAdes) (version 2) | ecosystem: Host-associated > Plants > Peat... | reverse complement strand
GCGCTTTTATAAGAAGGGAAAATTTTGCTAATATTTGAAACAATGAACTCTAATAGCGATCCATGACCTACCATAAAGAAAAAGAGATGGATGGGGGCATCTAAAACTAAATGACCAGGGTGATGTTTTGCATAGTGAAAGGGAAGGGGGGGGGAGGTGGAATTGAACAATGAAGGTGCACAAAAAAGTATAAAGAGAAGGAGAGGGTCTAGAGTTGAACAACAAATGCACACAAAATAGACATAAAAGAAAGGGGGGATCTAGAGCTAAATGTCAAAGGTGACAAACCACCTAGACCAAAGGAGAAATAAGGTTTAAGTTGAGTGACAAAGGTGACATATGACATGCATAAAAATAGAAAAAAGGTTTGGAGCTGAACAACAAAGGCAATAAACGACCTACATAGAAATTTTAAAATGGTATGTAGTTGAAAGATGAAGGCAACCTACACACAAAAATAAATTAAAAAATAAAAAATAAATTGCAAGTTAGGCGATGAACGTGCACATAGAAAAAAAAAGGTTTCAAGTTGAGCGAAAAAAACAACTTGCACACAAGGGAGAAAAGGTCTAGAGTTGAACAACAAAAACAACTTGCACATAAAGGAGAAAGGGTCTAGAATTGAGCGACAAAAACAACCTAAACACAAAGGGAGAAAGGGCTTGGAATTGAATGATGAAGGCCACAAAATAGAAAAAAATAAATTGGAATTGAATGATGAAGGTGACCTACATAGAAAGAAAAGGGGTCTAGAACTAAGTGATGAAGGTGACCAAAAGAAAGCAAAAGAAGGTTGAGAACTAAATAATGAATTTAGAACCAAAAGAGAGAAAGAAAGAAAGAAAGAAAGCTTCTATTTTTTTGGTCATTTTCTTAGACCATTTTTCGTTTCATCAAAGTTGATTAACTTTGAATTTTATTTTCTTAGTCATCTATCCATAAGTTTTGAAAATTATTTGCCAAACTCTACACATTACTTTTAATATGTTATTCCAAGTTCAATATGATAGCCCAAGTTTAGTATATCATCACTTTGCATTTTTTCACATCTATTTATTTGTTTATGTGTTAAAAAGATTAACAAAGAGAATTTTTAAAAACCATCCAAACATGAACCTACCTTAGATTATGTTTCAAGCAAGAAAATTCCAAAAACATGTTGTTGACAACAAAGCAACATTACTCATTTAAGCAATAAACAAAATTCAAATTGCATACATCATTACAAGGTCTATCTTACAAAACCATTATTCTATTGTATAAACTTTTCTATGTTAGTTTCAATTAAGGGTCAATCCCTTAATTGTAACTTTTTTATTTTCTTCTTAGAAGTATGTTTGAACATCTTGCAAATAGGTCATGCTTCACTAGGCCCAAAACCACAAACATTTTGTTAGTGGTTTTGGTGGGAGAATGAAGAAAAATATGCTTCTTAAGCATCCTCAACTTGTTATCAATGTCACACATGATGCAAAAAAAAAAAACTAGACTTACATAAGTCAATATGGAGTAGGTGCTCAAACCAAAATACCACTTTGAAGAAGAAAAACATGGATTTTTGTTGCAACATCCCTTGACTTACCTTTTGGAAGCTTCCATAGTTATTCAATAAAGCTACTACACCTTAATTGTGCCCTTGGAATTACACAACTATTGGTTAGCTAGATCCTTCTTTTTTGTCGTGCTTTGTAAAGTTTGCTTATGCACTATGATGTCCACAATCATACACCTTTAATTAAAGACCTAAAAATTACATCCCTTTCATATTGGCGATATATTTTGCACTTGTCCCTTTGTGGTTATGTTTATCAATACAACCATTACTCTTTAGCTTGTTTAAATGCCCTAACTGTGTTTTTCCAATACTGATTCTAGAAAGATAGAGTTTAATGTAGGTAGTTTACATATTTTACATATTACTTTTTGGTGAACTATGTATTATCAATGCTTTGAGAACATTTGTTGAATCTTTTTCCTTGTGACCTTTGTAGATATGGTTGAGTTAATGTTTGCACCTATTTGATTTGTCCATAATTTTTTTCAAATAATTATGGCACCATTGTTCTATTCAAATTATATAAAGTATGAAGTTAGTTCTTCAAAAAATTAACATCTCTCTTGTTTCTATAGATAGATTTTATAAAATTAATACATCATGCCACCATTCACAATTCACAAAATGTGCCTTGTATCTCAAGCTATCTAGTAGTTTGATTCTTGTATGGATAGATTAGTTTTGATTATTGTATGGATAAATCAATTTTGATGGAACATGAATGGATGATTTTTTTTTTCATATCACTAATTTTGTATGGATTGATCAACTTTCCAATTAATTATGAACGAATGCATATTTTTTCATTTCACTAATTTTGTACGTTCATTTTTTGGGTGTAGTATATACAAACATTTAAGCGTTTGTCTTGATGAGTAATCAACAAAATATTTTGTTTATGAATTATGAAGGTTGTGTTTCAATATATATATATATAATTGTTTTTTCTTGTGTAGAATTTATACCAGGTGTATGTAAAAACACCTTAATTTTTTGTACTTTAAATAGTGAATGAAAATAACATATATTGTGATATTTCAAAGGGTTTACATAAATTATTGTATTAAACATATGATGTGTTTGTATGAATGTACAATAGATGGTTCATCATTCGTAGTATTTTTTTAAGGACCTATTTATATATACCATTTGGTATATATTTCCAAGTGTATCCATTTCTTTCCTCTGCTTGAAAATGAATTTTTTGTTTGATTGTTAGCCATGTTTTGAAAGAGAAAAAGGGAAAAAAAAGTTTGGAGTTGAATAACAAAAATGACTTGTATAAAAAAAGGGTATGGAGTTGAATGATGAAGGCGACCTACATAGAAAAATAGAAAAAAGGTTTAGAGTTGAATAATGAAGGTGATGTCTACAACCTATGTAGAGAGATAAATAAGGTATGGAGTTGAATGACAAAGGTGATGTCAACGACCTGCATAGAAATAAGGGCTCGAGATAAATGACAAAGGCGATGTCAATGTTGATGACCTTCACACACACATGTACAGTTTGGAGTTGAGTGACAAAGGTGACGTTGATGTCAATGACTTGCACCAATGACCTACATACACAAAGGATTTGGAACTAAACAATGAATGTGACATTGATGATTTGCTCCAAAAAAAGGGGGGGGGAAAGGAGGTCCAAAGTTGAATGATGAAGGTGATGTAGATGAAAGGCAAATTAAGTTCTTGTTGGAGTGCAAGGGCATTAGCACCAAAGCCACATGTTGTGGCACCATTAGAGAGTTTAGGTTTACGGAAATAGTGGTTCACCCATGACCATAGATTTCCCCACCTTTTTAATGCATCAAACCCATCCATTGTTTTGTGATGAACATTTTTACAATAACACATGGATGGATTTCATTTTCATCCAATTTGAACAAGGCTCAAATTTGGCCCACTTATCTAATTTTGACCTTTTATTAACAAGATGTAGAATGTTTGTTAATAAACATGACATGTGTTTGCTTAGGATTTTTTCCAACTAATGGACCCTTTCCTTGGGGGGGGGGGGGGGGCATATCTTTGTCGTTAATTTGCCAAATGCCACGATTTCAATGGCAATTGGTGAACCCAAAAGTGGGGCACAAGTTTTCTTTAGACCATATTTTTAAAAAAATGATGACTAGATCATTTTTCTTCTTTGAGCCTTCTATATGTTCAATTATCAACTTGATTACCCTATCAATAGAAGAAATTAGAATTTGCCATTGAAACATTGCCTTTGACAACATCAAACCCAAACAACTAGGGTAAAAGGACCTATAATTGTAATTCCCCTATTATTGCATCCAATTTTTTGACTACCTACACATTTTCACTCTTTATTTTTTCACACAAATACTTTCTCATGTTGATGTTTTTTAACCTTGCACAACAACACTTGATTCTTGTAAATGAAATAATAATGTTGGGTTTAAAATTTACTAAAAAAATTGTATTGATTAGTTATAGCCACAAACTTTCATATAGAAGTCATATTTGCACATCTTGAAAATTAGATTTTGTGGTCAACATAGGATAGGTGCAATTTATCAAATTATAAGAAGAAATATTTTTAAATTAGAGGATTATTTTAACTGATAAACACATGATGAACCAAAAATGATTTTTTGGGTATTTTAAATTGATCTAGACAAATGTCATATTTAAATTTTTTTGGTCAGTTGCACACATTGAGTAATATTTTGTTTGTGAAGAATTGATTTAGTCTTTGTGAGTGTTTTATTATAATGCATGCATTAACCCATGTCAAAAGTTTATTTTGGATGGATGAAGTTTCAAATGCAACCTTGGGTAACACCTCCCCATATTTATATACACTCAATTTAATTGTGTTATTTCATGATCCTTTTGATTGATTTTGGTTGAAATTTTTACCATGAAACTTTGAATTTAATGGTCCTTGAAGCATGTTTTTCAGGCAATTACAAACCTTTTTGACCCTAAGGATTCAACTAGTGGCTTCTTGTAATTATTTTAAATGAACTTCCATGTTGGTGTAGGTTGTACCCTAAGGTCCATTGTTCAAGCTTTTGAAGTTGCTAGGCTATTAGCTTTGGCCAAGCCTTTTGGAAACATTTGGTCAATTGCAATGGGTGAGGTCTTATATTGGTTGGTGAGTAGAATTTATGTTTGTAGTTTTATGATGTTTTCTTTGGTCATTTGTCACTTCATTAATGTTGTGTGGTAGTTAGGGTGGGTGTAAGGTAATGGTTCATGGTATTTGTGTAATTTTGAATGTGCATCTTGATTGGGTGGTGTTGTAAGTAGATGTCACAAATGTTTTCAACACCATCTTTTAGGAACTTTGTGTGGTATGAGGCCAATTTTTCCAACTTTTTGAATTGTCTTTTTATGCTTAGTGCATTTGGTTTTTGGCCACCACTCCCTTTTGGGAGAATTTTTCATCTTCCATTTTTTGGTGGGCACATGCAAAGGTGATTTGTTCATCATGCTTATTGTTGCATTGGCGCACTTTCATGCACTATGATAGTCATTGGAAATTTGTTCATTTTGTATTTTCCCTCCCCTTAATGATGACATTCACATCATTGGCTTTATTTATGTCATTCTGCTTATTTTTGAACATTTTGTTTTTTAGTTGGTTTTTGTGGGGTTTGTGGTCCAACCTTGCAAATGCATGCCTTGGTCACCTTGTGGTTTGCCTCCTAGTTTCTTTTCTTCTACCAATTTTTGTTACCTTTCAGATAATATTAGGGGTTTTAGGTGTTTTTTTTGGATTTGATTTTAAAAATTTCTTCCTTTTCACAAGATGCATTAGACAAGGATGTTTGCCATGTAGATGCACTTTCAATGTTAGGGGATGTCCAAATAACTTTTGGGATCCTTTTTCAATGTTTTGCCTAAAGACTTTTCTACCTATTTTGTTACCCCCCCCCCCCAAACCTTAAACCCTAAACCTATCATCATTGTTAGATTCCTATTGAATCATCCTTCTATTCTGATTGGAGGTGATAAGCACTAGTATATTTTAATTTGTTCCCTTTCTAGGCCTAAATCTAATTCTTGTGCGGGCCCAAGGGTGGGTGCATGACTTTTTGTTCACCTAATCATGAACCTCTTTTTTTTGCCTTCACATGTTTTCTTTTGCATTGTGCATTAGATGGGGCGTCCTTCATCTTTTGGTTTTTAAGTTGATTCATTGCAATTGTGGTTAGTCTTTTAAATCTAGTGGGGGAGCCACCTTTTTCATTGCTCCCATGGTCGGGAATGGATTGCATTTCATGTTGTTGTTCAAGATGCTTTCGCCTGCGTGCAAGAAATGTGGGGTTTCATGTTGCATGTGAACAAACTTATGTCTTTCCACCACCTTCTTGTAAATCTTTTTGCTGACGCATAACATCCTACTATTGGCTAATGGCATCTGCACCTTAGTTGATGTTGTTATTATCGATCCCACTTGAACATATTTGGTTTTGCGTATTGATTCATTTGGTGAAGTGGTTGCAATAATGATTGTTCAAGCAAAGGAAGGACTTTATTATGATTAACATTCAATGGATGAGTTTTTCCCCTTTGCCATAGAGGTTTTTAGTTGCTTGCACCAACAAGTAGGTGATTTTTTTCATCAATGTGCTAACATGGCATGGTTAGCAAAAGGTGACCCTCTAAATATTATTTTGTGTGCTTTCTATATGTAGAAGGTGTTGGTAGCTTTGTAGAGAATTTAGGTTGCTTCTATTATGAAGTGTGCTATCGTCATGGCAAGTGAAGGGTTTCCTAAACTTAATATTTTTTTGGGGTTTTTTGTCCCTTTCTTTTTTTATATGCTTTTGCAACTAGTGAGGGTTCTAAAAACACGATTTTATTCCTTTGCCCCTTAGTGACCCACCTAAAGATCCTCTCTCTTGGTTCCTTCTTTTCCCATTTGGCTCGATGTTTTGTTTAATGAAGTTTGCTAGGGTTTCATCATAATGGTTGGATTTGTGATCTAGTTCATGGATGACTAGATTGGACTAAATTTTGAATTAAGGTTCAAATATAAATAAAATAAATTATGAAATGTGCTTAGACTCTTAAAGGTTAAAATGTGTTTTGAAATGTGCAATACTAAGGTCAACTACCTTGAGTAAGGGTGAGCCCCAAACAAAGCTAAAAGATGTTTTTCAAATTCGAATCCACAAGTCAAGATGTAGAGTGGGCACAACACATACCAATAAATTTGAAATGATTATTCTTCAGCCAATTATTGAGACCAATTTTGATATATAACTCTAGTTCTCAAAAAACCTAAGAACTTGTTGAAATAGCTTTCTATAAAACTGCAGGTTCTTTGCACAATATTTCATGGAAACTGCCCCTTCCTTTCTGTTTTTGTATGTGAGGAATGGGAACCAAAAGCCCAGAGCTGGAGGTTCGTTGAGAAACAAAATAACTAAAGTTCCCACCTTCTGTCCCATAGTTATGTTTATGGTGACTTTAACAAAGATGTTCTGAAACAACATGCTTTGGAACTTAAAAGTAGTTTAAAAAAAAAAGAAAAATTAATTTTATTTTAATAAATAAGAAATTTCCCCCAATTCAGTGATATAAAAAATTGGATTTTTTTCTTGAGAAATTAGAAAAATTAGTTGAATTAACATTCGAAATTTTTTCCCCCAAAAGCTTCCCAATTATTATGTCCAAAAAAGGAAAGACAAAATTTTCCCTTGCTTGTTCAGGAAACAACCTTAAAAAAATTTAAAAATTTACGCACTTTAATTAAGTGAACTTCTTGAACCCCATATTAACTTCTTTAATACCTTTCAAATTAAATTTTTTTTTTTTGAAATATCTTTTTCTACTTTATCCTATAGATCTCATCTATTGCCATAGCCAACAAATTCAATGCAACAAGCAAAAGAATTGAAAAAAAAAAAAAAAAAATAAAAAAAAAAAAAAAAAAAACTTTTGCACAACTTTGCACTATGGATCCTTGAAGAGAAAGCTTTTCCATGAAAAAGGAGGAAAGCTAAATAAATAAATAAATAAATTCTTAAAAAACGAAAAAGACAAAAGGAGGATTGTGATTAACGACGACGACCACATCCTCCAAGGAGAAAAAAAAAGGAAAAAAAACCATATAATTTATAATAAAAAATTATAAATAGAATATAATAAATAAAAAAAGAAAAAAGAAAAACAGAAAAAGCATGTTCCATAGCGTAAATGATGTTCCCAACCCTTGATTCACATCACTAGAGTGGTTCCCACCGTTGATCACATCACAAGTGAGATTGGCAAAACCAAGAGTAGAAGCACACATGGGTGCATCACCCAGCATGTCCCACCACTTAAGAGAAAGCCAAAAGAAAGTACCTGAATAAAGACACACCAAAGTGGTTATTTATGTTTATTGTTTTCCATGTGCTTTGGTAGAGTCCAGCACCATGTTTATAACGTGTTATTTACATTTTAACATTAAATTTTTTTTCCATGTGCTATGTAGCTGCTGTTTACAATTTTATTCATAAATGTTTAGGTAGTGGGTATCAAAATTATGAACGAAAATGTGAATTATAAAATTTTACAGTTATAAATAAACATTTCAAGTTGGGGAAAAATAGATAAAAATGAGGGAAATAAATAAATAATTTTTTTAAAGAAAAAAACTGTGAGGGCAGAAATTAGATCCCTGGTTTTTCCACTTGTCAATTCCACAGAGTTGCTCAGTCATTGGTCCCGTGGGATGTCGTTCCACCAATGGGTAATCGCCACCTCCTGTCAATAATAAAGGTCGTTCCCGTTGATTTCAGTTAGAATTGTCATCTGACTACACGTTGCAATGATGCAAAAGTAGACCACGCTGATATCTTCCACGGAATTGGCATGTTAGGAGATGACAATTCTACCCGAAATCGCGTCTTCTTCTGTGTGGAATTGTTATCTTCTCCGCTGGGCTTTTTTGACCTAATCTTCCCCCAAAACCACGGCAAAGTGTGAATGTCTGCGTTGTTGCTGAAGCTTTTCTCTGCGCTTGGAAAGTGGGAACTGGCATGCTGGTGACCCGCGGCAGCTCGTAGATTTTTGTTATTACCGTTTCTTGGTAGATAGCCTCTGGATGTGGCGGAATCATTGAAGACTTGTTTGGGGAAATTTGGTGCGATTTGAGGGAGCAACAACCTCCCTCTTTGCTTGGTTGAGCAAAAGCTTCGTCGGTAGACCGGCACGGAGGCGCGGTTGGATCTTTGTCATTGAAAATTCGTTTCTTAGGATTAAGAAGTTAAAAAAAAAAAAGGTTGTGAATTTTTTTCATCTTTCAGCATAGGTAACGGGATTGCTAGTGTTGGAAACACAGAGAGAGAAAGAGTATTGCAGTCTCCGGGGCATTTAAAAGGGGTGGAAAACAGAGAGATATAATACCATGGTGTCGTCTCTCACTTCCCCTTCTCCCGTCTCAGTTTCTGCTCGTTTATCTCCTTGGTCTTCACGTGCGCCTTTGTCAAACGGAAATGCTTTAAATAGTGATAGATGTAGTAAACTCGAGATGAAGAAAGAAATTGCACCCGCGTCGTCTTCTCTGAAGAGAATTCTTCAAGGGTTGGATCGACAGTGCATCAGTTTAGGCTCGGTCCAAGAACGGCGGCTTAACCCCATGCACGTGCTTTGCTCCTCCTCTTCGACGTCATCATCACCGCCGGCGCGAGTTTCGTCCCTGGAGGATGAGACTTCGTCTTCCTTCGTGCTACTGAATGTAAGTCTCTTTTGTGTGTGTTTTTGAAACCCTAGTATTATGAGAGCCCTCGTGGTGTACAATAGAAAAAGGCATCCTTGTCTTCGCATTTTTGAGAAATCTTTCTTGCAATTTTGTGACACTTTCTGGCAATTGGCTCTCTGAGAACATGATTCACAAACTTGGAAACAAAAGATTGCCATAATATTCTGATTCAAAATAGCTTAGCAAGTCTTCTGTTTGTGGCCATTGTATTTTTCGGAGGAGCCACAAGGACTGAATAGGGATGTTGACTGGAGGTTTGCTTTTAATACAAATTCCGCCTTCTATGAAAGAAAAGCTCCTCTGCAAATCCTTCTTGCAGAGGTGCTAGTTCGAAGGTGCCAATCTTTGAATTTAAATTTGTAGGTGTCAAGATGTCTCTTACATCAAAGAAAAAGTTTCAATGGCCTTTTGATTGTTGTGGCATTGGATGTGGTGGATGACAGCATCATACTGCAGCTGATGTTGGTGATGTGGCCCGACACCAAGCATTGACAGAAGTGGATGATGGCCCTGAGGTTTTGATTGAATGTCGGGATGTGTATAAAGCCTTTGGGGAGAAGCAGATTCTTAAGGGTGCTAGCTTCAAGGTAAGGTTACTTTTGATGCCTGTTGTAGTGAATGCTGGTCCTGCAAAGGGCCCTATCCAGAGGCAAAGTTGATGGATATAAAGCTCTAGGATAGACTGGAAAAGCTTTGGTACAAGGATTAGGCACAAATCTATCTTTCAAACTTTGGATATGATGGCCTACATGTTGAACACATGTTTCTTGGCACCTAGTCAGTTCCACTGGTTGTAGCTTGAAATTGCCAATTTGATTAGCGAAATGATGTGTGATTGTGTCCCTTAACCTCTCCCTGTCTGGGAATGAATCTCTTGACTACCTTGCATTCATTCTTTCAGTTTGTACATTTGTTTGTGGATGACTTTTCAACACTGTCTTGGTGGGTTGGTTGAATAGAGAAGGTACGGCATGGTGAGGCAGTGGGTATCATAGGTCCTTCAGGTACAGGGAAGTCTACAATTCTTCGCATCATGGCTGGGTTGCTTGCTCCAGATAAGGTGAGCCACTCAAATGCTCTGCTGAGAAAGCTATAGTTCTTATGAGTATTACAGCAGTTCCCAAATGTTTCCTTCATAATGGTGACCAGTAGGATTCAGAGTTATGGAGCTTGAGGGATGAGAGAACATACAGTTGCAAGACGTGGAAGAAAAGCATTTTATTTTTGGTATATAAACTGAGCATTGGTTACATGATTCTGGTTCTAGGGTGATGTGTACATTTGTGGAAAGAAGCGCCAGGGTCTAATGAGTGATGAAGATCTATCAGGTCTTCGCATTGGACTGGTAAGTTCAAGTTTCTCTCCTTTCTACAGTTTTCACTGTTGTAGAGCTTCATTACAGTTTGTAGACAATTTTGGAAAATTATAATGCCTACATTTGTTTTACACAAATCATTTGGCCATTGTTAGAAATTTCTCATTTATGTGGACTGGGTTGGTGGCAGGTCTTCCAAAGTGCCGCACTCTTTGATTCACTCACAGTCCGGGAGAATGTCGGTTTTATGCTGTATGTATTCTCTTTCATGTTGGATTGCACTGTGGATGTTGCGAATGTTCTTGATAATGGGAGGAGAACAGTCTGCTCACTATACTTTGAATGGGCATTGATTAGGATTCGGTTTGCTTATCAATAAGAAATTATAAACACAATATTTCATTCAGAGTATTTACTTTCTGGATTTCTATACTGATTTGTGATGAGCCTTTGATCAGGACTTAGGATTGTTTTGTTACATATTTGAAACCAAATGTACGAGGCACATGACATGTCGGTGCTGTGTTGTGCAGGTATGAACATTCCAATCTTTCAGATGAGAGGATAGCTGAGCTGGTTACAGAGAGCCTTGCAGCTGTAGGCTTGAAGGTTTGGGACACTTTTCTTGGCATTACTCATTATGTAGCCAGACCATGTATCTTGATCACAAAATAAGGAGATTTTAAGGCAACTTGCAATTTTCTTTCATTACATGACAAGTAACATTTGCCAGGGCCTACAGTTTGTTATTTGGTTTATCAGAATTCTGAAGAGTTGCATTCAAAATCAACTGCTACCTTTAGTGTAAGTTGTTTCTTGGACCAGGTTCATTGGTGCTGTGCAGCTTATCTGGGTTCATTGAAACCTCAAACAGGGAGTTGAGGAGCGATTGCCCTCAGAACTGTCAGGTGGCATGAAGAAAAGAGTTGCACTAGCCCGGGCCATCATATCTGATGACAAACCAGGGCAAACAGAACAGGAGGTACCCATATCTGATTCCCATCATTCTGAGTGAAAATTTGGGCTGTAGTTTTGAGATGCAGCTGATCAAGTTAAGGAAGATAAAGTTTGAAGGCCTCCATTCTGTTTGTATTGCTTCTTTTGGTTGGTTGAGCTGGAGAGGGAGGAAGGCAGAGAGTCACACAGATACAGATCCATGTATGTTGGAATTCCATTGAGATATTGGGTTTGCTTGCAGCTTGTCCTGTATGATGAGCCAACAGCAGGGCTAGATCCAATTGCTTCTACAGTTGTTGAGGATTTGATCCGTTCTGTGCACATCAATGGTCATGATGCCAGGGGCAAGCCTGGGACAATTGCCTCATATGTAGTTGTCACCCATCAACATAGCACTATCCGCCGGGCTGTTGATAGGTAAATGAGCGGAAACTTGTCAAATATGCTTCTGTATATTGGATATTTACATTCAGAAGTTCGACCATTATGTGGTTCAGATAAATCTGAATGTGAGTTCTAATGAAATCTTTCCTGCTCTGGTCTCAAAAATGTTGCAGGATATTGTTCCTGCATGAGGGAAAAGTAGTCTGGGAAGGTAAAACAGCAGAGTTTGAGACCTCAACAAATCCAATTGTTCGCCAGGTGATTCACAGTATGCCCTTTGAGGACCAGTTAGCAAAACAGGTGTTTTTGGGGTTTATTGTTTAATTGTCCAGCAGCAAACTGAAGATGGGAAATGTTTGCAGAGGCTTTATTTGCATGTCTATATTTTTCCTTTGAAATGATGAGGGGTATCTCATCCAGAATCCATGGTTTTTCAGTTTGCAGGTGGGAGCTTACAAGGGCCAATCCGATACTAAGCTAAAATCATGTAATGACCTGAGGTTTTCTGTCTCTGGCTGAAAAGCAGCTCAAGCAGCAGAAGCCAGTTTAGACCCTTTCCATATTGAGTACAGATTTCTTTGAACATTTGTTGCTCCTACACCCAATTTAACTAGGGAGGCCTATTGAGTGCTGAGTGTTGTGCTTCTCTTTGAGACCAATGAGATTAGTGTTTCTTTTGGTGCGAAATTTTGCCAAAATGTGAAAAATAAAAATTAAAAGGGAATATTTTGTTGCAATATTCCTGTGTTTTCTGAAAACAATTGTCATAATTTCAAAAAAAAAAAAAAACATTTGCCACATTTTCACCACAGTGAGTTAGCCTTTTTTCAACTAGTTTTTATAGTATTTAGACAAGCTCTAAAAACCCAGTGCAATTTAATGTTAAATCCCTCTTGGGAACTGGAACCCAACAGAAAACTGGTTCATCACCACTCGCGATCCATTTTTCATGGTGCACTGGTAGGTGTCGGTTCACTCTGGCCATGAATTTGGCATCGCAGAAAAGAAAGTGCCTTTGTGACCAGAAATGAGGGGATTGAAA
>Ga0209611_10011223_pt1 | contig 12978 bp, 10 predicted proteins | sample S1TSphgellanicum_3_FD_187693 | JGI IMG/M metagenome (GOLD analysis project Ga0209611, IMG submission 187693) | Host-associated microbial communities from peat moss isolated from Minnesota, USA - S1T2_Fc - Sphagnum magellanicum MG (SPAdes) (version 2) | ecosystem: Host-associated > Plants > Peat... | reverse complement strand
CATTTAAAAATGGCCCTAGACTTTGCACTTGCAATGAAATGCAAAATAAATAGGGGTTCTAAAAAACTAATTTGGGATTTAAAGTATGAAAACATGTCCTAGAAACCCTTAACTTAACTAAGTTAGACGAAAATTAAAAATGGGCTTTAAAATTATCAACTTATTTTAGCATGGCCCCAAATGATGTAATTACAATCAAATTACCCAAGGAACATTATGCCAAAACATGACATCCATGATATGCCATTTTGTGACTATAGTGATTTAGATGTATATGGCATACCTTTATGCCATATATGCAACTATAATCATGGATACAACAATTACTTGTGACTACACATAACTAATAACCATATTAAAAAACATGTTTAGTTGGTAGACTTAAATAGGCCTTAGGTAGTTCGTAGCATTAGGAGAAAAGGTAGGTCGAACATTTGGCTAGGTAAGCCTATGTAGACCTAAGTAATTTTCAGTAGCCTTTAAATAGGCTTAGATAATCCCTATGTAGGCTTAGGTAAGCTTGAGTAAACCTAGGTAGCCTCTAAGTAGGCTTTGGTAAATTTAAATAACCTTTAGGTAGCTTCTACTTTATTCCATATGTAACCTAAATAGCCCCTAGGTAGCTTTTAGGTAGGCATTAAATAGATATAGGTAACCTTTAAATAGCCCATAGGTGGTAGCCCTAGGCAAGCTTTACGTAGTCCTTTGGTAGTTTTTAGGTACTTTAAATTGCTGTAAGTAGCCTTTAGGTATTTTAAAATAGTCCCAAGGGAGGTCTAGCTAGGTCCTAGGTACACCTTAAGTACACCTTAGGTGTAGGTAGGCCCTTGGTAAATTTTAGGTTAACCTATCTTATCTAGGTTAGGTAGGGTAAATTGCTTAAGTAGGTTAAAAAAATATTTAGTTTAACGTGGCAACATAACATGTTACTAAAAAGTTTGTGATGCAATGGTAAGGACTTTGGTTCCCAATGTGAAGGTGAGGGGATTGAATACTAAAACTTGCAACGTAGGTAGCCTTTTTAGACTAAGCTAGGCAAGACTTGACTACTCAATTTAGATTCCTAGGCTATCATTCTTATGTGACCTAGGCTACCTAGTTATATTTTATAACTTTTAAATTGAAATCCAATGGCCTAAAATGTAAGATTTGACAATGAATTTATGTCAAATACAACTACAATCATGGCATTTGTGACTAGTGGTAAAAGTGATGAATCTAGTTCCACCATAGTCATGTGTAGTCAATGGATTGCTTTTGATTACCAATCTAGTTATCAATGCAATCATATATGCCATGTTTTGGCCTAGTAAAAATAGTCCTCTAAAAATACAAGGTTGTATTATATATGCATACCATATCACATCCACAACATGGTTACAATGCACAAAAAAAAGAAGATATTTATATATTTTGTAATCAACAATAAAGAAAAAGGGAGGGTTGGAAAGAAAATCAATGTAACATGCATTAAATTAATTTCAAACTTCATCAAATTAGTTTTGAATTTAAATCATTTGGTGGGTGGGATTAGTCCTATGTAGTGATCACCATGTACTAATAGGTTTTTAGTGGGATTTTGCCAAATGTTATTTTTTTCCTTTTTTTAATACCAAGGGTTTAGGTGAATTAGAATGAAAGTCAATTATCATTTCTTAAAATTGACAAATAATTTATAGTCATCACCTTGGATTGACCAAAACAAAAAGTTTGATTGGATTATTGTGATAAAATGGTAAATTACATGTTATATAAATCTAGGGAGGATATTGAAAAAAAATGATGTGATCTATCAAATGAGTATTGCATTGTATAATTATTATACAAATATATGAAATAATTTGCACAACCTACAATCTAATAGTGGCCAGATCTTGTCATGGATTTAAATTTATAGGAATTTACATAAATTTGTAATGAATGAATTATCAAAAGAAGTAGGTGGTATGATTATCAAGATCCAACAAACCATTAATGATATTTTGTTGAATTATCATTTAAACAAATTCAAGGCACAACAAGAAGAAAAACTCAAAGAAATAATGTTCATTAGATTGCAATAATTGAAAACTTTAAAAGAACAAAGTTGGAATTACTTTTTTAAAAATTAAATAATGTGAAAACACATGAATAAATGTCAAAACTGTTGGATAGACTAACCATTAGATTTTTATAAAGATAATTACATCAAAAATATATTTTCACATCACAAGCTCCTCAATGGTTATGTATCAAGATCTTGCTTAATTTAGCTATGATAAACACCATTGATTTTAGTATTGTTATCAAGAATCATTGATTGTTATGTTATTTGCGCAAAAATGAGAATGCCTTAAAAAGATATATCCATCCACTTTCCTAGATCTAATAATTCACACTTGGTGTGTGTTAATGAACAATTACATTTGACAACGTAGGTAAAAGAAAATTATTAGATAAGTTACTAAAAACCATGATGAAAGATGTTGAAAATTAATGATAATATTGTAAGATTTATATGATATTCACAAGTGTTCATTACAACAAGTCTTTGCTTCATGGTGAGTGGATGGATGAAGGAATGACTTTCCAAAGAAAAGGTGACTAGTATGGATGATGTTGTTCATTCACAATTATGATTTGTTAAGATTGAATTCTATGCATAAGAAGGGTTTTTTGATACAATATTGGACTTTCCTTCTTGTAAAATTCTGTGACCAAATTGAAACATCAATCCTTATGTATTAGAAGTTGAAGGAGGAGAAAAAACAATTGTTCACCCACTAGGAGAGGGAAGTTGGAGGGAAAATACTACAAAAAAAATCTATTCACCTATTTTGAAAGGAAAAAGAAGTTCAAGGGATGATTTTTTTTCCCCCACTTTTTGCAAAGGAAAAAATAGATTGAAAAAGAAATAAATGTTGTTCACTCAATCAAAAGAAGAGGAAGGTTGGGAAGCAGACAAATAAATGGAATTTTTTGGTGCAAAAATTTACATTTTTCTGATTTTGACGGAAAAAAAATTGTCACATATACAAGGATTTTTTGAGAAAAATTGAAAATATTATAGAAACATGGCCAGATTTTTGTACATGGTTGAAGTAGGTAAACCCTAAAAAAAAAAACAATCAGCTTTTTTTAAAGTGGTGAAATTTCGCCAAAAAGGGAAATTAAAAAAAAAAAAACATGAAATGATTTTGGAGGGTTTTAGTCCCCAGAAGTGAGGAAAAAATAGAGTAAAACTTGACAGATTTCTATATTTACTAGTTAGTGAGTTACCATCAATATAAAAGGCTCATTAAAGATTTGTACTTCGTATCTGATTTACAAACAGATTTGGCTAAATCTTCCTAGGAATGATCTCCATTTTTCCTTCATCTTCATATGCATGACTGCCACTAAAGCTACATAATACAATTCCTAAAAAAGCCACTGATGATGATGTTCAAATTTGTTTCCTATCATAATTGGCTAATAGCCAAATTTGGCTAAATTCACTTATGGATGATCACCATCTTGGTTGGCCACGTTACAAAATTTGAAAAAAAAAAAAAAACTGATGCAAATTGATTTGTAAGGAGTAGTTGGTAAGGGGAGAAAGATCAATTTACAAACCAATTTGTAAAAGGATAGAGTAGGTCTGTAGGTAGGTACGAAGTCCTTGGTCATCAGTGCTCACAAATGGCAAACTTTATTATTATATTGCTGCACAAAAATAAAATGCCGAGGAAAGTCTGACTTGTCACTCAAGCCTGAAATCTTCAGGGTTCCCCAAAATGGGCTTTGAGTGACAAGGCAGATTTTCCTTGACATTTTGACTGACATGTCAGACTTGACAGGCCCACATTTGCCATGGATTCGTGCCCATATTTGCACCTTTTTTAGATGACGATCTTCTATTTTATTAGTGTATTAGTTGTGTCCTGATTGATTGTTGTGTTTTTTTGGTGACTTGTGTTCTGGAGCTTTTCTTTGCCTTATGGACTAGGTATAACCATACGGACTATGACCCTTGTTTCATCCATCCATCAAAGAGAGTGGCTATGACATTTTGATCTAAGAAACTATGACCCTTGTTTCATCCACCAAGAGAGTGGCTGCAACATTTTCATCCAAGAAACAAAGGATTATGGGGGGTCATTTGGCCAATTGATAGCCAATGTTGGTACCTTGTGCCAACTAGTAGGTTACTCCTGAAATGAAGGTTCACGGTTATGGGTTATAACTCGTGTCCTGATAGCCAATCAGAGCGCTGGGATTCTCATTTTCATCAGTTACAATCTACAGAAAAGCCCATTTCAGACAGTTCCTTTCAATTGAGATGACACATGGACCCACATTTTGTGATTGGTGGGTCACTTTCAGCGGATTTTTTGGGGACGAATTTTGCCTTTTTTACGACCAAGAAAATTGGGAAATTTTGGAATTTTGGAAATTTTTCTAGTATTAATATAACTAACTTGCTGAAGTTTTTGGGAAAAATTCACCAAATTTTGTATCACAAAATTGAAAATCAAAAAACCTGGGACTCATTTTAGAATTGTCGTTTGAACTTCCGGCTACGTCTTCGTGGATGAGATGACTCTTCTTGGATGCTTCATGTTGATGGTTCATCGATAACAAGTCAACAGACTGTGGATAACCTCAGTCATCCATCTGTACATCCTGGATGAACTTAGGGTTAGGGTTCAAACAAGGAAGGTGACGAGACGGAGGAAGACAGAGAAAACATAGCACACGAGAACATCAGCACCAACGATGGCGATCATCGCCGCTGGCGCGTCGTTGCTGCTCCTCTCCTGTACGTTTTCTCTTTACTTCCTCTTCACTCCCCCTCTGGCCCGTTTCTCCTGAGTTTTTCCTCCGTTTCTTTTGCTTCTCTTTTGTTCTTGCAGCTGTTTTAGCTCTCTGTCATGTCCTATTGTCCTCGATCGCATGATTGTCTGCTCGATCTGACCTTGTGAGATCTAGTTCCTTCGCACATGTTTTTTTATATCGTTTTCGGAGACTGAATATGATTGAACAGCTGGTTTGTGTTGTACCATAGTTTTCTCGGTATGGTTGGTTGCTTCTCATAGACGATTCAATATAGTTTGGGAATACATGCGCCATGTGATGACTTGCATTCTGGTTTTGGAACCAGGATTATTTATGTGTTTGACAGTCTGATTTCTGCTCATAATTAGGGTTTAGATATGCGTTTTCTGCAATGTAATGATGGATACGATGTTTGACATTGGGAAGTCATTGCTGTTTAGGGTTTAGGGTTTATATATGCACCATTTCATGGCTTGCATTCTGGTTCTGGAACCAGGATTAACTATATGTTTGATAGTCTGATTTCTGCTTGCAATTACGGTTTAGATCTGTGTTTCCTTCTATTGAATGACGCTCATGATATCTGACATCCGGAAGTCATTGCTGTTTTCAAGATCGTAATTTCAGTCTACAAACTGGTGCTAATTGTTGAATTTCTTGCAGGCTTGAGTTGGCTGTTGCTTGGATGGCTGTTTGCCATTGTAAGCCAAATGATTTCTGCAAACGTTCTGCTGCAGCCATTGAGCGATGCTGACAAAGAAGCTGCAGCAGCGTATGTCCTAGCAGATGTAAATGGCTTCTATGGCAGGTACCAGTTTTATTTTCTTTAGGTCCTCTGTTTTGGGGTTTTTTCTTTGGCATTGTGCATTTCTTTCCCTTCATTCTCTGCTGTTTTGGTCATGCCTTTCTACCATGTGATTGTTGCCAGAAACTGGGTTCAAGCTCTTGACTAGCTAGATTATCTCAATGCCTTGACAGTGGGACAAGGGTTGTATCTTCTGGCAAATGATGATGGGGAGTTGGAATTGTCATTTCAGGTTGTGAGAGACCTACCATGCAGAGCAGGCACTGGAAATTCTTGAGTGGGTAGATGTAGAGTCACACAAAATTTGTGACTCACTTGTAGGGGTTGTATAATAATCCCCTAACTCTGTGGAAGATGCCATTTATGGTGTGAAGATCACAGAAGTCCTAAAATGCCCTCAAGGAGCAGAGATTGCTAAGGTATGCATATTGACCCATGTGTATCCAGGGGAGAGATAGCAAAATGAGTTCTTCAAGTTTGATTTCTCATCAGAGTTTTGGGTTTTGAAGGTTGTTGCGTCTGGTTTGCAAGCTGCTGTAGAGAAGGCAAACTCTCTTCTTGAGCTACACCATTCTGTGGGTGCATTGGCAACAATCTTCAAAACCCAAAACCCTGGTATTATGACCTTTCATCTTTGGTTCTGTGGGCTGGAACCTTAGAAGCTCTGAATGTTGGGAGGGATACATTGCTCTTCAACCTTGGGATCACAACCAGAACAAGCTCAATGATGAAGAAAGTCATTATGACAATATATGCTATACTGAGCTTACAGCTCTGGTGAATAACCTTGAATGAGAGCTTGGAGATACTATCTTTGTGGATTCTTCCAATCAAATGCTCTTAGGTTGCCATCACTGTGCTTGTTAGTTCCTCTTCTTGCAATTATGTGGATGTACTTGTGTTGTGTATGCATTTGGAGGTTTGAAATTTTCTTTATGCAATGCAACTGAATATGGAGTCCTAGTGAAAATTGTTCAATGTGTAAAGCGTTATTGTGGGTATAAATGCCATACTGCATTCATGGCTTTGATGATAACCTTTGAATGAGAGCTTGAGATTACTGGCTTGATTGGTATAACCTGAACAAAATCTGTGTAAATCTTGGTGCTTTTGGGGTTTCTTTGATGCAGAGAGTTTATGACTAGGGTCCCTGTGTTTGATTTGTGGTTGTAGATTTTTGCTATGATTGCTTAATTTCAACATTCATAGCTTGGTTTGAAAATATATTGCCACAGCACTTGCTAATTCAAGGCATGTGTCTGGTGAGCTTTGATGACTAGTTTGATGTGTGGTGGTTAGTGCTGCCAAGTCTGGCTTTGTGCAAAGTTTGAATTTGAACACCTTCTCCAAGAGCATGTTAAGTCATTGGTTGTAACAGTGTGTTCTCCATTTCTGGTTAAAAAGCTGGATGATGCATAGTTGTGGTATTGAGCTGGTGTCTCTGGTGGACATGCATTGATGTAGAGTTTTGGCCCAACAACCCTGGAATGATTTGGTCTCAGTGGCACTTTCATCCGTTTGGTGCTTGTTGTATGATTTGCTTAACATAATAAATTGTGAATCTGAATGATGTGGATGTACTTGTGACAGTATGTTGTCTGAATTTCATTTGCTGACTCTTACGTTCCGGTGTTATTCCAGTTTTGTCATCTTACAGATGTGTAGTACTTTTGGTTCTGATGAAGAAGTAGAAATTGAAAGCTTAGGTACTTCTGTCCTGTAGCAGTTCATCCTAGTAGCACTTGTCTGTTAGCACTTTTGAGAAGCTTTGCTCACAAAATGCTGAGTTTTTTGAGCTTGATGATATTATGTCATTGTGACTATATACGCTATTCTGAGCAAATTGCTCTGATGAAGAATGTTTGGATGAGAGCTCATAGCTAATGTCTTTGCTGGTATTTGTTTTGGGACCAATTTTTTGCACATTGCACAGTTATTTGTCCAGGTAAATTGGTTTTTTGTAGCATGAAAGACTTGTTATGTTGACTTTGGATCTCCTTATCTTGTTCTATGTTTCACTTAAGGGCTCAAAACTATCATAGACATGGGTAGCACTTGATTGTTTCATTGTTACCAGCTGATGAAGAATATGTGGTTCTACAGAAGCAGGGTTGGGACTTCTGAGGGTGTATCCTTCAAGAATGCACTAAGTGGTGTCTTCAGTTCTCTCAAGGTATTAAGCTTACTTTAGAAGGTTCTTAGGTGACCCAGTACAAATAATACTGTGAACTCTCCAGTTGTCCACATGGCACCTCCATCTTTGCTGGTGATGCAAAAATGGAATTGACTTTAGGCAGCCATTTGCTTTTAGGTGAGAGTGTACAGATATGTTATTCACAGATAAAACTCGTCAGTGTCTGCATCTGATCTAGGGTTTAAAGCCATCTGCTCACAGATGTATTACAAGCTTCCTTTCCAAGATGGGGGTTTCTAGATGTTTGCCTTCCTGTAAATTGAATCTACCTTGGGATGTCTTGTACATGAAGGCATACTGAATTAAACTTGGCAAAATGTATTAAGCCTTACTTCTTGGGATACATGTAATTTCTGCAATATCTTGCCTGCATCTATTGTACCAAGCTGGACTGAAAATGTGTTGAAGCAGTAGGAAGTTTAGATGACCATTTGGTACTTTTTGAGGCCATACTTGCTCAGGGGCCTCTTCTCAGGCTGCCCTGAACTTTTAATAAACTCATTTTCTGTCAGCCTGAAAAGAGGCCTCCAAGGCTTGTCTCAAATGTCTTTCTTCCTCTCATGGGCTTTTCTGTTGGGGTATGTTTCCCTCCTGTATAGAACACAGACTAGTTATAAATCTTGATTTCTTTATATAATGCTTCTAAACAGTGATGTATGCCAATGATTGTCTCAACAACTAATCTTTTGGTCTGCATATTTGAACAGCTTAAATATTTGGTTACCAACATCGACCTTTTCCTGACAACAGGGCTACCAGGGGCAGCTGCAGTTGGCTTGCACAGTCCAATCACCACCATCATTTTACTTCAATTCTGGCTAAGAGTAAGTTCATCTCAGTCCATTGGAAACTAGATTCCTTTGTTCTTATTTTGTTAAATCTGCACATTTAAATGTCCTCATAAGGTCTATGGATTTGTATATAAACATTAGAAATTGCTCAAAGAGTAATATCAGGTCATTTCACTATTTTCTATTCAGGTGGATTTTGAATTCAAGTATTGAGAAATTCACTATTCTTATGAAGACATTTTATATACAGACAGCAAGTATGACTCCCAGGTCTATATCTGTGTACCCTTGGATGGCAGTATGCATATTAACCTGTAGATCACATCCTAGTTTTGTAGTCACTTAGTTGTGGCCACGACTGAAATATCTGTTGACTCTTGCACTCTCTTAGCAGTTTACAAAATGGTAGGGCTTTCTGAGTGAGACAAACTGATGGATTCTCTTTATACCACTAAATGTCTGTTGGAGCATTTCAGTCTGTTCAACTTGTTTGTAAGTGTGTGGAGATGGTACTTCATTTCACCACTCCCCTTTAATCCTTAAGTCATGGGTCCAGAACATGGAGGCTATGCACCATGATGGCAGGGCAGTGGTTGATTTTCTCAATGTGACAGTGTGTGAGTAACACCCATGAGGTTAGGAGTTAGGACCGTACTTGTGCTCATTCTGGTTTGCTGGAGTTCACCCAATGTTTATTTTTCGGTGTTACTGTGGAATTTTCTCTGTGATCTCACATATGTAGTTGATTCTAATTGGATTTTGTTTGATTAGTCTTTGGCTGGCTACTGCTGGACTTGAAACCTGTCATATGCTCATTCTGCTTGTTTTGTTGACAAAAATGTTAACTCCTGGTGCTTTTTCCAGTGCATGTCCTTTGAACAGGTTTAACTCACCTTTCATCATTGGCTGCAGGTCTTTGAGGTCTAATGATTACATAAACAGCAGAACTTGACCCAACAGGGCCTGTTGGATGGGAAAGCTTTCCCAGAAAGTGTATATGTTGTTTTGTTATGTGATTTTTACTAACATTGAGAGGGTGTACCCTTTTTTTGGTCAAGAAGGTCAAGTTTTTGATGAGGGTTAATATCATTGTTGCTAGCTAATGCAGGTTAATGAAATTGAGCTTTTTTTTCATGTCATTTTGTTGACTTATAAATGATCTCATTAAGGATTGTGTTCATGGTGGTTGATGTGCTATTTAACCTTTATTTTGTAATTTGCAAATCTTTTAAGAGTGTAACTTAGGACTTAATTAAGGTAACAAATTTGTAGTGTGAAGAAGAGACAGGTATACATGGTTTAAATCGTTTTCTATTATGTGAGAAGTTCAGTTATGCAAGCTTCTTTTCTACATGTTGATTCCACTAGGGGCAACCATTTAACTTGTGACGTGTGTTATGGTGCATGGCATGTGATACTTGGTTTTGTTATTGTTTTGTGCATCAATTTCTGGATGGATGCTCTTGCTATTGTGTCATTTAACTAGTGGGTAGAGAAGATGAACAAAAGTAGTTATGTGTTCTAGAAAATACAACATGATGCAATACAAAAATTAAAAAAAGACAGATTGGGAGCAAGCTATTGAGAATATGAAACATTGTGTGAATCAAGGTGTTTTTTCAATGTATCCTGAAGTTCATCATGGTGAATCAGGTTGATTTCCAATTATGTAGAATTTAGCAGTGGAATTCAAAGCCCAAGGGACAATTGCTATCAAATTCATGCTAAGAAAAGAGGGCTGTGCAAAAGATTGCAAAGAGTGGTAACTCTTGGCAATGCAAGCCCATCATATTGAAAATTTGAAACATTCCTTATATGGTTGAACCAAAGAGATTTTGTAAGAAACCAAGAAAATTACACGCCTCAAATGATCACCTAATGGATAGTTCAGAGTGGATATAAATCAGATTAGAAGATAATCTGATCTGAACATGCAATTACTTGAACCAATAGAAAGAACAGCATATTTGCTAGTTCAGCATGATTATGGGAAAGTTGATCAGCATGAGAGCATGCTCACTGACTTACCATAATTATAGGATCGGGCTGATCAGCAATAGTTGTTGATCAAGATACGGTTTATGGTGTTTAAAGTAAGTCATCCATTGTTTTATATTCACTGTTTTTTAATATCAATAAGTGTATAGACCTTTCTTTCACATTTGTAGGCTTATGGTTAAAACAATGTAAATAATTTTGATTTTGATGTTCTTCATGTGCTTGTGCAACTGAGACTTGCAAATGTTAAAAGGTATTGCAATTCAAATTTGCACATGTGGATCTTGACTTTATATAGGTTGTATATGGGAAAGTAGAGTGTTGTTTTGTTACTCTAAATAATATATATGAGCTTTGGTGACTGGTGTTATAATTTGCATTTTAGTATAGTATGTAGCTAAACACATGCAATTAGAACATGGTGACAGAATTGAACCAATTGAAGGATAGGTTAAGTACAATGCAACATGGATGAATAAGCTTAATAATGTTCAGAGAATGTGTTGAAAGTAAGATGAAGGATATTTTGTCATGAAATGTGAATGTTATGTTATCTTGTAATTTATAGTGGTTGTGCATGTAGAATCTAATATTGTAAGGGGAAGGAATTGGAATCCATTGTTGAATCTGATGTGGATTTTGTACTCATCCCCATGTCTAAAGCGTTGGATACTTGTTGATTACATAAGAGTAGGTTCATGTATTGATGTAAACTAATTTTTATCAAGCCTTAATTTTTGATTGGTAAACAAGGAACTTTTTTGGATTGTGTTCCATTTTACCTTGTGAGAAATTCATATTACATCTTTGGTTGTCTTACAATGTGACTGTAGGACTAGTTGTGATTTGATTGAATGTGGCAAAATATTTTTGGTCGCTTCTGAAATTCCTTGTTGGAGCTATTGACTTGATTGCAGTTAATATTGTATCAAAATGTTGTAAAGGTCATAATGTATTTTAATATCAATAAAGATTGGAGATATTTTGAAAGAGGGGCATCTATTGGAAAGAAGAGTTACATGTGTGTGAAAAGCCATCTAGCCAATGCTCCAAATTTGGTGAATCCTGACCATTTTTCTAATTAAAAATCCTATGTATTGGTCAAAATTACATTTTTCAGGTCGAACTTTTGCTAAAATTCACCAATAAAAAAAACACTGGTAAGAACCCTCTTCATCCTTTGAACGGTGATCTATGTCAGTATAGATTCATGATAACTTTAGTCTTGTGTCTTAAGAATGGGTTAATGCCATCCCCACATTCCCAAATTGTGAGCCCAGACTCAGCTATCACCTCATTCTAGGCCCCTTGTTTTGGGAATGCCTGCTGTCACCCACCTGCGGCTTCACCATACACAAAGTCTTTTTGACATCTCTGAGCTACATCAAACAGGGGTCACTGGATTATTATAAACATAAGCTTCCATATTCTGTTAGACATTCATTGGAGCTATAACGAGCAGGTCAGTTCTCGTGAATTGACAACAACAATTGTCCCCTCCAACAATTGGTCATCGAAGTAGTACATCTTATTGTTGTCCCCTTAGGAACAGGAACTAGGCTCTAGTACTATAGTAGGTTTGGGGCTCATCTTGGTAGGCTTACTTTTATATGCCCTTCGAATAAGGGAACCTAATGTATCTAGAGGTGTGTTTTTGAATGTACCCTATGAAAAAGGATTTAAATAAATTCGATGTATTTATCAATAATGATAGACACGACACTCAAAATGAAATTTTTGCAGTGGAAGAAGTATATGACTAAAATGACTCAATATTTTTTATATCACTTCAGGAACATATGCGAGCCACAAAATGAAAAGAAAAACAAACCCTTCCACAAAAAACCTGACAAGACAGAGGCATTGCTGGGACCTCGCCGTTCCTCTCAAAGTGAGGGAAAGTAGAAGAATAGTATAATAAGCAGGCTAAGATATTCTAATGAAGCGCAAGCTGCTTTTACAAATCCCTTCCCTACTTAAGCAAAAAGCAAGGCTCAACCTGCTTGCAAGTAAGAACTCCTGTTTTGCTGCTGATTGATAGTGTGGCAGCGGCGCGTGGTCGCATCTGGATTGATGGCATCCAATAATCAATTGAGCTTCAAACTATGTGTTGGTGGCGCTGCACTCAAGAAGCATGCAAATTAGCTTAGACCTACTGTACATGTACTTACTTGGCCATAGTAATAACAGCAACAGGCGTCGATGTAGGGAAAACTTTGATGACAACATTACAACTTTACGACCAGGCTTTCTACTAAAGATGGGGGGCCAGAGTGAATTAACAGCCACCAATGCACCAGTTGGCCGTTCTGTCCACTGGATGGGTTGCGTTTTTTCATTTGGCGCCGGATGGGGTTCATGACAGTCCATTTCTTTTTGCTGCTGACCATTGT
>Ga0209611_10011222_pt1 | contig 12979 bp, 10 predicted proteins | sample S1TSphgellanicum_3_FD_187693 | JGI IMG/M metagenome (GOLD analysis project Ga0209611, IMG submission 187693) | Host-associated microbial communities from peat moss isolated from Minnesota, USA - S1T2_Fc - Sphagnum magellanicum MG (SPAdes) (version 2) | ecosystem: Host-associated > Plants > Peat... | reverse complement strand
TGAAGTAGAATTGGGCCTGCAAGTGTGAGGTCGACGCCCACCCTCTTGTTCCATTTACTACCTTCACCCAAACTTCAGCTCGAGTATAAAACCCACTGTGAACTACCTCTATGGCGATATCTCCAACTCTAGCTTGGTCTGGATCTATTCCTACAATGCTCACCACTCCAAATCCTAGAAAACGCAGAATTACGGCCCCTCTCTGTGGCCCGTTCTGCACAGTATAGAAATTAAACCTACCGACAATCTGCTGCTCACGAACTTCCTGAGTCACTTCCTCCACAGGCACTTCCTTTCCACTCGACGAAGACATGATCTTCAACACTCATTCTACCCAAGTTCCCACAGGTTCTTCCTAGGTTGCTAACTCGGAACGACGCTCTGATACCAAAAAGGAAGGCTCATAGAACACCCTCACAACTTTTGTTGAATTTCCCTTCAAGATCAATGAGGATGACTCCTCTTGTCTGTACAGACAGACTTACAATTTCCTAAACAAAGTCCATAGCTTTTGCACCCTTAGCTCTGCTAATTCCCAAATGCAGGCGCACATCCAATGCTTCCAAAAACGCACTACCAGAATTCCTACTAACTTCACTTTGACGCACGATTCTACAAACTCAGATCACCTTCTGTCCCTCTCCTTCTTCCATACCTAACCTTCCTTTGTTCTCCTCCCCTCAGATCAAGGAGCTGCCTTCCTGTAGTTGTTAACGCAGCGGAAGATAATCAGCAACCAGCAATCCTTCAGGCTCTCCTTAATTCTACCAAAATCTCCCTAGCTCTCTGTTCTACTCTCTCCCCAAAAATCTCCTATATCCTCTCTGTACAATTTCTCCCTTCTTTAACACATTCTGCCCCCGCAAAAACTCTCCGGACCAGACCTCAATTGCCGCTCTCCTACCCCTCCTACCTTTCGCTTGCCTTCCCCATCGTGTTGTTCTGCCTAGTCCTTCTTGCTCCTTTCGGCCCATCAATGCACCACCACACCTCCTCATCATTCGCGCTGCCATTGCCCTGTACACCCTCCTTCACACCCCAAACACAGACCTTCCATGCATCCCCATGCAGCCGTCATGGAGAGTTATCTGCCGCCAAAAATCAGGACAACTAATTATATTCATGGCAAAGCCCAAGTCCCTAATGTGTTCACACTGTGAGCCACCCGTTTTCACGTTACAATGGGTTGTCATTAATCATTTTTTACATTCTCCCTTGTCATTCACTAATGAGTTTATAGTTTGAACACCCGCATGTAAAGTGAAATTAAGCTCTTCGAGAATCCAAGATTTTCAACATGATCTAGGTATAAAACTATGTTTATTACATTTTTCCAAGTTTTTTCATATGATTTAATTTCCATTTTGATTTTTTTAAAAATAAAAAATTCGTTGTTACCTTATTGTTTACAACAAAATATTGCATTGTTGTTCATGAGTTGTATCCATTATTGTTGTAACAGGCATAAATTGTATGGAGGTTCAAGAAAGGAAGACCCAATCGATGTCTAGTGGCTATGAATATATTGTTAAGTCTACTTTTGAAAGACTAGTCCAATGTGTGAAATCATATGGAACATTTATTAATATAGGTGAAGATGTTGGGTTATTACATATCAGTGAGATAAGTCATGTTTGTGTGACTTCTATGGAGGCGTTGTTTGTTCCAACGGAAAAAATCAAGGTGAGTTTTCTATGAATTAAAAGTGCAAATCATTGTTATAATGATTATTTTTACACATGAAATTAGAAAAATTTCAAATAAATTGATTATGATTGAAATAAATGTGCAAATGATGATTTTAAATCAAAACAAAACCAAAGGCCACCTAAAGTTGTTAACCAAATAACTTGAAGCCAAACTTGGTGACATGTTGCATGTTCAAGCCTATCAAAAGGTTTGTTTTTGTACATTTCACAATGTGATTTAATTGTTGTCAACGCTTGTATTCCATTTATTTATAAATTACTTGTAAATATGAAAATTTTATTTTGCAAGAAAAAATAAAATGCCAGAATGTTAACAAGTTCTATCATTCAACATAAACAAGTACTAAAATTTTCTTAAAGTGCACATGATTGGAATTGTTTTTTAATGTTTTCCATAATGTTTAGGTTTGTAAAAATAACTTAATGTTATCTTGTTCATATTTTGAACACACATTCAAATTTGATTACTAATAAATATTTGTTAAAATATGTAATGTAATTTTTTTTAAATTTCATAGGTTATGAATGGGAGAAACTACATGTAGTAAATAAGGTTCAAGATTCGGCTTACATTTAATTTATTGCATATTATGGTAGAGAACAATGGAAGAGAATTTGATTGAGAACAAAGATAATGTAATGAACAAAAGACTTGCAAATTTGCTTATTTGTGAGAAACTAAAACATAATTAAATCCCCTCCAATATTAATCTTACCCATGTAATTATAGGTTGAGATTTCATTATGTATGTGGATTTTAGTTTATGGTCTCAGTATATATAAGCTTTGTTAAACATTAAACATGAGGTTGTTTTTTAAAAACATTATTAATAGATTTTTATGGGTTTTTATATGCATTTTTATGGCTTGTTAGCAAGATGAACAAGAACACACCCAATGCAAAAAACCTTACTATCAACTAAGTCACAAAAGGTTAGTTTGTTTTATTTAAATATTATAATATATTGAATGTGAATATAATAGTACATGAAATTGATAATGTGGCACACAAAAATTGGCATTTGCAAAATTTCATATCAATTATTTGGATTTATGTACTTACATATTGTTGTTCATTGTTTTTTTACAAAGCATTAGTAAAAAAAACTTAGGACAAATATGAATGATGAAAGTGTTGTTAACATGGTTTCGAAATGTGCGAACAATTATTATTGCACATATTGTGAGAAATGTGTTTCATCAAACAAAAAATGCATTAAAAACCACAACAACAGCAAACTTCATCAAAGATTTGTGAAGTTACAAGAAAATACACATCTATTCAAACGTTTTTGCATAGGTAATTGATTAGTCATATTTATGAAATTCATGTTTGATTCTTTTAAAAACCCAATATCTAATATATTGATTCATTTCCATAATAAAGTGGGGTGAGAATGGTCATTATATGATGTGTAAAGCGTGTGAAGCTTTAATTCCAACCTATTTTGAAAGTATTATGATGCATGTGACTTGGCCCAAACATGTTCAAAAGCAACGAAATCAACAATTAGAGTCAATTTTCCAAAATACATGTAAGTAACATTTTTTGTTTTCCAATGTAAAACATGTGCATGCATTAAAGTCTTGTGATGGTGATTGACATATGCAAATGTTACATTTGCAAGGGTCCAATGTGGCGAAAAAAATCAAAATTTTTTTGATTGGAAAAATTATCTTCCATCTAGGTTGGCGTATTCAAGTGTGTTTAGAGAGAAGAAGCCCAAAGATCATTACTTCAAACATTACGATCTTCAATTACATGCATTGCAATATTAAAACTTGCAAATTTCAACAATATCGATGGAAAAAGAAAATACGTTTTCTATTGTTAGACTCTTATTGTATGATGCCATTCCATGCATTGACTTAAAGGATTTGTGCAAAGAAGCAGCATGCACTACTAGGAAATGTCTCCCTGTTCACCATGTGTTTCATTGGAGTTTTGGTGAAATTGGACAAAATCACTATGATCAGATCGGCCAATCCTTTAGTGAATGGGGATTGGTGGCTATGGACAATTGACCTATTTTATTGTTGGCTAGTAAAACAAGGGACAACTAAGTAAAATCCAAGTTTAGTGAAATATTATGCCTAACAATTGAATGAAATTGTGTCATTAATGATTTTTGTTGCTTTTTTTACCACATGGTTCATTGATTTTGGAGGGTTTTTTCACCCTTTTGGTTGGTGAACTTTAAGGGGCTAATTGACCTCATGGTAAATTAATGTAAGGTTCTTGAATTAGCTTTTGGTTGTTTTACACAACAAATTAAAATCACCTTGTGCCCAATTTAAGTGTAGGAGATTCTATCCAATTTAAGGTCACCATCAGGTTCAACTTGTTCACCTTCATGTTTCATTGAATCCATCCAGTAATTTAATCATGGACAAGGATTCACATAGATTCTCCTAGTTACACAAATCAAAAAACTTACAAAGCACATAATGCATGATATTCATAAATTTATAAGCCTAATACTACTAAACTAAGGTTCATGGACAAGCTTGTTGCTCAATTGGTGCAACATGGCACACATTAGCCATAACAACTAGTTATACCTACCAATGGCACCTCCACTTTAAGTTGTTGCAATGTGAACTTATCACTTGTATTTGTAATGGACATTCGCCTTCAGAACCCTGCTAGACCTGCACATGCACATCCTTGTTAATATGAACGGAAGGCATCAACATATTTGGCCACATGTTCCTAGGGATGTTTACACCTTCTGGTGGATAGTACATGTGGATTATTTATCCCCACAACAAGTGTGACACCCTGGAAATTACTTCTCAACCCTTTGTACCACAAGATCATCAGTCACCGATACTAGGAATCCAAACAACCCAAGACTCCAATTTTCTTGCAAATCGATTGCCCCAATTTTGCCAGAAGTTGAGTTAAAGTGGGTGCTTGACCCATGTCTTGGAATTCAAATGCTACTTCTATATCCAACTACAAAAATACCAACACTATGAAATATGCTCAATGAGGGGATGGGATCAAATAGAATAAAAATCTAATTACTAGACTTTAACTTTTGAATGCAAAAAAATGTAGAACAAAGGAGAGTTGAGCAGATATTACCCAATGCAGGTTCCTGTACAGCCAATGATCTTTGACAAGGAGAAAAGCATAACATCACTGTCCACATCCTTTGTGATGTGAGTAAAGAGGGGCCAAGAGTAGGCATGATGATGTTCTACAACAATGTTAGGATTGCTTTGTACCTCTTGGATATTTGTTGTAGGATTATTGGGTGATGAAATCAATTTGATCACTATACCTCCTTGAAATATGGTTGAGTTACAATCAAGCTCACCAGCCCACTGGTAATTTGGTGTCCTAAACATTTCTATCAACTGTTTCTAGTGCATAAGGTAAAGGCACCACACCATTATCCTCTTGAATATATTGTAGAGTGCTTGAAAGAAGTGTACATGAAAACACAAAGCACAAGCAAAAAGTACCATTTGCTGTGGTCACCATCATTGAACAACAACATTCATAACTCGGGTACACTAGAAGATAGATATTTTTATATATTAGGTAGATTTGCATAGTTTATGCATATATTTGGACAATGTTGAAAAGGATCACCTGGTAGTAATAAAGAGAGGATACAATGTTTGAAACATTATAATGTTGGAGAGCAATGTTAAATACAACATCATTGATGAGCTGGTGTGAGCTAGTTTCGAGCATGATGTAACGTACCTCTGTCACAACATTTGTTGTCAATGCATGAAGTTCCTGAATGGCCATTGTAAGAGCAGGTGTGGAATAGTCATCAAATTGGTCAACCCATAGTCGGTAGTTCATTCTGTACAGGTGGGTATCACAGTTGTTCCCAGATCTGGATGTTGCCTCCAATAGTCTTCAAATATCATTGGATTTCAGCTGCACATGAACAGGAACCCCATTGTACAACTTAAGTTCAGAAAAGGACAGTGAACAAATAGTTGCTTCACACATGAAATTCCCCATGTTTTATGTTCTAGACAATGTGGGAGACTAATATGAAGATAATGGAGATTCAAAGGTATGGAGATCTATTTAGGCTGAAGCTTTTAAGGCATTTTTTTGGTTATTGGATTTTGCATATTATGCTAGGTTCCTTGAGCATTTTGAAGCAGACACAGAGACAAACAACATTTTATCTGACATTTGTGACTAGAAATGAACAAGCTCAAGGTATCATTCTGCATATCCTTAAAGGGATGGAAGGTTTGTTTGAACCCCAGGCCAGATACATGTGGAAATAAACCTGGAGTAGTAGCAGCAAACAACAACAAAGGAACATCCAGATTGAGAAGGAGAGGAATGAACTAACCTGCAAAAATCCATTTCATAGTTCGGAATGAGAATAACAGAGTCAGGGCCAATAAAACATTGGTGACATTCACATATCCAAGCACCATCACTGCCTACAATCATAGTGTCCATGAACACATTGCCATGTCAGAACAAGAATTCATTGTTGTGGCTTTTGTTGCGTGAAGTGCAGCAGATGTCCATGATAACTTTGCAGGAGCCTTGTCAACCACCTGCTATTGCAGTGCTACTAAAGAAGAAAAATAATGCCATGATGAGACTAGAGGTTCCAAAACAACACATAAATTGCTGGTGTCTTGAGAGAAGATCATAATATCCATCCCATTCTTCTGTATTCTTCATCTCTGGCCTTAGGTACTAATTGTAGTAGCTCCAAGAAACTTCTCCATAGCACCATTCCATTGGTTTCCTAAGGAACAAATAAATGATAATAATAATGAACATACATTATAACACTAACATTACTACTCATCTAATTAACTAATTAGTATTTAATCATAGCAATAATAATAACAACAATTATGAAGTTGGAATACACTTTTGAATCAATCCCTAAAATTGGGCCACTAAAGTTCAGCACAGCTGGTGGCTTTTTCACACCTGAATGTTTTTTACACCTTTTGGTTGCACAATTGAACCTATATCCAAGGTCAAATTTTCACACACAACGTTGCACTGGTTTGTAGCTTCTCCACTTCCTCCACTGGCCATTGCAACAATTTGGTAGTCACTTGCATGTCCAATCAAATTTTGCTCGATATTTCCTGCATCCAAGCTGTATGTCACAAACAGACATTTAGTATCATGATGTGCACAAGGCCATAATAGTGGGCCTTTGTTTAATAACTGGGTAAAGACCAATGTTGCATAGTTATCAGAAATAGCAGCATACACCTGACAGTTATGAATGCAAATTTTAAGGTTCACTTCCACTATCTCAAAAAATCGAAAAACAAGTTTCTAACAAATAACCACATTTCTCTAAAAAAAAAATTAAAAAAAAATCTTTATAACTACCAATTTTTTGTTGCTTCTTTCATGAAACCTACTAGTTCTTTAAGGTTTCCTTAATTAGCTAAAACTAATAATTCTCTAATTCCGATTAAAGGAACCATCTCCTACTAACAAAATCAAATACCCACCCAACACCAGTATACACATGAACACCAATAATTAAAACTGCAGGATAGTTACAAGTGCATGCTTGGGATAATATATGGTAACTTTTCTGACTTGTAACATAATCAACATTGTAAACGTACCATGATTGAAACCCATACCTTATTCACATCAACTTCCTCACTATCAGACTCATTGATGCACCCAAAATTGATCTGACGAAAGGTATATTGATCAAAAAAGTTATGGATGAATAGAGCTTCCCATAATCATAGTGGATTCCAAGACCAGCAACAATTTAGCTAAGGATATTTGGGTCAAAAGCATCAGTCTTGATTGAGTAAGTCCCAACATGTAATGGTCATGCTTTTTATCCTTAAGAGTTGATTTTAAGAACATGTTCCATGCCGAGACCAAGTGCTGATGGGTCTACACCCAATTTTTTGGACAATTGCACATGTGCCCAAATTGGGGCATCCCTGCATGCTTATGCTGTTTGCAGTGTGCAAGGGGTGGAAAAATTGCAAGGTGAAAAAATCTTTGCTCTTGTACAAGATAGGAGTTCCATCATTGTTATCTTCCACTTTAGTTGAATCCACTAAAATTCTCGACTCTCCATCTAGGCCTTTCCATGCAGTCATCAGGTCCTGACATTTATCAGAGTTCAATCTTTGAGGAGCAACAATTTTCGGATTTTGAGGAACCTAAAAAGCCAGAAAGCAAGAATAACAATAACCTCACAGTTAGTAAACCCACACACTCTGTTGCACATCAGAAAGCCAAAATCTAATTTATGAAATAATTCAAAAGACCTATATACTCAGAAAGAGGCATTTCAACTTCTCTTTGACATGATTTCTGCATAGTACCTGCGAAATGGAACTTTGTTTAATGTAAAAACCATGCAATATTTTCCATTCTCAAATTAACAACCCTTGCATACAAAACTGATCAGACTACAAAATTATCATCAGAAAAAGAAAGTGAAGTAGTGAAATTTCAATTACAAATTTGTTGCAAAATTAGGGGAATTATGTTCTTTCTTGGAAGTAGCTGGGAAAAGGGTACAAAGGGTAATGCATTTGCTGACCATTTGGATTTGTTTGATTGATCCACAACATGTAGTCCCAGAAGGTGATCCTTTCATGTGAAACCACCCACTAGCAACTGCATCAACCTGCTGAGTACCTTAAAAGAAAAGCCCATTGATCCAAGCAACATAGATAATCCATGATAAGGTGATACATGGCAAACCCATTATGATAACAAATCACTATCTTCAATTTCCATCACATTTTCTAGAAGCATTGCAAAGATTCTGTCATGATGTGGCTAGCACTCATGACCTACCATCATATGCAGCTCTTGCTCCAACTTCAATGCAAGCTAGATTTCCATGCTTCCAATGACTATATTAGGTGCATGGAGATTATATATGCACATAAAACATCTTGTACACCATACAGATACCATACCAATATAGGGAACCAACAAAATTTATGGCAGATATAGCAGGAATAGGATGCCATTGAGCTTGACCCAAAGGAACCACATCAAGGTGGAAGATAACAACACATCCCTAATATGTATGAGCACAAAATGATCTCAAGGAAAACACAAAATAATTTGACCTGCAAATATCTCACAGTTTCAAGGCTAAAAAGAGTTAGCTGAGAATGTCAAGATATGAGAGTCCCATGTTTTTAGACTCACTTGCTCCCTGGCCAATGTGAAGAAGAAAAAGACTATAAGCTAAGAAAAGAGACACAAACCCTAAAAGGATCTGCATAAAGGCCACACTATGATGAAACAAAGCATTTGGAGTTGTCACGACAACTTTGGTGCGTTTGCAAGGATCATGACAATTACCAGAGAACTGAGCTTGTTTCTTGAAAGTTGGGAATGTAAATAAGCTGGACTTGCTGCCTTGAAGGACCTGTAAATCAAAACCCCCACCAACTTGTGAAGTAATAGAAAAGGTGCCAGCTTCTATGCCTTCTATGGAAATAACACAACTGTAAATCATACATGGAATACCCACCTGGTGGAATTCTGCACAACATTATGTGAAACAAATTGGGCAATTTGTTACATAGAAGAAGTAAACAACTTGTATAGGAATGTTCACCTGCTAGGGGAGGAAGTAATAAGCTAGATTGTTAGGACTAGGCATGATATCCACAGGCATAGCTGCCACCCAAGAGATGGTCAATTCAATCAAATCAGAATTTCTTGCTAGCATGTATGTAACCATGGCAGTCCACTTTATTTAACTTCTAAATGGTTTCTAATCTTGCCATTGGATACTAAGGTTTAGGGTTTAGGGTTTTTTAGGATTCTGGTCTAGGGTTTTACATCATGTTGGACATAGTTCAAGAAGAGATGGCCATTGTTCTTGCACAAAACTTAATGCAAATCTAGCATCTAATTGCGACAGTAGGAGGACCCATTCTACAAATTGGTATCTCTTGGGAAACACTTTTCTATTGATTGCCAAGAAGAGATGGATTGTGTTTCTTGTGCAAAACTGAATGCAAACCTAGCAGCTGATGGCAATGGCAGATTGCAAATCAACATCTTTTTCTCTCTAACCCCTTCTACAAATTGCCATCTCTCAGGAACCATTTGGTGTTGGTTGCCAGGAAGAGATAGATGGGTCATAGTTCTTGTGCAAAACTGAATGCAACCCTAGCAACTAATGGCAATCTCAGATTCATCTGCAAATTGGCATCATTTGGGTACCAATTTGCTCTTGGTGACCATGAAGAGATGGGTCATGTTTCTTGCACAAACTGAATGCAAACCTAACAACTAATGGCAATGCTAGATTCTTTGTAGAAACACACGTCTTTCTCTCTCTCTCATGAATGGAACAAGTTTGTTGATTACCAAAAAGAGATGACCATCATTCTTATACTCAGGACAGGAGATTTTGGCGGATGGTATGGAGACGATAAAAGCAGAGTTGACTACATTGTTGTCCCTTGTATCTCTGCATATTTAAGCAATATCTTTCATCATGTTGTTGAACACACATACACACATACTGTCCCATTAGAAACGTGGTGAGAAGCTCGTAAAGATTGCGGTCTGTGCGACAAAAAAAAAATGTCACAACACTTGCGAAAGGAAGTAAGTAAGAAAGTAAAAACATACTCTGGCAGAAACAGTAGTAATGCGCGAGAAACAAATTTAGCAACGACCCATGAACAAAAAATAAAGTAACTACAAAAAGGAAAAGAATTGATTGCAACAGAAAATCAGAGACCCGATAGATGAAGTCAGCTTGTTAATAAGGTAAGATTGCCTCTGTCTCCATTTCTCTTTTGAAATTTTTTTTCTTCTAAGCTTGGAAACTGGAAGCAAGCGGCACCCAAGTATGTAGCGAGAATTTGATGATGGACTAGCAGAAGGGTGTCAGGAAGAAAATGCGGGAAGAATAGTAGCAGCAACAGCAAGGGATTCTTAAACACTAAACCGTTAGGTCTTGAGAGAGATGGGGATTGGTGGTCTCCATATCCCAATTTGATGAGTTAATGACACTAATTCACTTGGGTCTATTTGATTTCTTTTAAGGATTTCTCTTGATGAGCTTGTCGATCAAAATTGACCAGCATAGTGCAAATCCCAGTTACTTCGTCCTTGTTTGTGAAGGCATTAATTTTCAGGCAAGGTTTCACTTCCATTTAAAAATTATTGATTATTAAAACTTGAATCATCATCCATGGATAGAGGATTTGTTTTTGGTTTGAAAAATGAAGCATGGAAATTATTCAACAAAATCGAAACTTGGAACAAGCGCGTGAATGGGGTGGGATGTTGAAGCTTATATTATGTTGCTTGATTTGGAAGGGTGGGGTGGAGCTGGTGGGAAGAGGGTGACTCTTTGATTGTTCATAGGATTGCCTTGCAATACCTTGGCATATTAAACACCAGTGTTTTTGAAGGAGTTTTTGGTGTAGCCAATATGGCCATTGTATAGAAAATTATTTACCCAGATTGGGCTACATGTGGATTTGAAAGTAGAAAAACAACAAAATCTTTCATATTTTTGGTTACCTACTGGAACTCATCATTAAAATATGGTAATCTGGATTTTTTTTGAAATTTGGCTAATCTTGGCCATTTTTCCATGAACAATCCTTTGTATATATATGTTTAAATCTTACTTGGGCTCCACTCTGCTTCACTCTACCAGTGAGGATGAATTGTTTTTGAAAAAAGGATATATATGTCATATTAGTTCATATTTTGGGAAGGGAAAGGTGTATCTGTTGTTTATGGAGTTTTGTAAGTGAGATCCTGAGGTGATACGCACTGCACATGAAACCAAGGAGATCACATTTGGTAAGCACAGCCATGGTCTCTTGCAAAAGTCCTGATAAAAATAGAAAGCTAACTTTCAATCTAGAAAACTCCCAACACAAAATTGCTTGCTTGAAGAAATTGGAATAGAGCCAAAGTGTTTCTTTAGCACGCACTCTGGTGAGCAAGGAACCCAAGTGGAAGAAGGTAGATGCAGTTGCGAAAGGCTGTGAGAGCAGTCCTGTGACCAGTGGCATCACTCAAAGACAACATCTTATACCTGATCATCTCCCACATGATTGACCACTCAGTTTCACAATTGAGTATCACTTGTGTAACCAACAACTCTTCAGCAGTTGGCTGCCGAATGTCCATTTACATTGTGATTTGAGAAGTAATTTGGCTCATAGTCATAACAGTGCCCAACAACAGACTATGAGGTAACAAAACAGAGGCTGTGCAAAATAAGGATACCAGAGACTCATGGATCAGCTTTATAAGATCTACCAAAGCATTGAGACGTGACGCATACCTGCCAGCAGCATAGTCATCACAGCAGAGAAATGACAAGGACATGAAATGAGGAATTTGCCAAAAATACAAGCCAGCTACTAGAACCCAGCTGCCTGCATCAATCTGTCCTGCTGCAGCAGCCCACCTGCCAGTTCTCCCTTTGTTAACACCATTACTCCTACACTGCTGGAGAGGACAGGTCCATGTGTCAAGCAAATTGAGGTCAGCTCATTTGATTCAACAAAAATACAACATAATGTATTCAGTCTCTGAGGTTATGTTTAATTCCAAGTGATTCCTCCCACTGTCTGCGAATAAAGAAGTTGGACTACTTCTATTGACCCGCTACAAAACGTCACTAGCTGGACAGAGTGAGCAGCGACAGAAAGCTTTTCTCATTGAAGCCAATATTGAGCACAATTGATTTTGTGTATCTCATTCAAAGGAAGGGAGTTCGATAGAGATAGACAAGGAGATAGAGTTGTAGCTCACCCCATGAGAGGGGGGGATGGCCCCTACAACAGCACCAACCCATGTGTTGATAGGATGCATCTGCTTGAGAGGAGTATATACCAAGTGTAAAGAAGCACATTGGCAGCACCAAGTTCTGCTGTGATAGTGTTTGCCTGCAACCACCAGTGCACCATTTGTCAACCTCAAGAGAATTTCCCATATTCAAAACCTGACTTCAGCACAAGCTAGTGTCAGTGGTCGAAGATAGTTGGGATGGTGGCTGCATACTTAATGAATTTCTGAACCTGTCAAGATATAGCCCATACCAAAGAGGACATTCACAGAATCTCAATGCTGTGAATATCAAGCAAGCAATGTCTCAGGCCTTCAAATCAAGCTGTTTGACAAGGACAGTGATCATTTTCCTTACTGCGAGTTTGGATGTAATAGACAGCAACATGATCAACATGCTCATTACTTGGTCACACCATCATATAAGGATCTATGTATAATTTCTCACACCCATTCTGTGAGAAGAACA
>Ga0209611_10011221_pt1 | contig 12981 bp, 7 predicted proteins | sample S1TSphgellanicum_3_FD_187693 | JGI IMG/M metagenome (GOLD analysis project Ga0209611, IMG submission 187693) | Host-associated microbial communities from peat moss isolated from Minnesota, USA - S1T2_Fc - Sphagnum magellanicum MG (SPAdes) (version 2) | ecosystem: Host-associated > Plants > Peat... | reverse complement strand
AACACACAACAACCGACATGTTTTTTTGGTTTTGAATTTTCTTACCTTGGCAATTCTTGTGGAAAAAAAGGAAAAAATAGTGCAAATTCATGAAAATTGTAAACAACAACAAAATTGCCAAAAATCTGAGATCACGAGTTTTAAATTAAAAAAGTTACTCTTAATGAGTAAATTTTTAAAATTAATTATAAGAATTTCAACATTAAACACATAAAAAATTCCAACATCAAATTTATTTGAAAAGTTTTAAGTTTAATCTTTGAGATCATTTTAAACCTTATCCAATTTTAATTTTTTAAAAAAAAAATGCTAATGATGTAAATGTTTTTTGTGTGTTGAATTTTCACCATTTGGCAAACATAAGAAGGGCATCCATATCAACAAGATTTTTTTTTTAAATTCAAATTTTTATACTTTTAAAAATGATATAATTTTACAATGGGTTTTAGGACTTGTAGCCAAAATATTAAAATATTTTAACAAATTTGTACCTCCATATATGGTTTACAGCCAAAACATGGATAATTTTTGTTATGGATGATTTTGAAGAAGATCACAAAATTGAAAAAAAAAAGGATTAAGAAAATCATTGATATTATTATTATTATCACCATTTATGATTTTTTAAATGAAAATTTAAAATTCATCTTTAAATATTTAAACATAAACCTATAACAAATTAAATAGTTTTTTTTATAAACCATGTTTAAAATAAAAATAATAAGCATAAAATATTGATAATTTTTAAAATAATAATATTAATACTAATACTTAAAAATTAAAAATCTTAATCATATTTTTTAACATGGATTGTTTTTTATACACCCAAAAGAAAAATGGGGAAAATTTTAAGAACTATTTTAGGGGTTTTTTTGGTGTGGCATCATGAACATTCATCATAATAAACTTGTCCATGATGCTTAAAAAAAATTAGGGGAAAAAGTTAAAACATACATTCTAATTTACATAAATGTATACGAATTTAATATAAGAACAAATAATAATTTAGACATTTACATGCATCTTAAATTTTGCATGGTTGAACATTTTGACTTAATCATTAACCCATTCAAATTAAATGTGAAACTTTTTAATTTTTTATACATCCATTTCAAAAAATCGTGGTGAGTGCAAAATCTAATTCATGAATAATGGATTTAAGAACATTCAAAATGAATGATTCAACTCATGTGCAAATTTGTTAATAGTTCAAAAGATGAGAAAAAATTCACTAACCCATTCAAGTATATATGTGAGACATTAAGTTATTATGTGTTTTTCAATTTATATTAATAAGTGCAATATGCAATGTTTGAATAGTGGTTTCAATAAGCTAAAAGTGAATGATTCGATTCATATAAATATGTTGATAGTTTAAGAAATGTGAAAAAATGCACTAAACCATTCAAGTATAATTGCAAAATATTGAGTTGCATGTGTTTTGGTATATTATAATAAATGCAAGATGCAATTTGTGAGTAATGGTTTTAACATATTAAAAGTCAATGGTTCAACTTTGGTAAATGAAGAGATGTGAAAAAAATCACTAATTCATTCCAATATAAATGTGGGGTTTTAAATTGTTGCATGTGTTTTAATAAATTATAGTAAGTGTAGGATGCAACTCTTAACTAATGGTTTCAACATGTTAAAAGTTAATGGTTCACCTCATATACCATGTTGATAGTTGAAGAAATGTTTACAAAATCACTAACCCATCATAATGCATTATGTAAATAAATTAAAAGTTACCTCAATTTCACGTTAACAATTTGAAATTATTAAAAAATTAAATAAAGTCCAAATTATACTCATAAGTGAACAACATAGTGAACGTAACAACTATGAACAATATTGACCATTAATTAATGCAACAAGCCATTTACAAATTTAAGATGATCAAATATAATTGAAATGCAATTAAATCAGACAATAGTTGGAATGTGTGGGGGTGGAAAAGGACAAGATTTCTTTTTGTGCAATCACCTTGATAATTGGTTCAGCTTTTGTGACCACTTTTCCTCCATGGCTTAATGTTGGGTTATACATACGGGTTACAAACTTTGGTGTTACCTTCCAAAATAAGTTTAAAAAGGGGGATTGGGGCTTTGTGTTGAGAGTTGGGGCAACAACAGTAATAAAACCAATCAATCCATTCTTCATAAATTTGTGTTTTGTTGCCACTTGTGCCATCCAAAATTTCAAATAAATGTCAAATCTAGAACAACTCGGAAACCTAGAGATGGTTATCACGGGGATATATGGTAGGTTCACTGAAACTTTCATCTTGGTTGTAGCCAATGGGTTAAAGTAGTAGGTGACACACAAGCATTATCTTTGTACCTTAAATTTTATCCCCAATATGTGCAACTGGTGAACTTGTATAACACTTGTAAACCTACAATACTTTTGGTCAAGAATATTAGAAGTGTGATTTTTGGAGAACAACAACTTGTGACCAAATTTTCAAACGTGTTTATAATCCTTGCACCTAATCATGCAACTATTGATAGGCTAAATAAAGTTCAAAATAAGAAGATTGAAGGCAAGACTTTGCCATAAATTTTGAGGTATGGGTGTATATATATATATATTTTAAAAATAATTGTTCGTGTTATTGCATACAATACATAGATGATTCCAATTAGTTTGGATTATATTTGTGCATCATAAGCAAACCCTAGACTCTAAACATGTTATTTATGGATATGTTTTGATTCTTGAAACCTCCAAGGTTTTGTTTTGAGATTTGGCCATATGGATTTCAATTTTGGATCAAAGATACATTCATATTTATTTAGAGGCCAAGATAGTAGATTGTAGGTCACACCAAAGACTTGTGGGTTTGTAAATGAATGTGAGGCCTTTTAACAACATTGGTAGTATGTTGCATGAATGAAAGCTTTACTTTTCCAAGAAAATTAGCTTAAGTAAAGTGAAATAATCTTTGGTGAGAATGTCCTAGACTTTGATTAAGTAATAACAAGCCATATTTGACTATTTATCATTTGTGTGGTTTGTGGGTTCTAGGTTGTCAGGAAGTTGATGATTGTTGTGAGAACGTCCTATTTTGAAAACATATGCACAAAATGTCACATGTCTTCTTTAACCAATCGTGATGGTGGTTTTTATTGTAGTCAAATATGCCACTAATGGCTACATGACTACAATATATTATTTATATATTATATATATTATAGATATAATTTAATATAATATATAAATATATAATATTATTTTCGCATATTGATTATATAAAATAATTATTCATCTAATTTAATTTTGAATTATTTGTATATTGTATATATACGATTTGTATACAAATAATATAAAAGAATATTATACCACATCAATGTCATACATTCATTGAACATACGACTGGTCAACATACCCCAAGCGTTGTGGTCAACGTGAGCATCGTCAAACTCGATCAAACATGCTAGGATTAAGTTTTAATTCTTGAACCTATACAAAATGGTGTAAAGCCTTTCCCATCCACCTACCACTAGATGTGAAACACAATACTCACACATAGAATTTATAATCTTTCAATGTTTGAATATAAAAAACACAAAGTTTAAAATATAATTTCTTTTTCAATACTTACTCAAATGAAAATTTGAATATGGATCATTAAACTATGAAGCATAATCTAGATATGTGCACCAACTAAAAATTCAAACAACTAATTTTGAACATAGAAAATCACTTTTGAATTTGAAAATTTATAACATATCCATTATGTTTCAATACATCATAAACTTTAATAAATATATGTATAATTGAAATATAAAACCTAGAATATTTTTATTTTATTTTAAAAATCTGAAATATGAATATTATATAGATGTATATATACCATTACTATATACACATAACATAATTTTACACATAATTTATTAATCGACACAAACATGTATGTATATGCACACAATATATTGGTATTAATATATTAATATATACATATTATACATATATCATAATATACATATATATTCAATATTTATATTTTATATAAAATATTTAATTTTCATTATATAATTATTAATTAATAACATTTGTGATGATTATTATTAATATAATTTATATTTAAAAAAAATTTAACAAATTAATCATATCATATTTATTATAATCCAACCACTTAATATAACATTATAATTGTAGATTTTTTTTTTCATTCATTCAATTTATTGTAATTTTATAATTGGTAAAATTTACAAATTTAATATGTATATAAATAATCATTTAAATATGTTCAATATATGTAAAAAATTAAATAAAATTCCAATTTCAAAATTTCAAAATTATATTTAATCATACTTTTTTAAAAGGTCATTTTATAAATTTAATATGTTGATAATTTATGAAGCCTAAACCCATGGATAAATCTAATAAAACTTTGTTAAATTTGGCTGAAATAACATAAGTTTTCTTCACTATGTTATTTTGGTTAAACAAATTTTTTTAAAAATAAATTAGAATATCTTGATTAAACTTGGGTTGACTAAAGTTAAAGTTGGTTAATTTTGGTTTAAATAAATGAGGCTAAAATAGGTTAAACTAAACGATTTTGGTTAAATTTGGTTGACGCTCGAAAAAATTAATAAAATTTTGATAATTTATTGCTGAAATTGAATAAATTTGGCTAAACCTAGAAAGTTTTTAGTTAAAATTGGTTATATATTTGGCTAAATTCGAATGAATTAAACTAAACTTGGATACTTAAGTTAAATTTGGTTAAAATTGGTGAAGTCAAGTTACATTAAACCACTTATGGTAAACCTAGTTTAATTTGGCTAAACTTGGTTTAAATCTCTTAAATGAAGTTTTAAAAGTTATTTTGGTTGAATTAAGGCCAAAATTAAGCTAAATTGAACTAATTAATCTAAGTTTGGCTATTTAAATTTGGTATAATGTAAACTTGTTAAAGTTGGTACACTTGGTTAAATCAAATTAAAGTTTAAGTTATATATGTTAAAATATGGTACATTAAACTAAAATAGGATTAATTAGAATAAATAAGGTTATTTGAAATAAACTAGGCTACTTGGGGCAAATTAGCCTTAAGTAGGTGAAATTAGGTTACATTAAGATTGGATTAGATTAAATTAAATTAAGTTTAAATTAATTCATATTAGAATATGTAGCTAGGCCTATCTAAAGGTTGCTTATTAGGAAGAATTTAAATCCACTTAAGCTTATATTTAAAGGTTAGTTGGGATCTAATATGTCTATTTAGGCCTATTTAAGGTCTACTTAGATTTTTTTTTACCTTTTTACTTAACGTATTTATTTAGCCTAATTTGTTTAACCTACCCATGTACTTATTTAACCTAGTTACCTTTTATGGTTACTAGTCATGTAATTATAATATGATAGTCATTTGAGACTAAAAGTCTTATAATCATGACTAAAATCACATTTGACTAGGTCATATCACTCCATGACTAGGTTTGGACACCAGTCACAATATGTATTAGTCATGGATGCTCTGCTATCATATTTTGATAGTTGGATGAATATTTCTATTTTAGAACCAATTTTCCAAAAAACACATGTACAAATTGTCCAACTATAGTAATTGAGGATTTTAATATAGACATGTTAACAAACACATTACAATCAATGGAACTATAAAAAATTATGAATAAATATGGCTTGCAATATGTTTCTTTTGAAACAACCACTATTTATAACACTCAAATTGATCACATATGGACCAATGTGCTATTACAATGATGCCATTTTGAACAACTGAAGCTTATTGGATATATTATACACATTGCATTCAAATTATTAGACCATGTCCAAAAATTTATCCTACTAAATGATACGACATAATATCCATCACATTCATGATTATTCAAACATACATTATCAAGTTTTGAATTCGGCAAGGCCTACGTGTTGTGACACCTTGTTTCTTATGTTTCTTAAGATTTTATTTAATCTTGTTTAATTCGTTGGTACTTCTCTTCACGTCAAAACCTTTGTGGTTGTCCACGGAATACATTCAATAAACAATTTTTTAATTTTGGCATATCAACCTTATTTTGAATTTTTTTTGTCATTAATACATTCTTTTTCACTTTAATGTTTAATATCATAAATTGTCAACTATCGTACTCCATATCATGTCCCAAGTAGTAGTAGTTTTTTTTTTTTTTTTTGGTTGTCCACCCCTTTTGTTGGGGCAACACACTTGGTGACAACAAAAAATCCAATGCAATTCATAGAAAGGATTTTTGTGAAAAAATGGGCCAAAGTTGTTAGATTTCGAAGATACCACCCCCCCTTCCCCTTCCAAATCACCATATTTAGACAATAAGTTCCAACAAATCACCACAAAATATATCAAGACTTTCAGATTGTTTTATTTTCCTATTTGACCTATAGCCAAATTTGGCTAATTCCTTTTGTGGATGATCATCAATGTGGTTACATCACAAAAATTGAACAAAGAAACCTTCACTACTAGAATTCACGGTTTATCAAACCATACAACTTGATTAAATGATCCGTTTTGACCCCTACACATATCCATTTTGACTGGAATTGAGTGTTAAAATGACATGTGTGGTTTTTGATTAAGTAATTTGACCAAGATGACCTATTTGACTAGGTGTCAAATTAAACTTTTAATCAAGATGTACTTAAAAATGAATATCCCAATCAAATTGACATTTGATTTAGTCAAAAATGACAAGGGGTACCTTTATTACTTAGGCACCCTCTAGGTTTCGTTGGTCAAAATGGCACTTGGCCTAGTCAAAAAAGATAAATATTGTTTATACTAACTAGGTGCCCTAAGTCTTATGTTGGATAAGTTAAACATATACAATGTTAATAATGTATGTATCATAATTTTGGTTTAATACCAAATATGCTTTGAACAAACATTTTTAATGTTTATTTTGGTATATACTAAAACATATTATCTTTGATATATTTTTGATATTATTAAAATAAAATTTTCAATCTTGAACTTTTTATAATTAATTATAAGTTAATATTTTAAATCTTTCATCTATAAAGCTATTTATTATAATCTTTAGTATGTCAATTAGTAACAATATTACATTATTATGTAAACCAAAGCTTATTTGATCAATTTTTTGTTTACATTTTTTATTTGGACAAATGTTGTAAATATCATTTTTCAAAATCTTCAATTGATGTTATGTTAAGGTTTTTAGAATTTGAATTGATGATTATAATTAATTATAATTATCATGGTTACTTATTAATCAACACTTTTTGAAAGTATTAGTTACAATAGTTTTTTTATGTACTTTATTACATAAGTTTACAAAGTTTATTTCACTATAGTAATTTTCTGTAATTATTTTATAATAATTTTTTGTAGCTATTAAATAATTTTTTTTGAAAATTTTAATTTATTATTTGATAATTATTTTGAATTTTTGAAAACTATTTCATCACAAAAATTTACTGTAATTATTTGATTATTTTCTGAAATAATCTAATCACCATAGTGCTTCGTAATTCAATTATAGTAAATTTATGTAATTATTTAGTTATATTATTTTTTGAAATTATGTATTTATAATTATTTTTATGATTTATAATTACCCTGATATTTTTAAATTAGTGAATTACACCAATTAAAAAAATCTAATTACATTAATTTTAAAGAATTATTTCTTTATTTAAGTAAGGTAAAATAATGAAATTTTTTATTTACAATATTTGGTTGAAAAAAAAATTGATTTTGGAGAAGGTCATACACTTTGCAAAATCTTCAAACCTTGGCCTAAAGCTTGATGGTGTCACTCACAAATTACAATAAACAAAACTTAGGTTAGGACTTAGGAGCTTACAAAGATTCTTGACTTAGTAGAGGAATCAAGATTGAAGACTGATGATTCAAAAACCATGTGGTTTGTGAGTAGCAACCTTCAAGCTTGAACAAAATTGAGAATTTACAAAAAAAAATTTATTTAAAACAAAAAAATTGTAACATTACACCATATCCAAAAGGTAGTTCAAGGATCATATTTACCTTGTACAAAGTTCACAACAATTTAAGTGACAAATCTTGAGCATTTACTTGTTGTGTTTCATAACTTGCAACATTGTGCATTGAAGATCAAATTGAATTGAAGCTTACTATGATGGCACCAAATTACACAATTGTTTCAAGCGTGTTTCCATGGCATAATGTACATAGTTTGTCCCAAAACTAAAAGCACATATAACATCAAAAATAACTTAACATGTAACATTTCACCTACTTTGGTTTATTTAAAAAGTCATGACTTGGGCTTTAAAAATAAGACAAGTTACAAAAACCATAAATATGCAATTGATTCAATAATTGTACCTTTATGTAATTGTAAATGAATAATTTTATAAAAGTTGTTTAAAACACCATGTTTGATAATAGGTTACTTCTTTTATTTAAAAATTCAATTTATCTTTATAGAATAATAAAGAAAGTTAGGATCGATTACATCTTCAATGGGAAAACATTTTATAACTTAAAAATATCATAATTATCAACATTATCATAACATGATGAGAGCTTAGAACGTTATTCATCTTTAATTCCATATTTCTACCACAAAATCTTTTCCAAATATTTAAAGAGTCATATAAAAAAATGTTATAATGAAACTTGTCAAACTATGATTGATTTTTGTGTACATTATATCGTGAACACACCTTCAAACCTAACAAACATTTCTTCAATGCATTGTATAATTGTAGAATTAAATGCTTAAAGTCTTACTCCCACCCCCAAAGCTTTTGAAACTCACTCAATGTTTAAGCCTCACAAATTCACAAGTCACAATGTACACATACATATTAGAAATGAGATTTAGGTTTGGCAATCTCCTCCTACAAGTGGGAGAATGAGTATTGAAAGGAACCTTACACAAATAAGATTGATTTGGCAAATGACTTAGATCAAAAGGCATAAAACGGTGAAAATCTATGAGTGTAAAGGTAGAAGATGATGATATATGGTCCACTAGTAAAGCAATATTTGGTGAGGTGACAATGTGAGGGCATCACTTTAAAGATGATAGATCTTGGAGTGAGGTACCAAATCCGATGTGGCATAGTTTGCCATAATCAAATTTAGGTGAGAAGTCCATTTTTTCCCCCCGTTGAAATCCAAGCTTATGAATATTGACCCAAAAATTAAAAAAAAAATTGGTGATTTTTTTGCCAAGAAGAAAACATTGGTTGGGAATAGATTGTCAAATCATTTTAGTTTTACAAGATGGATTGAAAAGATAACCTTGAACTAAGGTTAGCAATGAAACATACAAATGAAGAAAAAGATTATTCATGGATGAAGTTGACCATAAATATGCAATCCTCCATAAAATGATAAAATGTAAACACATAAATCAAACCAAATTTATTGGATGAAATTTCAATATAAAAATTGCATTGTGGATGGATGACATGTTTCACAAATGTAATTGGCTTGATGTGGATACAATTGGATGGGTGGAATTGTGTTCATGGACAACAATAAAGACACAAATATGATTGGTCACAATGGGCGAACATGAATGACATGGATGAACATTAACAACATGGTCAAAATTAAAAACTCAAGAATGGAATCGACCAAAAGTATTGAATTAATCAACACTTTTGGTCAATGGAGAAAATTGATGACACAAAATGAACAATACCCACATAAATGAATCTAATATCCATGAGCTATTTGTTGATTTTTGCACAAAGTTTTGAAGAATGTTTCATATAGAAAAATTCCATCATCTTTTGTAGATTCATGTACAATTTTTCTCAACATTGAAGAATTTGATGCAAAGATGCAAAGACATAAGATGGAGATCAAGCTGTGGACAAGTAAATTATTGAGATTTCTGGTATGCTGCTTTCTAGTGCAGCTTCAATCTCCTTCTCTTACCTAGTGTACAGCAATTTTTCTTGGGTTGCTAGATCCTTTGATGAGTTAGGGTTAAAAGTCTGAAGGCAATTTCAGATTGCATTTACAGTGAGTCCTAAATGCAATGTTGAGACAGAAATTTACCAGGAGTTTAAGGCTGTAATGACATCATTCTCTGGCATGGCCATGAATCAAACAGAAGTGGGTTACCTCTTGTTGTATGGCTCGTCATGTGGTCCTAAAGATTGCCTACATTTTGAACAGATTCAAGGTCATTTCTACAACTGTTAGTTCACAGGAGAGCTCACTATAATCAGTGGACTGTACACACTCTTTTAATTCTATTCTACCTGGGTATTCGTCTGATGCAGTGCGACTGATTTTTGTTGCAATGTTTTTTTGCAGAGCTCTACTGAGCTAAGGCCAGTAGCTCTTTTGATTGACAAGAGCACTAGTTTAGTATATGTGTAAACCCTAAACCCTAAACATCTTGGTCATAGAGAAGCATAGCTAAACCCAGTCAGCTTAATGTGAGGGTGATGATTTGGGAAGTAAAATTATCATGTTACGACTGAGTGAGTCTTCCTACTGAGTCTTGAATCCATTGCTTCCAGAAATTATGTGGCAGAAACTCTCAGGACACAGATTTTTGGTAGAATTGTTTGATGGAGATTTGGGTAGAGAGTAGTAAGTAGTATTATGTTCTTTGATCAACACCCAACAACATCATTCTCTCCCCATGGGAGCTAGCCACTGCTTATATTTGTGATGAAGCTGGTGATGGGCCCAAAACTGGGATTGAGTGACTCTAAGGTTTTATGAACTGTGCACTCAATTCTTGTCATTCTAGTAAGTTTGATTTTGCAGGAAATTGACACAACTTCAGTTGCCTTCAAAATCTCATTGTGTAGTTTTCTGAGTCCATCTTCAAAATGAAGCTGTATTTACTATGTTGGTAGTAAGAGGCTGAAAATCACTCGTGCTGGCCATGGAAATTAACATACTCTAGGCTAGGAAGTTCATGAGTTTTTTGAGTGTTGTGGGTGACACTGGTTTTTTGTTTTGTTTTTTTTTCTTTTTTGTTTGCACTTTTGTGATGTGGCCATACTGGTGATCACCCACAAGAGGAATTAGCCAAATTTGGCTACAGGCCAGAGAGGAAAGTACAAAAACTTTAAGAAATCTTCTCATATTTTGGCAACCTGTTAGAGCTTGGAACCCATTGTCTAAATATGGCAATTCCAGGATTTTTTCCCCTCAAAATCTGGTGACTTTTGCACATTATTTCCACAATTATCCTTTGCAACTTACATCAGATGCTCTTTGTGTAAGATCGTTTTATGTTTTATGGATGTGTTGCCAATTATGCTATTTTTTTTTTTTTCTTCTGCTCGAAAGCTTCTTTTAATGGAAGGGTGGGAATTTTTTTTGTTGCCGCAAAAGAAAAAAAAGAGAAAAAAAACACCTGCTGTAATGCCAAAAAAGCAATTTAAGAGCTTTTTCACAGTTCCAATATTCATCCAAAGTAGATGAGACTCATCCAATGATGGTCCAAGACAATGGAGGAATTTTGCAGAAATGTTTGTTTACTTCTCAAATTCAGTCATGGATGAAACTCATATGAAATTTTCGGGAAAATCACGAGGATGACAAAATGGCCTTAGATCTCTATATTCCTTGAAATGAGTGAGATATGCACCACTTGGATCTCCTTGCAAGATGCACCCTGAATATATATACATATGGATACAATGAGGTGTGGAAATTCCCAAGTTGGTTGGAAGCATGAAACAATATATATGGAACTAATCCCAAATTCTCTTCCACCAATCCATATGAAAACAGTTTCAAATATACAAGTGATCACTTGGTGCAATTTGCTTCAACTTCTAGGCTGCATTTTTTGAGGCTGATAAAAATCCCATGCATTGTTCATTACCAACAAGAAGAAGAAGGACAACAACAACAAAAGCCGTTGACAAAGTTTTTCAATTCCTGAGAGAGAGAGAGAGAGAGAGAGTTGAAGTATGTAAAAAGGATTCAATTTTTGTTATTGTTTTTTGTTGGGCACAAATAGGATTCAACTTTTTATTACATGAAATGAGTTATGGTGTTTGCAGCTGGTGACGGAGAAGAGGAGTGAAGAGACAAAAGAGGATAAATGTGTTGAATTTTTACTACAATTGGGTCTTCTCTCTAGCTTCTCCCAGAATTTCAACCAAACAGTTATGTTTTCAAGAGAACAGGAAAAAAACAAACAGTAAGCTGGAAGGACTCAGGACTCAGGAGGTGGTGCTAGACCCGAGCTTTCAGAGCTGCCAGAAAACCCGGACATGCTTGCAGGCACTCAGGGCAGGTAGCTCTCTCTCTCTCTCTCTCTCAATTTGTGGGTCCTAAGAACAACTGTCCATCATGGATTCTAATTAGGACAAAGCAACAGATTGATTGATTGATTGATTGAGTGATTGACTGATCAATCTCTCTTGGAATTTGGGAATGCTCATTCCTAACAATACAACCACAGATTTACATCAACTCTCTGAGTCATGTTAAAATTTGTAGTAACTTTGCTCATGTGACCAAAATGAATGATCCCTAAACCCTAAACCCTAAACCTTACCATTGGATCCCATGGTCAGTTGGTAGCAATTCTCCAACCTACCCATCTCCTAATTTTACATAGTCAATGTTCAGAAACCTGTGCTCCTTAACTCAAGTTAATCCATGTAGGGTGAAGTCCGAGAGTGAGGGCAATCCCAACATAAGGGGCCTAGGACAACAAGCTGGTAGTTTATGGGAATAGGCATAATATCCCTCCTCTTTTCATGGATATAAGGTGCTCTCCAAATACACTAGGCAATTTCTCCAAATTCCTTGTGATGACTTACTTATGATGACTTTGGAGGACCACTTTACCTAGTGAACCCTTCCAATTAGGCCTTAAATTTGATGGGCCAATGATGTGAAATCTTGTTCCAAATATTGCTACGATTTTTTTTCAAAGGCTACAAAATTTTCAAGCTTAGAAAATGCTTTATCATTAGTTACACCAAGGATCCTACCATGGCCTAATCCTCCCCTGCACTAAT
>Ga0209611_10011219_pt1 | contig 12985 bp, 12 predicted proteins | sample S1TSphgellanicum_3_FD_187693 | JGI IMG/M metagenome (GOLD analysis project Ga0209611, IMG submission 187693) | Host-associated microbial communities from peat moss isolated from Minnesota, USA - S1T2_Fc - Sphagnum magellanicum MG (SPAdes) (version 2) | ecosystem: Host-associated > Plants > Peat... | reverse complement strand
CGGCAGGTAGGAACGCACCACCCACCCCGCTTTGCGATACGCGGTGGCGACCGCCATGGCCGCGTTTTGCAAATCCGAGAAGTTCAACTCCCGGCCTTTGAAGCCCGCCACGGCGGCGCCGAGCTGTGCATTCGTCAACCGGGTGTTGCCGGCGAAACGAAACTCTTTGACGAGCACCGTCGCCCCGCCGATGGATTCCAGCACCGGCGGCGGCATGAAGAGCGGTCCGGACTTCGGCGGCAAGGCGGGTTGCTTTTGCTTCTCGATCTGCTGCAGCAATGAACCCGCGTCGGGAGCGGTCTGCGCGTGGCCGAGGCCCGCGAGGCAGAACACGGCGACGAGCGACCAGATCGCAGCGCGACCCTTTTTGAGACCCGCTGAATCGTATGACACTCCGCTCTCCCGTCGCACTTAGTTATTCTTACTTAGGAACATGTAAGAAATTCTAAGTTAACAAACGATCCGAGAACGTCGCCTACGTCACGTTGCCGCGCTATCTGGACATAAAATTACCCCGAGCTTTCTAAATCTGGCCGCAACCGACGCGCCAAACGCGGCTTATTACATATTCTCGCATCCGTACGTATTCTGACAACGGCACATATTCCCACGTTGGTACATGTTCTGATGACCGCACATCTCTCTGACGGCGGACGTTCAAGTTACGGTATTTTTCCCCAAGCGCGCGTCCACTCATCGAGGCGTCGCGTCCACTCATCGAGGAGCCTCTTCTTCTTTTTATTAGAGCGCTTTTTGGAGCGCCTTACTCGAAGCGACTTTTTTGATAGCCTCGAACTAGGTCTTTTCTTCTCTTCCTAGACGCCATCAGCGAAGTGAACAGCCGGTGGGGGTGCATGGAGCCTTAAGGACGACTGCTCTCCCCCGTCGTCCTTAAGGCTCCGTGCATCCCCACCGGCTGCGCCCCGCCGGCTGCACCCCCACCGGCCGTGCCACCCTCATCGATGCCGCCTCACGTATTGAATGAGCGCCGCCAGCCCCGCCGCACCCTGCCCCTCCGGCGCCTTCCCCCCCGTCATGTCGATTCCGACGGCGAGTTTCTTGCCGAGCTCGACACCGAACTGATCGAAGGAATTGATCCCCCACACCGTGCCCTGCACGAACACACTGTGCTCGTAGAGCGCGAGCAGGCCGCCGAGACTGCGCGCGGTCGTTTGCGGATACATCAGCAGGGAACTCGGCCGGTTGCCCTCATAGACTCGATGCGCGCCGATGCGCTCGATCTCGGCCGCGCTCGCGCCGCTCTTTCGCATATCGGCTTCGACCTCCTCGAGCGTGTGGCCGAAGGCAAAGGCCTGGGATTGCGCCAGGCAATTCTTGAGCGCCAGATCCTGGCCTTCGGTTCCGCCCCAGGAACCGCGCAAGGGTGCGATGAAATCGAGCGCCTGGGTCAGCGTTCCCTGATGCAGCATTTGAAAAAACGAGTGCTGGGCGTTCGAGCCCGGCTCGCCCCAGACGATGGGCGCCGTGGCGAAGTCGACGCGCCCGCCGGCGAGACTCTCCGACTTGCCGTTGCTCTCCATTTCGAGCTGCTGCAGATACGCGGGCAGGCGCGCGAGCCGCTCATCGTACGGCAGCACCGCGAGCGTCGGCAGGTGCAAGAAAGTCCGGTTCCACACCCCGAGCAGTCCCATCAGCACGGGCAGATTTCTTTCGAACGGCGCCGAGGTGAAATGCTGATCGATGGCGCTCGCGCCGCCGAGGAACTCCTCGAAGCGCTCGCTGCCGATGACGAGCTCGGCGATGAGGCCGATGGCCGACCAGACCGAGTAGCGGCCGCCCACCCAATCCCACATCGTGAAGCGGTGCTCGGGGGCGATCCCGAAGCTATCCATGGCCGGACCATTGGTCGATACCGCGACGCAATGACTCGCCGGTGATTTCTCGCCCAACGCGCCGACGATCCACGCGCGCGCCGCATTCGCGTTCGACTGGGTTTCGAGCGTCGTGAAGGTCTTCGAACACACGATGATCAGCGTCTCCGCCGGATCGATGCTGCGGGTCAAGTCCTCGAGCTGGGTGCGATCGACATTCGATACGAAGTGCGGCGTCAGGCCGCCGCTCCATTGCGCTTTGAGCGCCTCGCAGACCAGTAGCGGCCCCAGATCCGAGCCGCCGATGCCGATGTTGACCACATGTTTGAACGGCTTGCCCGTGATGCCGCGCTTCTCACCCGCGCGCACCGCGCCGGCGAACGCGGCGAGCTTGCGGCGGGAATCGCGCACCTCGGCTTGAATGGCGGGGGGGCCCGCGAAACTCGAGCGCAGCGCCGTGTGCAGTACCGCCCGCTGCTCGGTGATGTTGATCGGGTCGCCGCGAAACATGGCGGCGATGTGCGCCGATAAATTCGTGGCGCGCGCGAGGTCGAGCAGCAGCGATAACGTTTTCCGCGTGATGCGCTGGCGTGAAAAATCCAGCAGCCAGGTGTCGTGCTCGACATGAAAGTCCCGCCAACGCTCGGGATCCTGGGACGTGAGCTCGCGCAGGTGCACGCCGGCGAGCTCGCCCGCGTGCGCCGCGACCGCGCTCCAGGCAGGGAGAGCAGAGTTCAATTGTTTCATGATAGGTACTCACTCATTGAGGCGCGCACTCATTGAGGCGCCACTTTACGGATCGCCGCGAGCCTATCGGGCTCGAGGGACGTCGTCGCCGTAATACTCAAGATACCATTCGACGAACCGCTTCACACCGGCTTCCAACGGGGTCTTGGGACGGTACCCCACCTCGCGCGCGAGCGCTTCGACATCCGCGTAGGTGTCGGGCAGATCGCCCGGCTGCATCGGCAATAGATTCTTCCGCGCGCTGCGCCCGAGACACTCCTCCAGCACCTCGATGTAGCGCAGCAAGCTGATCGGCCGTTGATTGCCGATATTGTAAATTTTATACGGTGCGCGGCTCGTGCTCGGATTCGGCGCATCGGAATTCCACGTAAGGTCGGGTGCCGCCACATGATCCACGGCGGCGGCGACCCCCTGGACGATGTCATCGATGTAGGTGAAATCGCGCTGATGGTGCCCGCCGTTGAATACATCGATGGGCTCACCGGCGAGAATGCGCCGGGTGAACAGGAACAACGCCATGTCCGGCCGACCCCAGGGCCCATAGACCGTGAAGAATCGCAGTCCGGTGGTCGGCAGGCCGTAGAGCGAGGAGTAGCTGTGCGCCATCAATTCATTGGCTTTCTTGGTGGCGGCATACAGCGTGAGCGGGTGGTCGACATTTTGCGTCTCGGTGAACGGCATATGGGTATTCGCCCCATAAACCGAACTCGTCGAGGCATAGACTAAGTGTTCGACCCCATGGTGGCGGCAACCCTCGAGCACATGCAGGAACCCGGTGATGTTGCTCTGCACGTACACGTGCGGGTTCACGATCGAGTAGCGCACGCCCGCCTGGGCCGCGAGGTGCACGACGCGCCGGAACTTCTCGCGCGCGAATAGCTCCTCCATCGGCGCGCGCTCCGCCACGTCGAGCTTGACGAAGCGAAACGCGGGGTAGCGGCGCAGCATCGCCAGCCGCGCCTCCTTCAGCGCGGGTTCATAATAGGCATTGAGATCGTCGAGGCCGACGATCTCCTCGCCGCGCTCGAGGAGCAGCCGCGCGGTGTGAAAGCCGATGAAACCGGCGGCGCCGGTGACCAGCAGTTTCACAAATTACGCCACACCGTCTTGCCGCCCGACGCCTTGTCGAGCAAGGCCAAGGCCGCATTGTGCGCCGCCAACTCCTCCGCACCGGCCCGCACGACGATGAAGCGCCGGCCGCCCTCGCTGCGCGCAACGCCGCCCGGGCGGGCTCGGCTGCGCGCGCCGTGCGGTTCGGCGCTCAACGTGAGATTGGCCTGCCCGCCGGTCATGGCCAGATACACTTCGGCGAGTATGCGCGCGTCGAGCAGCGCCCCGTGATAATCGCGGTGCGAATTGTCGACCGAGTAGCGCTTGCACAAGGCGTCCAAATTGTTGCGCTGGCCGGGGTGCATCTGGCGCGCGAGCGCCAGGGTGTCGAGCACCCGGCACAGCTCGTGAATCTTGCGCTCGGCCTCGATGCGCGCGAGCTCCGCATTCAAGAACGCCACGTCGAAGGGCGCATTGTGGATGATCAGTTCGGCGTCGCGGATGAAGTCCAGAAACTCCGCATGCACCCGCTCGAAAGTCGGCTCCTGCGCCAAGCGCTCGCGCGTCAGGCCGTGCACCTGCACGGCTCCCGGGTCGACGTCGCGCTCCGGATTGAGATACTGATGATAGGTGCGCCCGGTGAGGCGGCGATTGACGAGTTCGACGCAGCCGATCTCGATCACCCGGTGCCGCTGTTCGACCTCGAGGCCGGTGGTTTCCGTGTCGAGCACTACCTGGCGCATAAGAACACTACCTGGCGCATTGTGACTGCACCTCGCGCATGCGGGTCGCCGGCTGTGTCATCGCCACTCACCGCCCGGCCAGCATGCGGTCGATGGCGATGTTGGCGAGCCGGTCCACGTACTCATTACCCTCGTGGCCGGCATGGCCTTTGACCCAATGCCACTCGACCTCGTGCGCCGACACCGCCGCATCCAGCGATTCCCATAAGTCCTGATTCTTGACCGGAGCGCGCGTCGCGGTGCGCCAGCCGCGCGCCTTCCAATTCGGCAGCCACTCGGTGATGCCCTGGAGCACGTATTTCGAATCGGTATACAGCCGCACCGCGCAGCGGCGCTTGAGCGCGCGCAAAGCCTCGATGGCGCCCATGAGCTCCATGCGGTTATTGGTGGTGTCGGGTTCGGCGCCCGACAGTTCCTTGCGCTGGCCGCCGGCGATCAACAACGCGCCCCAGCCGCCCGGACCCGGATTGCCGCGGCAGGCGCCGTCGGTATAAATCTCCACCGCCGTCGGGGCCGCACCGCTCACGCCGTCGCGGGTCTCGAGACTCACTCGGAACGCCGGTCGGCACCGACCTTGGTGGTCGGTTCGGCCGCCGGCACCAGCACACGCTGGCGCACCCGGCGCTTCGGCCGCACCAGCGTGAGGGTTTGCACGCGCTTGCGCGCCTTGAGCAGATACGCGCCTGCGGTCAAGGCACGGCGCGGCCGGACGGCGACGTCGAGCGGCGCCGGTTCGGCCGCGGGCGGCGCGCGGCCCTTCGAGGGAAACAATCCGAGATAGCCGTACACGCTGTCGACGTCGAACCCGAGCAGCCGCACCCAATCGCGCAGCCGCCGCTCGGAGAGCATGCGCTGGGTCTGCGGCGGGAACGAGGGTCGCCGCAAGTACCGCCCAAACGCGCGCCGCGCGCCCCAGCCGCTGAAGGGATTGAAGCCGCAGATCATCAGGCAGCCCTCGGCGCACAACACGCGCTCCGCCTCGCGCAGCACCGCGTAGGGATCGTCCACGAGCTCCAGGGTATGCGGCAGGAAAATGGCGTCGATGGAATCGGAACGCAACGGCAGCGAGTCGAGCTGTGAACAGAGCGTGACGCCGGGTCCCAAGTCCGGCGCGACGAGTGTCGTGTGCTGAGTGCGCGCTCCATCCAATAGATGGCGCGCTGGACCCCAGGCGCCCACCTGCAACAGCTCGAATCCGAATACGTCATCGAGCGCGAGCGGCGCGAGCGCCGCCTCCTCGCGCAGCACCCGGGAACCGAGCGGGCCCTCGAACCAGTCCGTCGGGCGTGAATCGCGGGCTCTGTCCAATCGTCGCTCCTTCATGAAAACACTAGCGAAATTCTAATGTTACAGGTTAAATACCGCGCCAAATGTCCAATCTCGACCCGCATCTCCACGTGCGCCCGGTGCGCGCCTTCGCCGACAACTATATCTGGCTGATCGAAGCGCCGAAACGGCCCGGCCTGCTCGTCGCCGTCGACCCGGGCGACGCCGCCCCCGTGCTCGCCGAGCTCGCGCGGAGCGGCGCAAGCTTAGCCGCGATCTTGCTGACTCACCATCACCCCGATCATATCGGGGGTGTCCCGGAACTGTTGCGCCACGCGGCGCTGCGGGGGCCGAACGCCGGGGCCCTGCCCGTCATCGGGCCCGAGGATGCGCGGATCACGACCCTGACCCGGGCGGTGCACGACGCCGAGCGCTGCGAATTGCCGGACTTGGGACTTTCCTTCGAGACTTTGGCGGTGCCCGGGCATACGGTGAGCCACATCGCGTTTTACGGGCATGGTGCCCTGTTTTGCGGTGACACGCTGTTCAGTGCCGGCTGCGGTCGAATGTTCGAGGGTAACCCGACTCAGATGAACGCTTCATTGACCAAGCTACGGAATTTGCCGCCGGATACGCGCGTGTACTGCGGCCATGAATACACGGCCGCCAATCTGCGCTTTGCGCTGGCGGTCGAACCGGCCAATGACGCGGCGCTCGACTATCAGGGCGAGGTGGAACGTCTGCGTGCGGCCGGGGAACCGAGCCTGCCGTCGACCGTGGGGCTGGAGACTCGGGTGAACCCCTTTCTGCGTTGCGATCAAGCCGGCGTCGCGAAGTCCGCCGAGATTCATGCCGGGAAACGGCTGGCGGGGCCGGCCGAGGTTTTTGGGACCCTGCGCGCCTGGAAGGACGGCTTCCGCTAGCGGGCGGAAGGCTTGGGTTCATGGCACCCCTCACGCAACGCGGTTTGCTCTGGCTGCCGGGAGCCTGGGTGCCGCGTCGCAACCTGCTCCTGAGCGCCCCGCTTCTGGGCGTCTCAATGCTGGGCGCCTTACTGCTGGGCGGCTGCGCGCATCAGGCGCCTGCGCCGCCGCCGCGTGAGCCCATCACTGTCACCGCCCCGGTCCCGGGTCCGGACACGGTCACCGTGCCCGCCGATACCGCGAATGCCGCCACGGGGCCGCTGCCCGCGCTCACCATGCCGCGCGAATGGCAGCATCACAACGGCGAGGACTACGACGACTTGTTCGATCGCATGCGCGCCGGTTTTGCGTTGGATGAGGTGCAGGAGCCGGCGATCGACACGCAACTCGCCTGGTTCGAGCGCAACCCGGAATATCTCGAGCGGGTCTTCCAGCGCGGCCAGCGCTACCTGTACCACGTCATCACCGAGGTGGAGGCGCGCGGCATGCCGCTGGAATTCGCGCTGCTGCCGGTGGTGGAGAGCGCCTACGAGCCATTCGCCTATTCGGTGAGCCGGGCGGCCGGGCTGTGGCAATTCATCCCGGGCACGGGGGTGCGCTTCGGGCTGAAACAGGACTGGTGGTACGACGGCCGGCGCGACGTGATCGAATCGACCCGCGCGGCGCTCGATTATCTTCAGGCCCTGCACGATCAATTCGACGGCGACTGGCTGCTCGCGATCGCCGCGTACAATGTGGGCGAGAATACGGTGCAGCGCGAACTCGACTACAACCGGGCGCACGGCAAGCCGGCCGATTTTTGGCATCTGAAGCTGCCCGCGGAAACCCGCGCCTATGTGCCGAAGCTCCTGGCCATGAAGCGTCTGATGGCCGAACCGGAGCGCTACGGGATCGAATTCGCGGTGATACCGAATGAACCGTATTTCGCGGTGATCGACACCGATTCGCAAATCGATCTGAAGGTCGCCGCGCAGCTCGCGGGCACGAGCTACGATGAGCTGGTCGCGCTCAATCCGGGCTACAACCGCTGGGCCACCGATCCCGAGGGCCCGCACCGGATGTTGGTGCCGATCGACAACGCCGATGGCTTCGAGGCGGCGCTCAAGACCTTGTCGCCCGACGATCGCGTACCGTTCGACCTGCACGAAGTCACGCGCCGCGATTCGCTGCCGATGATCGCCAAGCGCTACGGCGTGTCGGCCGCGGTGATCGCGAAAATCAACGAGCTGAAGGGCGGCAAGGTGACCCCCGGCGAGTCGCTCAAGATTCCGCGCATCAGGGGAGAGTTGCCCGACAAGGTGTTGCTCGCCGCCGCGCGGGTGGACCGGCCGCAGAGCGAGGGAGGACGCCGGCAGCATCAGATCGTCTATCGCGTGCGCGCCGGGGAGACCTTGAGTTCGATTGCGCGCCGCCACGGTATTCCGGTGAGCACCCTCGCGCAGCTCAACAATTTGGGCTCCGGCGACTCGCTGGTGAAGGGCCAGCGCCTGGTCATCAAGGCGAGCGCGCGGCGCTTCCGCGAAGAGGGTGAGGGCTCGAGCCGACGGGTGCTCTACACGGTGCGCAGCGGCGACACCGTTTTCAGCATCTCGCAGCAGTTCCAGGTCTCCGTCACGCAGTTGAAGAGCTGGAACGGGTTGAATCACCGCCATCAGATCCGCGCCGGCCAGCGCCTGGTCATGTACGTCGCGGCGAGTGGACAGCAGGGGTAGTCGCCCGGCGGTAGGGGCGGGGCGCGCGGCGGGGCGTATCCTTACGACAGGCACAGCGTCGGTAGCGGACCATTGACGGCCCCGGCAGGGGTTACGATAAATAAAGGGGTTTTACGACATGGGATTCTTGCAGGGTAAACGCGCGCTGATCGTCGGGCTCGCCACGGATCGATCCATCGCCTGGGGTATCGCAAAGGCAATGCATGACCAAGGGGCGGAGCTCGCCTTCTCGCACATCGAGCGCATGGCGGATCGGGTGGTGCCGCTCGCCAAGCAGGTCGGATCCGACCTCACCTTCACGATGGACGTGGCCTCCGATGAGGAGATCGCCGCGGGGTTCGCACACTTGAAATCGCGCTGGGACGGATTCGACATCCTGGTGCATGCGGTCGCGTTCGCGCCGCGCGAGGCGCTCACCGGTAATTTCATCGATGCCACCACCCGCGAGGGCTTTCGCGTGGCGCACGATATCTCGAGCTACAGCCTCACGGCGCTCGCCCGGGGTTCGCTGCCCTTCATGCAGGGGCGTGCAGGCTCGATCGTGTCCTTGAGCTACTTGGGTGCGGTGCGCTCCATCCCGAGCTACAACGTCATGGGCCTCGCCAAGGCCAGCCTCGAAGCGAATGTGCGCTTCCTGGCCGCCGACTTAGGCGTCCAAGGCATCCGCGTGAATGCGATTTCCGCCGGGCCGATCAAGACGCTATCCGCCGCCGGCATCCCGGGACTGCGCAAGATGCTGAGCCACGTCGCGGCGACCGCGCCGATTCAGCGCAACGTCACCATCGAGGATGTGGGCAATGCTGCCGCCTTTCTGTGTTCGGATTTGGCCGCCGGCATCAGCGGCGAAGTGCTCTACGTCGACGGCGGGTACCACACCGTGGGGATGAGCTTTCCAGCGGACGGCGAGGGCGCCTGAGCGGTGGCGGTGGGCCACGGCCGCGGGCCGTGGGCGCCTGTCAACCGGAAGTCCTATCCAGCGTTTAGGGGTAAAATGCTGCCACCGGCACGGTAGCTGATTGATTGGAGAGGTCGTGATTATGTTAAATCGTTCAATGATTTGCGCCGCCGGCGTCACGGGTCTCGGGTTAGCCCTCGCCGCCTGCAACACCTTACCCGTTACCACCGACGTGGCCCCCGGTATGTCGGTGGCCAATTGCCATACCTATACGTTTGCCCAGGAGCATGTGGCGAACGCCGACCAGCCCTCGGCATTCGGCAATCCCCTGAACGCCGAACGCCTGCGGGTCGCCATCGAATCGAACCTGGCCGCCAAGGGCCTTCAGCGGGTCGCGGATCATGGCACCGCCGAGTGCGTGGTCGGCTACGCCATGGGCTCACGCCAGGTGTTCAACGACTACTATGGCGGCTTCGGCTTAGGGTTCGGCTACGGCTGGCGCCGTGGCGGATTCGGCGGCTGGGGCTATGACGGCCCGTGGGTCGAGAATGAAACCCGCATTGCGGTGGATCTGTTCGACTCGGCGTCGCGCAAGCCCATCTGGCATGCCTCGGTCAGCCAGAATGTCTCGGACCTGACCGGCCCGAACGCGGAGGCGCGAATCAACGCGGCCACCGCGGCGATTTTCACCAAGTTCCCGGGCGGCGCGCCGCCGCCGGCGGTTGGGCGCACGACGACCTGAGGGCCGCCGTCTCATCGCCGCGGTCATAGTGTTCGCGCACGAGCTCAGCGAACGAGCCATGTTGATCCGCGTACCTATCAACCGCGGCAAGGCCCTGACGCAGTTCGGCGCGAAGTTCCTCCGACAGTCGCTGCACATACTCACGCGCGAGCGCCTCTTCCGCGACCTTCGAGGCGTTGATTCCCATGCTCTTCGCCTTGGCGTAAAGATCGGAATTCAGCGTGACGCTGACGGTCTGCTTGGCGGCCTTCGGCGCAAAAACAGGGGTTCGCATGCAGTGAGACCCTTTAGAAGGGACACGCGTACCCTACCCGTGTTGATTACCCGCGTCTAGACCTTCGCCGATGCCCGCTGTACGAACGCGTAGTACAGCCCCGCGAGCAGCGCCGCCACCGCCAGCACCAGCGCGAAGAAGCGGTGCAACGACCCGGCCAGGAGCTCCGGGTGCTGGCCCACGGCCGTTCCCAGCCAGGCGAGGACCGTGCACCACAGGAGCGAACCCGCGAGCGTCGCGAGGCCATACCAGCGGAACGGCATCCGCAGGATGCCGGTGGGAATTCCGATCAGGTGGCGGATCACCGGCAACAGACGGGAGAAGAATACGCCGGGTGGGCCATAGCGAGTGCACCAGCGCTCCGCGAGGTCCAATTTCACCGCGCTCAAGCCCACATAACGGCCATACCGGACGATGGCCGGGTGCCCCAGCAGCCGCGCAGCCCAGTACATCGCCGCGGCGCCCAACCACGACCCCGCGGCCCCGGCGAGGACGACGCCGACGAATGAAAACTGGCCCTGGGTGTGCGCGAGATACGCCGCCGGCGGGATGATCACCTCGCTCGGTATCGGCACCAAGGTACTCTCGAGCGCCATGAGGCCTGCTATCAACCAATAGCCCCCCTGGCTCAGGGTGGCCAAGTACCAGTCCGAGAACTGATGCAGCAGTGCCGCCAACTAGGAGCCTGTACGCCGGGCGCGCGCGCTCAAGACAGGCTCACTCACTCGATGGCCTGCGGGTTCAAGACCACCTTGGCGTCCGCGCGCGCGGCGGCGGCGTAGCTCTGCGCTTCGGTCGAGGCGATTTGCGCGGCAACCTCGCGGCGCAACTCCGCCACCGGCTGTTTCGAATCGTCCGGATCCTCGCGGACCGCCGTCAAGGCGACCACCGCCGCGTCGCCGTTCGCCAGCCGCACTTCGCTGTACAGAGGTTTGGGTGTGGGTTTGGGCTCGCCGAAGACGTCGGTACGAATCTCGAGCGGCACTTGGCCGTCGGTCCGGGAGACGAATTTGGGGGTCGGCGGGGCCACGCCGAGGCTCTTCGCCACGGCGTCCCACGACTCGCCCGCCGTCAGGCGGCGGGCCGCGTCCGCCGCCGCGGCGGCGGCGAGTTCGATGCCGCGCTGTTTCTTCAATGCGGCGAGTACCTCGGCCTTGACCGCCTCGAGCGGCTTTTGCTGCGGCAGCTTGTGATCCGTCGCATGCAGCACGACGCCGCGGCCTTTTTCGACTTCGACCATCGGACTCAAGCGCCCATCGAGTACGTCCTGGCTGAAGGCCGCATCGAGCACCGCGGGCACATGGCCCAACGCCCCGCCGCCGTCGGTGCGGCTGAAATCGGCCACCTCCTGTACGGTGAGGCCGGCCTTTTTCGCCACGCTGTCGATGTCCGTGGCGTTCTGCAGCGCCGCGTCGGCGAGTTCGTCCTGCGCGCTGTTGAACAGCCGCTCCGCCTCATTGCGCCGATATTCGGTTTCCATCTCGCTCCTGCTCGCCTCGAAGCTCTTGACGGTCGAGGGCTGTATCCCGTCGAGTTTCAAGATGTGGTAGCCGAACTGGGTCTTCACGGGCCCGCGAATCTCATCGACTTTCATGCTGTAGGCCGCATCCGCGAACGGCGCCACCCACACCTTGCGCTCCGACCACCCCAAGTCGCCGCCTTGCGTCGCGGAGCCGGGATCCTGCGAGAATTCCTTGGCCAGTTTCGAGAAATCCTCACCCGCTAGAGCGCGCTTCAAGATCTCCTCGGCTTTGGCCTTGGCCGCCGCGTCCTCCTTGGGGTCGGTCACCGAGAAGAGGATATGCCGCACGCGGCGCTGTTCGCCTTGCACGAAGCGCTCCGGAGTCTTGGTTTTCTGCTCCTCGTAATACGCCTTCAACTGCGCGTCATCGACTTTCACGTTGGCCGCGATTTGCGCGAGGCTGATCTCGATGTACTGGAGGTTCACCGTCTCCGGCGTCATGTAGTCGGCCTTGTGCGCGGCGTAGTACGCCGAGATGGCGGCATCGTCGGGGTTGGCCTGGCTCGCGTACTTTTCGGCGGACAGCGACAGCCACGCGATTTCGCGCTGCTGGCGGGTCAGCGCCATGATCTGCTTGACTTCGCTCTGCGTGGCGAAGCTCGACAGCGTCAGCGCGGAATCGAGTTGGCTGAGCTTGACGTCACGCGCGAACAGCGCTTCGATCTCGGGGATCGAACGGCCCTGCGACTTGAGCACGGCGACCGCATGCGCCTGGTCGAATTTACCGTCCACTTGAAAGGCCGGCTCCCGCGCCATGGCCTTGAGCAATTCCTGATCGCTGACCCGATAGCCGAGCGCATCGGCGCGGCTGACGATGGCTTCGCTGTTCACGTACTCGTCCAGCACCCGCTCCTTCAGTGCATTGCGTTGCGCGTCGCTGACCTGGCCGTTGGATTGCCGTTCGAGGCGCGCCAGCTGCTGCTGATAGGCCTGCCGTACTTCGTTGACGGACACCTCGTTGCCGTTCACCTTGGCCGCGTAGTTGGGTGCCCCCAAGCTCCAGTTGATCCCCCAGAGCACGAACACCAAGCCGATCGCGCCCAAGATCACATACGCGACCCAGCCGGTTATCTTGTCGTGAATCGTCTGCAGCATTGACTTAAAGCCCCTAAACCCCTCGCGCGATTCGCACCGGGGTCCATACCCCTCGGCGCGGCCTTACGGCTCGCGCGACCTCTTGAAGGAAATGGCGGAGTGGACGGGACTCGAACCCGCGACCCCCGGCGTGACAGGCCGGTATTCTAACCAGCTGAACTACCACTCCGCTGTTGGTGGGTGC
>Ga0209611_10011217_pt1 | contig 12988 bp, 8 predicted proteins | sample S1TSphgellanicum_3_FD_187693 | JGI IMG/M metagenome (GOLD analysis project Ga0209611, IMG submission 187693) | Host-associated microbial communities from peat moss isolated from Minnesota, USA - S1T2_Fc - Sphagnum magellanicum MG (SPAdes) (version 2) | ecosystem: Host-associated > Plants > Peat... | reverse complement strand
TTCCTCTCCCATAACTAACCATGGTGGTTCCATAACTAACCACGGTGGTTAGCTATGAACTAATCATGGTAGTTAGCTATGTACTAACCATCCACATGGATCTACCTACCTAAGAGCCACCAAGTGATGCACCTACTAACCCACCTACACAAAAACCTTTACACTCCCTACCCACTTACCTATGATAGGTATCCACTTACATATATAGGCCACTAGTTGACCCCATTTACATACAAAGACCTACCATACATCCGGATCCTTAAGAAACAAGACAAAGTAGGAATTATCAGAAAATTAATTTAAACAAACTCTAATGCCCATGTGTTTGAATTTTGAGATTAATAAATGTGTGAAAAATATATGAAGTCCATGCCATGAAATTTACATTAATTTAGCTTAGCTCTAAGCACAAGTGCATTTCAGATTACCTCATTTAATTTATACATAACAACTTGTGTTCCTCAACATAGAAATTAGAATACAATTGAACTAAAATTGCACAAGAACAAAAACAATAAAATTTAGATGCATAGAAATGGAGTATATCTTGGAAATAAGTGGAAATTATTTTCCACTTATAATATTTAAGTGGAAAATAATTTTATTAAATCAAATTAATTGCCTCCCTGTACCTACTTCTAGAGATTTAACTCCAAAGTACCTAGTCTTTAATTTAAATGGAATTAAGTGGAATCAAATGGCTTGCCGCCTTGTACCTGCTTGCTTCTAGTGATTTAAGTCCAAAGTAATTAGTCTTTTAATCTAGGTCTAAGTTACCAGGGTGTTTTATATAGTTGTGTTTGAAAATCACCTAGTTTTTACCCTAAGGTGAGGTTACCTTACTCTAAGGCTACTTCTATGGTTGAGATCAGGATTGGCCAGATATAGGTAAGTAGGTTGGTTATCAACATGAACAATGCCCTGGTTAGCAACTATTCATATCCGGACTCTGCCCATTTTCCAAATTTGGAACTATTGGTAACCAGCTTTTGTAGCTCCATTTACATATCCTTATTCATATGCATATATGCAAACCCACATGATTCATCATTCATATCCATGGATATATTTTTATAAGACCTTAAATATGCATAGTTATGTTATACATATCCATATGTGGTGTTTAGGGTGTGGATATGTACATCCATATATGCATATCCTTTATAGGATTAGGGTTTTCAACTTTCAACCTTCTCGGGCAACATTGAGCCTTTATGGTTTTCAAGTTTGCAAGCTTCATTATTGCAAATCATAGTTTATTTGACTAGAAAATTCAACTAAAACTATTCATTCTAACATTTGGTCAATTTGACCACTTAGTCATCTTGAACAAGTCGGTTTGAACGTGTCTAACTTAATTGGTGGTTTTTTTTACTAACGGTCTTTTTGACTAGTTAAATAAGCCAAAAATTTGAGGAGCCAAAAAAAAAAAAATCAAAAAAAAATTCAATTTTCAAATATAAAAATATATTAAATAATTAAATAATAAGTACTTAAGGTGAAAGCACATTACGATGACCCCATTTGGAACATTTTTGGGTTTCATATTATAGTACATATAATATAATTGTTCCAAAAGTATGGTACATTAAATTTTGGGTATCAATTTTGGTTTTTGGGCTGGACAATTATTATTTTTAATAAAATCATGTTATGTAATATTTTTTTAATAATAATAAATTTTATTATCTATATTGAAAGATCCATAAATTTATTTATAATATACATTGGTATACTAAGGCTATTATCTCATTTTGATTGTAGTAATTTTAAGGTTTCATTAGTCATTAAAATAATCAATTTTATTGGAATTAAAAAAATGGTTCATCTAACTATGTTTGTCATCTTCCATGTGAATGTGATTACTTTGTCAAATTTTCAATTTACCACACATTTATCAACTCTTTGTTAAAAAATTCATTTTTTGAAATGAAAATTTTCAAATTAATCACATGGTACCTAAACATGGTTCACATGGTTCAGTATACCTTCAACTTTCATAAAAATTAAAATTTATCTAAATCGTTTTTGAAGTATATTTGTGTTTTTGAATACCTAGGTACATACGTTTTCACAAATATATTCCAATTTTTCACTTTATAGAATGAAATAAAATAGTTTTTTTAATATCTTGCCTATAATATATTCTAACATAATATGTAAAAGTATTGTGTAATTTTTTCAAAGTTTGATGTGGGATACATTCAAACATGCACACCTTTGGAAAGTAGTACAATGTGACACCCCAAAAGGGATCATCATAGTGTGCTTTCACCCCTTACCCATCCACCCACCATGGCCTCTTACTTACCTGGGTCTTGTCCACAACCCACTTAAATATTATACATTTATACACATGCACAAGATATATATTCAAATATACATATTCCACATAGCATATGTTGGTAAAGGGGATTGAACCTTGGTCTCCTTGGCTCCACACCAATGTTTTGGTCATTAAACCATCACACCATTTTGTAAAACAATATGATTACAAATGGATTTAACATGTTTCTTTGAACTTCAATGAATTTTTTTGTCAATGTGTACAACAACATTTGATTTCAATTTTTTCCATAAATAGCTAAATAAATACTTAACTAGATAAATAAGTAGGTACACATGCTTACCTACCTATGTTTTTAGATGTACATACCTACTTATGTAAAATATAAATAGGTATGTAGGTAGATATTAGGTAGGTAAATAAATAGGTAGATGTTAAATAAGTAGATAATAAATAGGTGGATAATAAGTAGGTATATAGGATGTAAGTAGGTAGATGGTAGGTAAATAGGTAGGTAGATGGTAGGTAAGCAGGTAGGTATAAAGTAGGTAAGTAGGTAGGTATAAAGTGGGTAAGTACAAAGGTGGGTAGGACATAGGTTGGTATAAAATAGGTAAGTAGGTAAATAGGTAGCCTGGTAGCCACAACAAGTAAGTAAATTAACTAAATTCATATGGTCAATTTGATTTAACCATGGGCATCTTGATGGACCATTTAAAAAATTTATCCCTTTTGACTAAATGTGTGACTTAACATTTGGTCAAAATGGTCGCTTTAATAAAAAAAACCAACCAAAAAAACCACACTTCTTTCATGCCCCATGTCTTTAATCAAAGTGGACATCCCTTTAATCAATGCGGATAGTTTAGTTAAGTTGAACCTTTTGAAAAGCCATAATATGTAATAATGCTTAAGCTTTGTCCCTTGTACCATTCTTTGTTTTTTGTTGCTTCTACTTTTTGTTACATTGGAGTTTTGTAGGAATGGCACCAAGAATATTTCGCAAATTGTTGTTCTTTTTTTAATTGCATCAAAGTTTTCTAGTAGTGGTGCCAGGAATATCACACAAGCATTTTATAGTATCTGAGGTTTGACCTCTAAATTTTAATTATTTGAAGTTTCAAGCTTGAACGTTTGAACTTTAAACATCTACAATTTGATGTGTGAAGTGTGAGCTCTAAAGTTGGAACATTTGAAAATTTGAAGGTTTGAATTTTGAGTTTAAATGAAAGTTTGAGCAAACAAGCAAAAGTTTGAACAAAAGTCTATCTTAGTAAAAAAGTTTGTTTGTTTCAACGAATGAATGTCTTTCTAAACATCTATTTTGGGCGTTTGTGTCTTAATGAACATATGTGTCTAAATGAACAATTGTTTGAGAATATGTGTGAGCATTGATGTCTAAATGAGCACCTATTTAAACAAATGTGTGGGCATATGTGTTTAAATGAATGTTTGTATGAACATTTGTATGGGTGTTTGTGTTTGAATGAGTGTTTGTTTAAGCATTTGTTTAGGTGGTTATGTTTAAACGAATAGCTTCATTGGAACTCAAAATTGGAAACATTGAAATTCAAAATTCAAAACCCTAATTTCAAAGGTCATAGGTGAACAACATCATTACAATGTTCAAATGGTGGCCCTTTTCATGATAAATAATTAGTATTTAAAATCTCTTCTCCATGTTGCAAAAGTTTCAATGTTGTGTGTTTTTGTGTTTTCGAATTTTGTTACAAGTCAATTTCCAAAGATTTGGAATTCAATTTGTTGGTTGTGTGTAATGTGTATAGTTCCTACACACCATGGTTACAGAAAGTGATTATGCCATTGTTGAGAGTGTTGGTGGGGTTGATGAACCATATTTATGTGAATTTGTGGTCCCCAATAGTTCAATTCAAATATGGAGAATGTGCACTTAGAAACTACAATTTCATTGGAGAATGAAGTATTGTAGTTTGTAGTTATAGAAGTTCAAGTTATATTTTGGAAACCACACCATCGAAATTCCATTTGTTGGGGTCTTTTTGTTGTGAATGATGATTTACATGTGGATCTCGAAAATTTGCAAATGTTGCAATGTATTGTATGCATATCAGAAAAAGTGGTAGGTAATGTTTTGTCCCAAAGTTTTGTTTTGAAGAAGGGTTTGATTAAGTATAATAAGATTAATGGGATTATTCCCATTAAGACTCATGTTGATTATATTCATCCTCGGTTATTTGCTCAAAGAAAATCACAACTTACAAAAAAAACAACTATGGGTACTGATGTAGGTCATGTGTCGCAACAAGGGAAGAAAAGGACAAGGCCCTTTAGTTCTGTTATCACCACTTACTTTGGGTCCACAAACCCTTTCAAAAAAAAAATGAGGCACAAAAAAATGTTTATTGAAGATCTTGTGTTCTACATTTGTAAAGCTTATCGATTAATCTCCACTGCTTAAAACATATGGCTAAAAAGGTTGGTTTTGCTCCAATGTCCCTAGGTTTCATTTCCTTTTCAAACTATTCTTGTGGATAAAATGTTTCCTGGAATGGTGCAAAAAACCTTAAATTTGCACGTATTTTCAAACCTTGCATCCATAGCCATTGTTTTCTATAGTTTTGATTTATGGATGTTTAAAGGCCAACTGCAGTGTTGGACACTTTTCCCTAGTGATAAATTTTCTGAATGAATCTTAAAACCTTATACATGTCACTGTGGGCTTATTTGAAGTGGATGAAACCATTGGTAAAAGTATGGTTGTTTGGTTTAAATCATTACTTTCAAATTTTGGTTTGATTATTCATGTGATTGCATTCGTGAAATACGAGGGTAGCAATTTGAATACCATGGCAACCGCATTATGTTTTATCATCATTTGTCAACCTTTGAAATTTAACCATGTTTATGAAGGTACATATTTTGGGCATGTGATGTCTAAGGCATGCCAATATGTTATTAACGATGACAAGGTTTCTAAAAGTTTAATGCAAGTAAATGTGAAGGATGCACAAGCTGATTTATAAAAGAGTATTACGTGGACAAAAAAATCTAGTAAAGGTAGGCAAGAATAGGAGAAGGCTTGTATTGAATGTGGGTTGTTGCCTCAAAACTTAAAACCCCTATCAAAACCAAATTTGCATCCAAAGTCATCATGTTTGAAAAGACCTTGGAATTCAAGCAAGCTATCATCACTTGTTACAAAGGGCAAAAGACTATTGTTTTACAACAAAAAGTTGTAAAGGCCCAAGTGTGGGTTGTTGCAAAAGTAATTACTTCTACCTTAAACCATGTGGTAACAACTTGTGTTATCAATCAATCCTAGGGTCATTGGTTATTGTTAAATGCTTTGACTACTACCATTACACTAACTATCAACTTGCAATCTAAAATGGCTAAAATGTTTCAAGTTCTAGATGGGACAAAAGCTATAAACCCATTTGATTCAAAACTTTTCCTCTTCCAAAAAAATATGTGAAAAGAAGTTGTGAAGGTACTTCAACCTTTTTTCCAATTTCTATTTGTTTTTTATTCAAACCAAGTTCATAATATACTGGCAATAATGTTGGATCTTCAATTGAAATCATTACAAGTTGTCGAAAATTTGGTGGGACGTGGGAATGCAATTTGACTTGTTTATAAATATGATTTGAAGGCTATTATTCCCCTTTTAATGGTATGTTTTGAAACCCTAAACCCTACTGCTAAAGCTTGTACATCTACTAATCATGATGACTTTGAAGAAGCTAACATGTTTAAGGTTGGAGCATCTTTTAAACGGTTTTCTCGGACTCTTGTCACAAGATAATTATTTTTGTTCAACAGGTTATCCATACCTTCTTACACATGCAAAGATCCTTTTGTTTAGTAACGCAAACCATGAAGGTCAATTTTTAAACATTATGAGAAATTGCGTTCGTTGAAACCACACTACCTTGCAACTAAAACTCAAAAAAATAATCATATACAACTATTGTACAATTATCTCTTGGGTATTACAATTAGTGTGCAACTATCCTCCTAGAAATACGACGTATTATTATACACATCGTACATACATATGTAATCAACCATGTTTGATTTTTTCAGTGGTTGCATTATAATTGCATGTGGCAATTATTTTAGAATTGTTGTAAATGTGCCACTAAAACAACAACTATGTTGTAATTAAGTGCAATGTACATACATGTGATCATGCCATGTGTTCATATTTCCACCACCGGTTATGGAATACATTTGTAACTAGTTTTTTATTATGATTCACATTGATACAATTAGTACAACCATTAGTGCGCCACTATTAAAATACTATTATTCAACTATATTATGACTATAATACTTTTTATAACTTAATAAAAATACATATTCATAAATTATTTATATCTTCATCATATGTGTTTCATTTTGAATGAATTAAAATGTTATGGGAGCGTTACTTCAAACTTTAAGGATCATCTTTGAAATGTGAAGGAAAAGGAGTAATGAAAAAATAAAAAGAAGATAAATAAGTTTTCCAATTTACAAAAAAAAAAAATTCCAATTTTTTTCTCTTTGGACCCCTCCTACTTTTCAACCTCATAACTTTATTATTATTTATTCATTTTAAACAATTTAAAGTGTTATAAAAGCACCACCTAAAGTTGTACAAATCATGTTGGAACTTTAATAACAACAAAACAACATACAAGGAAGTTTTTAGGTGTTCAGGAATTGGCCTTTGTAACATTTGGTGGTTTGTTTTTTTTGAGTTTTTGACCCCTTCTACTTTGGGGGGCCATAACTTTTTCAATTCTATTATGTTTTTGACGATTTTTAATGCCCTAGAAGTGCTAATAGAAGGGGTTCAAGTTTTGTTTAAACACCAAAAACAATGGAATTTTCCCCTTGGATCTAGCCTAGCCTAAACACTTAAATGTTATAGTTGCAACTCAATTGCAACTTAATTTGCAACTAAAAAACAACTAAAAGATTTAACCCATATGTTTTGTTTTCGAATCCCATGTTACAAATTATATAAAAAAGGCTTGTACTCTCATATTCTCACATTAAAATACAATAGCCATTTTAGGATGAACTCAAAAAAGCTTAACCTAAAGGTAAAACATAAAATTAAAAAATAAAATTTCATGGCTATTCTTTAGTTCATTTAATGTTGTGCTTTTTTACCTACTTACTTACCTATGTACATAAATAGGTTTTATTTTTCTACCTACCTATGTAAATAGGTAGGTAGGTAGGTCCTAGGTAAATACGTAGGTATGAAAGTCTTAAGACCTACCAACCTACCTACCTATGGTTATGTACGACCTACCTAACTATTAAAATAAATATTTTTATTTATTTATTTATTTATTTACTCCAAAATATAATTAATATGTCATGTGGTAATTTTTTATTGTGCCAAATGGCACAATCTTGGACTGTCATTAACAATCATAATGAACGATGGAGATTAATATTTTGAAAAAAATTCATTTTTGTGTCCAAAAATTTTCATAATGCCACATGTCATATTTTAATTAATGGATGACAATCAATGACATGAACATGACATCATAGGTACAATTATATTGGAATTGCATAATAGTTGAAAATGAATTGTTTTGATTGAATTGCAATTGAGTTGCAATGAGTTACATTGTATATACAACGAGTTGCAATTCTACAACTCATGCAACTTGTCCATTAGTATCACAATGTATAAATACAGTGAGTCACAAGTGTCCTCTGTAACTCAAAAATTGAGTTGCAAAGCTAGTTATAAAACACCCTTTTTTTCTCATAGTGAAATGTGGCATTTTTAGCCAATCAATTTTTTTGCATTCAAGGTCACATCTTGAAACAAAAAGGGTGTTAGTCTTGTTGGAGTATGGACAACTTTGAAGCAATTTCATTTACAAGTGGAGAATTTGGATATGATCATCACAATTGTCAAAAATCAACTTGATGATCCACGCGTGAATTGTATACCAAATAAAAATATGAAAAACTACCTAAAAGTTAAAGGGTCTTTGGTTGATAACAATAATGAGTTGATTGAAGAAGAAAAATATTTTGAGAAGTTGGATGTGGATGATGAATAATGCATAGGTATTCAACTTTCCCATAAGTGTTTTTTTTTCAACATCTAAATCTTTTGTTGCCTTTCTTTTATCATTAACATTTAAATTTTTTTGTAGGTAGGCAATTTGTGTTGCAATGGGCAAAGTTCTAAAATTCAGAACTAAGGTTCAATTCTTTCACAAGTTACCACACTTTTAGGTCCATGTGCTTTTTATCCAAGTGGGAAATTTTATGAGTATGTAGATTTAGAATGTGCATAACCTTTATACATGTTATCTATAATTAATTTGAAATTTAACAAACAAATTAATATCCGCTAAAAAAAAAATTTCATTCAATATCCATATCCACCATTACCATGAGTTGCTAAAAATTTTCTATGCATATATGTTTGTTGAAAAATTTTACAAGATCTACCTTATTGGAATATTGAATTTTGCCTTGATATATTGTATCCAACCCACATTGGTTGAGATGTTGTAAACCTAAGTCAATGTGTAGTCTTTGCCTAAATCCATTGCCTAATAAAATAAATTATGATGAGGAGCTCAATTCTCATGAATCATCTAGATTCACAATGTAAGTAATTGATCTCCAAGGCTCAGATCATATACCTAGAATAATTAAACAATTAGCTTACAAATTTTTTTGTTGTGAAAACTATTGAAAAGGTAATAAAGTTATTCATGTAGTCATCCCCAATTTGGAACCTTATTTGGTCTTTTGTTTTTCACTTGATGCTCAGTTTGAAGTTATTTGCAATGTTAGCCAAGCTATGTACAAGAACACAATATTGAGAACATGCACACCAAACTAGAACCTACACACAAAATATAGGTGAACTAATTAAGGTTTTCCCAATTCAAGTTCAAGTTTACATGGTTATAAAGTTATAAGATGTAAAATTCAAGTTGTAGCTTTACAATGTAGGGTTTTAGGGTTCTAGGGTGTAAGATGTAATGTTCAAATTATAATTTTTGGGTTTCAGGGCTTTACGATTCAGGATTTAAGGTTCAAGTTGTATGTTAAGGGTCAATGTAAGATTGAAGGTCAAAAAATTTTAAATGATGTTTTGGGGTTTGAGGTTTAAAATTGACAATCAAATTATATGTTCTTGATTGTGGGTTTTTAGGTTGAAGTTTTAGAATTTAAACTTCAAACTGTAGGTTCTGGTTGTAAAGTCATGTTAATGTTTTAAGGTGTAAATTTAAGGTTTAAAACATGGGTCCATGTTACAAGCTCTAGGCTATAAGGTTGTAGGGTTTAAGTTTATGGTTATAAGATTTTAAATTAGGTTGTAAATATAGTTTGTAAGGATTTGAAGTTAAAGTTTTAAGGTTTCATGTTGTTTTGGATTAAGGTTTAGGTTTTTAAATTTTCATGTTGTTTTGGTTTAAGATTTAAAATTCAAGTTCTAGAATTAAACTTTAAGTTGTAGGTTTGATGTTTAGGTTTAGACTAGGGTATAGTTTAGGTCTTGGTCTAAGGTTGCTGGCCACAAATAATCTTTCAGAATGAAACCCATTGTCAAGTGGGAACCAAGCCACCTCCCAAGGTCTTTCTTTTTTTCATCTTCACATGAACAAATGCAGTCTTCTTGAAACCATGGCTCTTCCCTTAGGAATGATGATTATAGATTATTTCCCAGTAATGACGATGAAATATTTGATGTTATGAATATCAAGGAAGTTTTGTTATGTACACTTGTTATTACCAACTATGCAAATTTATTATTCAATTCACATGACATGGAAAAGAGTGCTAATCAATTAGTTGATCTAGATACTGATATCTGTGATGTGTGGGTAACAATAAAACCACATTGATGTTGTTCAAGAACTTGACCAACCTCAAGTTGGGTCAATTTGAAGAATTGGCTTCTCTTGTGGGGTTTACTAGTGTAAGAATAGTTCATTGGTATTTTGTATTACTTATTGTATTGTTCATTAAATATATTTCTATTTTGATCTATTTATAAATATTATCCATCTTTGGGGTTTAAGGATTGAACCTCACAAGTGAAATAGTTGTGGTCAATGATGGTATGTTGATCATACGTATCCTACATAGTTGGCTTCGTAACATCGGTGCCTATCTAGGCCCACCTAGATACCTAGATTTAGATGGTCTACCTAGCTTCTTAAATTAGATTTTTAGCTTAGCCTAAGTAGTGAAATGTGTCAACAATTCATAGGATAAGAAATTATGAAATAATCAATAATATGATTTATTATATTTCATTATTTTTGTAAATATATATTATTTATTTAACATATTTAATTTTAAAATATTATATTTAATAATGTAAACTTAATTTACTTTTCCAATGATATCCAATATTTTATGTAGTCATATATGTCATTGCATAGTTGTATGACAAGTCAATGAATTAAAAATCCTTTCAATTGCAAGCAATATGCAATTATTGGTGTGACTATACATGCCACATGGATTTTTTTTGCAATTGATTGTCTTTTGCCACTTGTTCAAGTAACTACAAAGTTTGTAGTCCCATGTGTTCATTATGACTAAAATTTTGAATTTTGCTATTAAAATTTTTGTCATTTATTTTCAAATTTCTTTTTGTGATAGAAAAGATTGAAAAACCACAAGTGAATCCAAAATCAAGAATGAAAATTACAAAATTAAATATTGCATATTTTGATCATGTGTCAAAAATGATGAGTTTCAATCTATAGATTCACATATAGATTTTTGCCAATTTTTTCAAGTGTGAAATGTTTTATGACAATTTGTGAGTTGTTGGTCTATTAACATGTGAACTTGTAGCAATTATAAGGTGACCCATCTCACCATAGAACTCGTGAATAACATTACCACATACAACAACAACAACATATGGGTTAAATGCTTGTTCCAATAATGAACAAATCTTATGTCAACCATTATTCACATTGACACCCTTAAAATCTTTGGAGAATCAAAAAATAAAAAGGTTGCCATTTGACAAATAATGAAAGCTTGCCAAAAGATGAGAATTGAAAGCTTACATAGCTATCCTTGTATATAACCAAACTTTTAGAAGTTCTATGGTGAGTTTGAGTACCCTTACCCACCTTAGTTGCCTCTTTAAAAATAGGTCACATTCTCAAAAGAAAATCAAAATGAAAACCTAACCAAGCTGAAACCATTTGGTAATGGCAAATTTATTGAACTAATGACATAAATATCAACAGGGTAGGATAAATTTAGGGTAAGTCTAAAATGCTTACCGGATGTAGGAGGGTAATTAAGAAAGGTTATCTCTAAGAGCATATAGGTCGTATATGTGAGTAAGATACTAAGTGAATGTTAGGTAAGTAGATGCATTTGATAATTAGTACCTACATAGGTAAGGGCTGGTGGGTTAATAGGTTAGCTGGGTACTAAAAGTAGACACTCAGCTAACCACCATGGTTTGCCGGGAAATTGGAACTCAATGAAAAATTGTTTCCTGTCCCCATGGGATCCATCCCTCGTTTGGTGTGTTTGATGGTTGTTTGATTGACTCTGGCCCGTGGCCAAGTGTAGGGCAATGTCCTCACAGCTGGGATTTAGCCTACATACAAAGGTACCTTACAACAATTGAAAATGTGCCTTACACATGGTAAATTGCCTCCATATGCACATGATACCTTCACATGGAGGCCACCTTGCACAAAGTTGCATGTTCTTTTGTGGAATGATTCTCTGCCAAGGTCTTTATGTGATAGGTAAAGCCCATGGCCGAGGTCTATACCATGCATAAAGACCTCACAGGGTTTTTTTTTCCCCATGATAGCCACCGGGTATACAAATGAGAAATAAAAGCAGCCATTTCAAAAAATGTAATGCATGCAAGACAACTCTTTGTGAGCATTATGTTTTTTTTTAAACACCCACCCTTCTCACAGGGAATATTACAAATTTTAAAAGCAAGTTGTAAGGAAAGTCAAAACACTGGTTTGGGTCAAAAAAAATGGTTTGGCCCAACATTTTTGTACAGTTTGCTGAGACTGGTGAAAGGCACAGCAAAGCCTAACACCTGCCAGAGAACAGTGCAATGAATACGATCTCACTGCTGCTCCCTTTCTTATTGGCCGATCATAATGATTAGTCTGCATGGTTTACTATTAGTAGTCTCCCACCTAATTGCAGTCCCAGTCACAGTTTTATGGGTGTGGTTGGAAAAAAAGTAAATAACTAAACTTGGATTTGAGAAATATTTTTGCAAGGTCACATACTGAGCACAGTGGGGAGATATTGGTTAGAGGTGGTCCTCCATCAACACTAGAGAAATGGTGTTGGATCTTTGGGTCTTTTAATCTTTACCTGATTAGTAATCCTTGAAAAGTTGTTCCTCCATGGCCAGGTGACCCAGCATCCATCAATGCACCATTGATTGGAAGCCTGTTATGACTTAGTTGTGTATGAAACCCAATTGAGCTGACATAGGTGGCAGCCGTGGTGCAGGTAAGTGGATGAAGTTTGTTGGTATTGTAGGGAGATTTTTCAGACCTACTTCAAAGGGGTGGACCTGATGGAATTAACTAGCACAAGTTCATGGCAACCCAAAAATTAGAGCCCGGATTTAGGGTTTAGGGTAAACAATCATTTGGTGGTATTTTGGGAGGAACTTTTGGCAGCTCCCCTGCCCCCCAATCACAAAATCACTATGCA
>Ga0209611_10011215_pt1 | contig 12988 bp, 7 predicted proteins | sample S1TSphgellanicum_3_FD_187693 | JGI IMG/M metagenome (GOLD analysis project Ga0209611, IMG submission 187693) | Host-associated microbial communities from peat moss isolated from Minnesota, USA - S1T2_Fc - Sphagnum magellanicum MG (SPAdes) (version 2) | ecosystem: Host-associated > Plants > Peat... | reverse complement strand
ATCTATACCCATGTTGGAACTTGGGAGGACTTAAACTTGAGAAATATATAACAGGGCCGGATCCTCCAGGCTTGACTTAGGTTTTTTTTTAATGCCATGTTTGTTGGGCATGCTTGAAAATATATGGCTGCCCCAACAATGTGCAAAAACTAACCACTTATGTCCCTCCGTCCCTCCCTCCTACATTTTTGTGTGGCCTTCATAAGGCTAAATTGGGGTGCAAATCAAATTTTAAAATTAACATGTGCTGGGCAAAGAGGTGTATACTTACCCACTAGGAGGCCTCATTTAAAAAGTGTGAAGGTACCTATATTGATGCAGGTTGGCCACCATGGCCCATTTTGTCAATGAAAACAACATACTTTGACTGAGCAGCGAGAAAGGTTTCCAATTGATCATCTCTTTTCGTCTGACATTAGGCCTGATTTCAGCACATTGTCAACATTTTGTTCGTTGGGGGTGGTGTTATGTTCTAAAAATAAAATAAAATATTTTCCACTTCTCTTTGTTTCACTTTCTTGCAATAAAGTGCCCATCTGTTTTTAAGATTTTGTGGTTACCCAGGCAGTACGCATCAGGTATCAGGCCCAAAAAGGAATTTAATATACAAATTGTTCATTTTTTTTCAGCTTTGGGCTGAGATGTTCCCCAAATTACAGGCCCTTAATCTGGCTTCAGGGCACATTGTTTCAGAAGTGCCCTATCCCTAGGGTAAGGTTGAAACTTGAAAAGTTCTCGTATGTGGTTGACAGATTGGCTGGGACCTTACAGAACATGTAAGCCTAAGGACAAATTAGCAAAGGATCTTACAAGTTACCAGTGTCCTCCTCATACATTAAGGAAAAAATGACCAGTTGTTAGGTATATGGTAAGGCCTTCGGGTGAAAGGATTTCCCAAATAAAAGGAGTAAGATGAGGGCATTTGACCCCACATTTTCAGAACATGTCCCTCACCCATTGAAGCCTTACGTCTTGTAAAGTACCAGGGAAACCTTAGGCCTAGGACCAAGTGTTAGTAGCTGACCCATGTTTGCCATGATGTGCTGGGCCAACCTGCTTTTTGCCAAGCAAGTGGGGGCCTGCCAGCTAACAGGGCTCCTGTGTTTTTGGTCATGTGCCCACCCCTAGTGTCATATGGCAGTTGACATAAAATATTTGACACCGCCGTGTAGGCATAATAAGGTGTCTCTTGTTTGTGGAGGGGATGAATTGTAAATGTGTACAAGGTGCCCTGAAAAAGGTTGAAGATAGAAGATTACCCTAGTACCTTGGCGCATTCCACACTAGTTATATTCTTTTTGGAAACGTTGAAAATTTAAAAAAATTATTTCTTCCAAATCAGAAAATATTTTTAAAGAATAATAATCAATATTTCGCAATATTTTATTTGTTGAAACGAATTTTTGAAAAGAAATTAATTATTGGAGGGACATGTGTTGAAATGGCCAAGGTACTATGGTAGTTGTGTTAAGTAAAGCCCTAGTAGGGGGAGGGCATTCTCAGAAAAAGGGAACAGTAAGAGCCTTCGCCAAGGGCTTTACACTGCATGTGGTAAAGCATAGCTACTGAGCTTTTTAGATCTGAAAACTTGAAAGTTCTACCCCACTCTCATCAGAGGAACTTTCTGAGTACCCTGCGAATTTGCCCGACGTGGTTTATCGATAATCATGTGAAGTGTGACATATGATTCGTCGGAGAAGAATTTCATCCAATCACCACAGAGCGCGTTGTTCGATGTTTTAATTTCGCCCAATCACCACATAGCGCGTCACACCGCAGAGCGCGTTGTTCGATGTTCTAATTGGCCAATCAACACATAGCGCGTCACACCTCAGAGCGCGTTGTTCGATGTTCTAATTTCACCCAATCACCACAGAGCGCGTCACACCACAGAGCGCGTTTTCGACGTACTGTTTGTGTTGCAAGGGGGATCAAAATCTGGGGGGGGATCTAAACGTACCAGGTGCTCGAAACGTTCAGGTTTCCTAGCCGGTAGAGGTGGCGATATTAACGTTTCTCTGCGCTTACGATAAATAAAATCGAAATATTTGTCGAGCTCTTCCCTTCTCCTGTGTTCCAGATAGTTAGCTCTCATGCAGTTCGGCTACTGCGTTTGGCGCACAGCCGATAACAGACCGAATCGATCTCCGGCCTGGATCTGTCACATCGGCCAAGTTCGCGCAGTGCGAGGTAAGTCTCTAGGCAATGGTCTCAAACCAAAATATTTGATGAGATGTCGTACATAATGCAAGCTTCGAGTTTTAGATGGTCGGTCTTCATAAAATGTGTTTTTCCTTCATAACTAGTCGATGCAGGGATATCGGTTGCAGTTCTTGCTCCTCCAAGAGTAGCAAACAGCGAACAGATACATGTAGTTTTCTCGGGAGAGCATGAAGATTGTAGTGGGTTTCTAACATCCGGGTAGAAGGGAATCTGACCTAAGGATCAGAGCTACGGATAAGGACTTGCTGGAATCTATTTGCTAGTTCAGAGTGAGAGAAAAACGCTGATTTCGTTTATATGGGTGTGTAGATTGTGAGGGAACGGATCTGTGAACGTATCCTCCTTCCAGAAAGGAAATCTCTCTTTCCGTGCGTCCATTGTGAAGGGATAGAGGATCTTGAACTTATCGAACACCATGCCGGAAAACTACCTCCACCTCGCACGAGACGTGGTGGACGCACTGGGTCGAGCTGAGAACAACCAGCCGGTGAAATTCAATGAAAAACAGTGCCAGTTATTGAAGCAGAAGCTTCAAAAGACGTTGACGTCTCTTCTATCACGAGTGGACAAGGATTCCCTACCTCCTGAGAAGCAAGCGCTCTTCCAACAGCGGTGTCGAGGCGGAGCTCTGCGGGAGCTTTACCGGATAGTCAAGCATGCAGAGGCAATCATACACGGCTGCAGCACCCAAGACTGGCTTAAGGCAGCAATCAAGTTGGCAAATAGCTTTGAAGCTTTCGTTGATCTCTTCTTTAAACTCGACTGGTGTACAGCTGTGGTCGGCATCGTGTTCTCGAACGCCCTAACAAGTGAACTTCAGCACGTTGGGGACAATATCGACGGGTTTGGAGAGGCCGAGTGCGCATTCAAGATGGAGGAGATCCGTAGTCTGCTGCAGCAACCGGCTTTGCAGGATCGTGACAGTTTAAGAAGAAGGTTGACAAAGATGCAGCAAGACACAGGAGCTCAGAATAAGGAAGAGATAGTAGCGTACCTGTTGAAGTTGGTAAGTACCGATCCTGCGAACATGGAGCAAACGACGATCCACTTGCTGCCCACTATAGAAGGGGAAAATCTCCGTATCTTGAGGACTCTTGGCGCAGGGTCTTTTGGACTCGTTTGTGAGGTGGAGTGGCTGGGCGATAAAGTTGCCCAAAAGATATTCCCGGGCGTTCCCTCCACGAGATTCCGGATAGAAGCGAACATCTTGGCGGGCCTCCGTCATCCCAACATCGTGCAAATATTTGGTGTTTGTACTGGTGGCCGTCAGTGTTCGATTGTGATGGAAATGATGCATGGAGACCTTGGCGCGGCCATTGCGGGTCTCGACCGAGGGACGTCTACATCATACCATAGGGAACATAGTTTCGAGCTTCCTGTTGCACTGGACATCATGCTACAAATGGCTGAGGCGATGGAATATTTGCACAGAAAAAAGATAACGCACAGGGATTTCAAGTCCGCAAACGTGCTGATCAATCCTGCACAAATTCCAGAGATAGCAGAAGCAGGGTTTGTGGATGTCAAAGTGGCAGATTTTGGTACATCGAAGGTTATAAAGGCTACCACTACCAATTCTCCACAGACACTGAGGATAGGGACAACTGCATATATGGCACCAGAGGTCATGTCTGAACCTGAGAAGGATTCCAGGACAATGAAGTATTACCCTTTGAAATCAGATGTATACAGCTATGCTATGACGTGCTATGAAATCCTATCCGGGCTGACACCCTTTGAAGGAATTCCTAGGGCAACATTAGCAGAGAAGGTGAGGGCAGGATTGAGACCGTCGTTGCCTAATTCACTTCCCGCCTCTTTGTCATCCCTGATTGAGTGCTGTTTGGATGGTGATGTGCGAAGGAGGCCATCTTTCTCGAGGATCTGCACTGAGCTCAGGCATCTGAAAGGCATTTACTTGATAACTGGTAAGTACAGTTGCAACTAAATTGACAGGTACTAGGTTGGTGGGGAAGAAGCTGGGGAGTGGGTGGAATCTGGGGACTAATCCCGAAGGGCATTGGGTTTTAGCCACTGAAGGGAAATGTTTGCTTCATTCTGTGCAAGAGTGCCTGGAATGAGACCTACATTCCATAGTTGGTATTTGGGAGTGACCCATGCCTTAAGATACACAGTTTATCCAACTTTTAAGTTTGTGCATCATTCCATTGGGGGCCGGGGAGTGGCCACATTTTGTTCAATGCCGATACCATCTATGTTTGAGAAGCTTGACATTTTTCTCTTGTGGGGTGATGCAATTATCAGATTGTGAGGGATCCAGTCAAACTTTTTCGACGCCTCCATTTAGCATTGCTCCAGAAGATGTTGATAGAGAAATTGAAACTGATGATAGATTGCACGACATCGGTACACTTTTCAACAGGCTGCATGACCTTCAGCGACAGGTACAGGAGAAAGAGCACACACTAGAGGAGCAAACTGAGGTGCTGAGGGAGAAAAATGAAACCCTGCAAAAGCAGGATCAGACAATTCAAATGCTTCTTGCGAGACAAGGATTTAAGGTGCAAAATTTATGTGTTGTCCAATAAACCTTCATTGTCAATAAATATTGTGGATATGTATATTACTGGGTATTGGACTGTTGCTGTCAGAGGCTCATGCAGGAATTGGATTAAGATCCAACTGATCAGGTGGGGGTGCAAGATTAGTACTTTGTAGTGTGGCCCTTTTTGGATGCAAAGAAATGACTGGAGCGAAGGCTAGACATGTGAGAAGATGTCTGTGAACTTGTGGGCATGAGGTAGTTGGACTGGTACCAGCTGTGTTGGAGTGTGCTTCTTTGCTCTTGTAAACTGAAGTATAACCACGGATTTTACAGTAGTGTCATTTCACATATACAAATATCATCGCTGTGCTCTTGAGCATCATAAAGAACTGCGGATCAGGAAAAGTTGTCAATCTTGATCTCCTACTTATGTTCGGAAATTAGATAATCCCTGGAGGCCATACTCTCTTCATGACAAAGGGTGTTCAGTTGACCGCATTCATTCCTGTATTGGTTGACTGTGGGTAACACTATAGTAAAACCCCTCTACAATCATGCCCATTTTAGTCACATTCTTGTTTGTGGCACACATTTTTTTGGTAACCAGGAATTTTAGAAAGAAACACCATATTTTACAGTCAGGATCACACTGGTTTGTAGCACAAATTATTTACAAAGCTTTTTTTAGTAAATGTGACTATAATGGGAAAATCTAAGGCAAATTTTAGGGTTTTATAAAGTGCAATTTTCTTTAGGGCAGTATTAGTGTTGCATTGGGTTCAAGTTGTGCAAACTAACAACAATGGATCTAGTTGAAGAGAAAAGGAAAGACAACAACTTTCGAGTGCAAACAAGCAAAAGATATGCAAATTTGCCATGAAAATAGAAAATTTTAATTAAAAAATCTAGTTGACAAAATAGACAAATTAAAAGTTAAGAAGCTCAAACCCAATGTAGCCAAACATGGGAGAGCTAGTGTACTTTGAAAAATGTCCTCCATCTATAGCATGTCTTCCATTCTAACAAAATTTGAGTAGCAAGGATAAAAGAAATCATTAAAGAAAAAGCAAAAAACAAAGAAATGAGCAACCTTGGACCTTAGTTTAAGTGACGCGCTCTCAAGTTCCAAGTTAGTCCCAACTTGGAGTCAAGTCTTTAAAGTTGCGGAAATGTGAGGAACTCGAGGCATGCTCTTAGCTTCCAGCACTAAAGGGGGTAAGAGGGGTGTGCTGGAAGCCTCGGGATTAGATTAGGAAGAGGGACAAGCTACTTAATTATTCGGTCTTGCATCCAAAACCAACCACAAGTTGGTTAGAATTCATTCTGTACCCTTTTGGTGTTGGGACAAGCCATGGGCAACTTTAGACTCACTTGACTCACCACGGCCTAGACTGGGAGGAAGCCATCACCTTCCCCCATATAGTATTCTTTGCGTTACTCCACCACACCTGCATCCAAATGACTCTTTTTCCTAGGACTCCCAAAGTGAAGTCCCAAAACTATCCCGGTTTGAACTCCCGAGACTTTGGGCGTTCATAACTTCTTGCCCCGAGCTCGGATCGGGATGAGGTTTAAACCAAAGTTGTAGCTCTCCTTGAAAGCTTTCCAATGGTGTATCGCACTTCACCTGAACGCACCAGAATCGGGTCGATTCCTGACTTTTAGTGGTCGGGAGTCAAACTACCAGTTTGACTCCCGGCCTTTCTTTCGATCATAACTTATGCTGCAAATGTCCAAATGGCTCATGCAAGGACATTTTAGACATCTATACTTCAAGACCTTTCCAATGTTATAAATAACACCTCAATGCGAGGTGTTTTGGCCCTTGCAATCGCACTCTAAATTTTCGAGAATGCCGAAGGACTCCGAAGTCCCATTTTCGGGAGTGTGAGTGGTAACCTCACACTTCCCTCAAAGTGGGGTTGCGACATTAAGGACCATGAGCTCTCCTTTAAGCCCCCTTTTTTTTTTTTGGATCTGGATCAATTTGTTTTCTTTCCAAAGTGATGTCACATAAGCTGAATCACAATTTGATTTATCTTGGTCTTGGACCTTCATCTAAGGCATTGGTACCAATTTAAAGCTCTTAACCAATAGGAATGCTTGATTTCATTGGACCTTATTCCTTGAATCCTTGTCTAAAGTGGCCTTTAGCCTATTTTTAAACCATAAACTGCACCTTTACTTTCTAATGGATCAGATCTTTTTTTTTCTTATTGGTTTGAAGTGCCCATGTCCTTCGCATATGCCAACCTTGAAATGTGTCGTTTTATAAATTGTCACTTTTCAATTTAGCCCAATTTTTTTTTTTCCGCAAAATCAGTTTGAAACTTGCTTTGAAAGCACCTTCAAATGGTACATTTGTCCCACCCAAAATCAACTGGAAGTCAGCCTCCGAAAGACCCTTCCAAATCAGCCTTGAAAACATCCTCAAAATTTGTCACAACAAAATCAACCCTAAATTTTCTCTCAGTACACACTTTAAATTTGTCACACCCAAAATCAGCCCCAAATTTGCCACACCCCCAAAACCCTAAACCAAGGATTAGACCAAAGCCAAATTTTAAAAAAAAAACTAGCCTCATTCTGATTCTTACACTACTTCAAAATTGGACTTCGGTTTACTTCCATTTTGTTTTAAACCTTGGAAGGGGGGTTGGTTCTCCACTTGGGTCTTGGAACCTAACCTGACCCCAGTTTTGTAGCTAAGCCTTGATTCTAATTATGTTTTGAGTACTTGGAACTATAACTACCCCCAAATAATTGACTAACTCAGGTACCTGCACAACATCAGAAACAACCTGCAATGTTGTGTCTACAAACATTGTAAAATGTAAGATTGTTCCTTGAAAAACGAAGATGCTCCCTTGGACTAGAATGAATCTTCCTATTTTTTCATTAGAAATTCTAATAATGCTTTACAAGTAGGTACAAGAACCCTCCTTTTTTAGGAATAGGATGGATATTCAGAAATGTAAAGTGCCTTACAAATGCACCAAGACATTTTTGTGCTCCTAAGAAAGTCCCCAATTTGCAAGCCCATTCTCGACCAAACTGATGAATATCCCCAAAGAAAAGAAAGAAAGAAAAATTTAAAACACACATTTAAATATTTACATTTGAAAACAAAATTTTTGAGTTTTGCTCAAAAAAACATTTTGAAAAATAATGAAATTTTGTCCCAAAAAAATCATTGTATTTTTGGGAGTCCTCACAATAATTTTCCCTAATTCGAATGATGATGAAAACTAAAACTAATTTAAGTGAAACATGCATAAAATTTATTAGCAATCGTCATCATGATAATTATATATAGTTGTCACTTGGACAATTATGAAAACACTCCATAACTACTTGACTTTTTCATTGAATTCCCCAACCCACCTACATGGATACCAAAAGACAAATTCACATCAGCCTTTTCATAATTGAATTTTCATAAGATCAGTGAATTCAACCCAATTCATTTCAATTCAAACTTCAATGACCATATTCAACATAAAAGAGAAGAATATTGTGTTTAGTTCAATTTAGTTTTAAAATTTGAATTTCAGTTAGTGTATTTGAACTAAATTCAATTAAAGTTCTATTATACAAATTCATTCAATATTTTCATTCAACTGGAACTTAATTTTCACAAAATTTACTTTTTCAAAAATCATTTCATTGTTATTAGTATTGCGGAACAACACCCCAAGTTATTAAAACAATAAACAATATACATATACCATAGCCTAGTCTCAATTTCCACATTGACAAGACAAATAAATTTTCAAAAAGATTAGTTTATTTTCAAAATTCAGAATATAACCTATGATCATTATGATGATTTTCAAAATATCAATTTCATATTTTCACAAAAAATCATTTCACTATTTTAAGGATTATTTGCACTCCATTTTTTTTCTATTGTGTTTACCACTTTACCCTAAAGTCAGTTTTGTCATTAAAAAATCATCAACATAGGGAAACAATTTTTTTTGTCTACAATCTACCTAATGTCTACCTAGTAGACTATAGGGTATGAATTTAAGCATATCATGATACATATTTTAATAAGGAATCTATCAATAAAGGAAGTTTGTTTGTTTGTGAACATTGAGATCATTGTTTGTGAACATTGAGATCACCTAAAATTCTTGTGCCTCTTGTCACACTCTTGCTGCATTTTTCATACCATTGGAAAGCCCTTATGAGAAAAGTGCACCAAGTTGGCTTCATAATGTTCGGACTGATGGTGGAGAAGCTAGTGAATATTAAACAATTCTTTCACTGAAAATTCATTTAAATCAGAACTAAAAATAATAGGGAAGTCGGGCACACTTTTGATATTGTTGGAAACCCCTTGAAGTGTTGGACTTATGAAGGTGATTTGGAAATGTTCAGACCTCAGGTGCCTGAGATACTGAATTTTGAGTAGTTTTTGCATTGGAAATTCAATCAAATTATAAAGAAAGGTTTTGAGAGGAAAAGTTACTTGGGTAACATGTTCACACTTGGCCAATGGCGCAGGCTCCACTAATAGAGTATTAAGACTGGTATCACCATCATTGATCATAGTAGGCTGGTCAGTTCTACAATATCAGTGCATAAACCCGGGTTCAAATACTAGCCCAATCTCTATATACCAGGCCAACAATGAAAATAACTAGCATCTTCAAACACAATTTAAACTTACTAGAGATATATCTTGGATATAGCAATATGGAAAGCAAATAAAGTTTAAAAATAAATAAATTCAAACCATGAGAGTAATTCCTAGAAGTATCCTCATATGTTGGTAAATTGCAGGGCCTATCCATAGAGAGAATAAGTACTACTTTACACCACAGCGAGGGCCCAGGACCATGAAAATGATGAAAATTCTGAGTGATCAAGTTGCATTTCCCCTCCAAAGAGAGCATATATCCCACTTTACACCATAGTGAGGGCCCAGGTCCATGGGAATTCTGAAGGCCCTTTGAATGAGCATCCCAGCACGATTCAGTAATTTTTGTGTGGGCCTGGGCTGTTACAGCCAGTTTAAAGTGATAATGGTTTTTTTAAGGTACCAAATTAAGCCTATAAAATAGAGGCAAAAAAATGTTTCTACACATTGTTCCAGCAAGTAGCTAGGATATAAAAGGATTTTACTAAATTTCTACTTTCATAGGTGGTCTGTAGTCAACCATGGTTATATCTCCTCACGGATGATGGTTATTGTGGCAACAACACAAAATTGAAAAAATAAGGTTGCCAAGAATAGCTTTTTCACATTTTTTTATTTTTCAATTTTACCCAAGAGAGTTTTTAAAAAAAACATTGGTCAGGTCTAGTGTTTTGCAAATATTAATTTTAAATAAATAATTTGCACTTCCAGTCTTTTAATTGATTTTTAAGAATTGGGTTTGATCTTAATTTTGTTCCAATTATAATATTTGTGAAGGATATCAAATTTTTTATAAAAAATCAAAATCTGAATTTCACACTTTTGAATAGCCTAATAACTAACATTCATTGAATATTCAAAGTGACTCTCACAACCTTGATAACAATGTTGAAGAATTTTATTAGAAAAACCTATATACAAAAGGATGAAATTATAAATTACAATTTAATGTGCAAAAGCTTATTTCACTCAAAGGGGATTTAATCAACTCTATCATTGACTTAGAAGGTGAAGAACAACCCACCTTAGGATCATTTGGCCAATTCTTGATTGTAACTATTAACTTATCTAAATTATCTATTTGCAACTTACATATTTTCAAATTCATCAATATCTTAGCCAAGGAAAATAATTATCTTTATTTCAATTTGGGGTCCCATAATCTCAAAGATCTAACATGTAAGGAAGATAATAGTTAAAAATAAAGATTTATGGTTTCCTCACCATTCTAATTGACATTTTATGTTTTTTAATCAACTTGGTACTTTTAGAACATTTGCAATTCTTTACTCACAACCTTTTAGGGTAGTTCACTTGTTTTAATAGTCATCTCAAAAATGTCAAGATAAGAAAAGCCATCATTTAGTTAATTTATCACAATTTCAAATTCTAATATAAGGTGAAGTACATGGTAGCATTTCAACAACATTGGAAACAAAGATCGTCTATCATAATCTTTCACCATAAGAACAACTTGTTTTCAATCAATAAAGGAAGAAACCAACCTAAGATTCTTGGATTTTGAGTCTAACATTAGAGATAACATGTTGTGGATTTTTTTCTTTTCATATTTTGTTAGAAATGAAACAAAACCATCTAAAACATTACATGGACAACTTTGAAGCCATAGTTATATCATCTTCCATCAAATTAGCCATAGAAGGTGCCATTACAACTTTGTTTTTAGTTTCAAAGCAATGGTAATTGCTACATGCAAAGCATGGGAAAATAACCCATGCCCATGGGATTGGTTAAACACATAAGCACTCAAAACCAGAACAAAAATATCAACAATAATTTGAAAAACATTCCAAATTAGAGGTGGAAACACATGACTAGTAATCTTTACTAATGTTTGGCAATTGTAAAATAAAACAATTGTTGATTTGGATTGTAATATTTCCTAGAGCAATATGATTTTATTTGCAAATTTACAAGAACAAATCAAGTATCAACAAAATAATTCAAATTCCACAAACAAAAAAAACACACAAATAAAGACAAAAAACACAATGTTTGAAAACAAAATTGACATAGATTTCATTAGAATGTTTAATTTTTTTAACCTCAAACCAACTTCAATGCAAGCTTTGTTCCACTATTGCAATTTTTATTAATTTTTTTTGGCCAAGTGATGCAGTTCTATAAATTGGATGGGTGGACTCTATAAAAACATATTTAAGGCCACTATAAACTTTTTCAACATTGCATAAGTATTGACAAGCTTTGGAGAAAGCATGCTCAAAACATGTCTCATGAAAGTTGTCTTTTGAACTTAAAGTTTAATACTTCAATATGAGAACACTTGTTATTATGTTCAATTGAAACCTTCATCTTGAACATATGTTATAATCTTATTTCTCAAGCCATATTCATTCAAAAGATCAATCAAGTTTTTTTCCAATGAATGTCATGTAATCTTAAAAGCTTCAAATAAATCAATAGTTATATGCTTTGGTCTCCAATCATGTTCTTAAGAAATTATAACGAGAGCAAAAATATTATGAGCACCCTTTGACATCTAGAGATCAAAATTAGTAGTCATGCTAAAATAACATTTTTCAAAGAAAGGTAAAACATATGTTTCTTTGGTTTTTTCCACTATGCTAAGTAAAACATCGTGCGAAAAAAACTTTCATGAAGGGAAATAAACTTGAATACAAAAATTCAAGATCAACCACTTTAACCATACACCCTCCAAAAATTGTAAGGGCAAATGGGTTTTTACAAGCAAGAGTGCAAGATTCTCCAAATTTTTTGTGCTCCGCATTATCCTTTTTGAAAGGGTTTTTGAAGGTAAAAAATTAGAAACCAATGAACTTGATATATTTATATTTTTCTACCAAATTATTTTTTGAGACTTCTTTTCATCACAAAATTGATTTTTTTTCAAAATTTCTAATTGATATGCAACAACATGAACTTTTAAACATGTTATTCCACTAGTCTAATAACAAGATAGAAGAAGTTTCCTTAACATAATATGAAAATATATGTTATATTAATTTTGTTTTTGGCTGAAAAGAAAGCATAGAATTGGAATATAAAACATTGACATACAGGGCATTATTTGAAGCACATCAAGTATCACTTTTGAATTGTCATTCACACAAAAAAGTGACTAACAAAGGCATTTTTATTATGAGGACTTCAAATTTTTCTTTGAGGAAATTTGCAATAATTTCAAATTATTTATTTTTTTCATATTTTTTGGAAATTCTACTTTCTTTAATTTCCAAACTTTGGTTTTCTTGAGGTTTTTTCATTACTTCATTTTCACATTTAACTCATTGCAAGACATTGCACATCCTTCATTTTGGATTAATGCATTTTCATTTCCACTAAAACCTTCCATTTTTTACACTAAATTCAATGAGGCTAAAGGTGGAGAAACTCAAGTAAACAAAATGTTTTGGTTTACGGTTTGGACTGGAATATGAATGCCTAAACAAACTAATGCAAAACTTTACAACATTTACAAGCAAAGATAAAATTCACTTTTCATTATAAGAATGATGTGAAAAAAATTACTTTATTGCACAATAGTCTTGTACAAAACCTAAAAAATAAAATGAAACTAAATAAAATCATAACAACAAACTAATTTTTTA
>Ga0209611_10011214_pt1 | contig 12989 bp, 10 predicted proteins | sample S1TSphgellanicum_3_FD_187693 | JGI IMG/M metagenome (GOLD analysis project Ga0209611, IMG submission 187693) | Host-associated microbial communities from peat moss isolated from Minnesota, USA - S1T2_Fc - Sphagnum magellanicum MG (SPAdes) (version 2) | ecosystem: Host-associated > Plants > Peat... | reverse complement strand
GTCACAAATTTTTGGAGTTGCATTTTCAAACAAAAGATGGTTACACTTCTTTATGCTATTTGTTCCTGTAACAGGATTATGGGCAAGTGCAGTAGGAATTGTAGGTCTTGCTTTAAATTTAAGAGCGTATGATTTTATTTCTCAAGAATTAAGAGCAGCAGAAGATCCGGAATTTGAAACTTTTTATACAAAAAATATCTTATTAAATGAAGGTATAAGATTATGGATGGCTGCACAAGACCAGCCACACGAAAATTACATATTTCCGGAAGAGGTATTACCACGTGGAAACGCGCTTTGATGAATTAAAAATTTATACAAATAAAAATATTGAATCAACTGGATTTGCTTGGTGGGCTGGGAATGCTAGATTAATTAATCTTTCTGGAAAATTATTAGGAGCACATGTTGCACATGCTGGACTTATAGTTTTTTGGGCAGGGGCTATGACACTTTTTGAAGTATCTCATTTTATTCCAGAAAAACCTTTATATGATCAAGGGTTTATTCTTTTACCTCATTTAGCTACTTTAGGCTGGGGTGTAAGTTCAGGAGGAGAAATAACAGATACATTTTCTTATTTTGTTATAGGTGTATTACATTTAATTTCATCTGCAGTATTAGGTTTTGGAGGGATTTATCATTCACTTTTTGGACCTGATACATTAGAAGCAAACGTACCTCTTTTTGGATATGATTGGAGAGACAAAAATAAAATAACTACAATTCTTGGTATTCATTTAATACTATTAGGAATAGGATCATTTTTATTAGTCTTAAAAGCTATGTATTTTGGTGGAGTATATGATACATGGGCACCTGGAGGAGGAGATGTACGCATTATTAAAAACCCAACAATAAATCCTTTAATTATTTTTAACTATGTTGTTAGATCACCATTTGGAGGAGATGGATGGATCGTTTCTATAAACAATATTGAAGATTTAATTGGTGGACATATTTGGGTTGGAATATTATGCATTATAGGAGGAATTTGGCATATATTAACAAAACCATTTGGATGGGCTAGACGTGCATTTGTATGGTCAGGAGAAGCTTATTTATCATATAGTTTAGCTGCATTAGCAGTTATGGGTGTTACTGCATCTATTTTTGTATGGTATAATAATACAGCATATCCAAGTGAATTTTTTGGACCTACAGGACCTGAAGCTTCACAAGCACAAGCCTTTACTTTCTTAATACGTGACCAAAAATTAGGAGCAAATATAGCTTCTGCTCAAGGTCCTACAGGATTAGGAAAATATTTAATGCGCTCACCTAGTGGAGAAATCATATTTGGAGGTGAAACTATGAGATTTTGGGATTTAAGAGCACCTTGGCTAGAACCACTTAGAGGACCTAACGGATTAGATATTACAAAAATTAAAGAAGATGTTCAACCATGGCAAGAAAGAAGAGCTGCCGAATATATGACGCATGCTCCTCTAGGATCATTAAATTCTGTATCTGGTGTTGCTACTGAAATAAACTCAGTAAATTATGTTTCACCACGTTCATGGTTAACTTGTTCTCACTTCTTCTTAGGATTCTTCTTACTTGTTGGTCACTGGTGGCATTCTGGACGTGCTAGAGCTGCTGCTGCTGGATTTGAAAAGGGAATAAATAGAGAAACAGAACCAGTTCTTCAATTAAAACCAATAGATTAATCTTAAAATAACTTTTTTTTTTTTAAAATGAATCATTAGTGATAAAAAATTTCTAGAAATTTTTTATCACTAATGATTTAATGATTACGATTTGGAAAAGAAATAGAATGAATAAATATAATATATAATTAAAATTGAATTAACTAGAGATAGAGGGTATTTACCTTGAGTATTTGTTTAGACAATATGTCAAATGAAAAAAATATTAGCAAAATTTTGCTAACCAAATTTTACCTTAAAAATATTCCCCATGCTTTGATTCTATTTTTAGTAGTAATAAAAGTTATTAAATTTTTATTTTATAATGGGTCGGTGACGAGAATCGAACTCGCGAATCGTAGATCCACAAACTACTACCTTAACCCCTTGGCTACACCGACCTTTTTCAATTAATTAATTTTTAACTTTATATTAAAAATTTCTTTTTTATTCCATTGTAACATTACTAAAAACATATTATCTAAAAATTCTATAGGAGTCAATATTAAACAAATTTTTTTTTAAAAGAAAAAGTTTTGTAATAGGTATACCAAAAGAAGTTATGTAAAATTTAAGGAAGATTTTAATTAAAAATTAAAAAAAAAAAAAAATGGGAAGATATACTGGTCCAAAATTAAAAATAATACGCAGATTAGGTGTTTTACCTGGTCTAACAAGGAAAGAAATAAAAAATAGAATTTTATCACCTGGTCAACATGGGAAAAAAAAGTTATCCTTACTAAAACAAAAACGTTTTTCATTATCAGATGATTATAAATATCGTTTAATCGAAAAACAAAAAGTAAGATATAATTATGGAATACGTCATAAGCAATTAACTCGATACTATAAACTATCTAAAGCATATAAAGGAATAACAGGATATATTTTATTAAATTTTTTAGAATCAAGATTAGATTGTTTATTATATAGAATAGGTTTTGCAAAAACTATTCCATCTGCAAGACAATTTATTAATCATTGTCATGTTTTTGTAAATAATAAAAAAGTGAATATTCCAAGTTTCTTTTGTCAAAAAAAAGATACAATTTCATTAAAAAAAAATTCTAAAATTAGAAAATTAGTTAGACAAACTTATAAATTTTTTTCTGAAAAAAGATCTGGAATTAAAAAAAGAATGAAACAAGTGAATTATACAAAAATGCGTGCTGGTGTTTTATTACCTGATTATTTAAAAGTTAATACGAATTTATTAATCGCAAAAATTATAGGCAAAATAAAACGAAAAGATATTTCATTAAAAATTAATGAGCAAAAAATAATTGAATATTATTCTCGCTAAAAAAAAAAAAATTCTTAAGACAAATGGACTTATAAAATATAGTTATTCTATACTTTTCTTTGAACTGTTTAAAACTTAATAGTTCTTGTATCTTAAAAAATATTTTGCAAAAGTTCATGACAAATGAAGTCACTGATGTATCAGAAAGAACACGTATTAAGGTAGAACGCTATGAATCTGGAGTAATTCCATATAAAAAAATGGGATACTGGGATGCTAATTATACTGTAAAAGATTCAGATGTTTTATGTCTTTTTCGTGTAACTCCACAACCAGGTGTAGACCCTATAGAAGCAGCAGCTGCGATTGCAGGTGAATCTTCTACAGCTACGTGGACGGTAGTATGGACAGATTTATTAACAGCTTGTGATATTTATCGTGCAAAAGCATATTTTGTAGAACAAGTTCCTAATACTCCAAATGAATTTTTTTCATTTATTGCTTATGAATGTGACTTATTTGAAGAAGGTTCTATAGCAAACTTAACCGCATCTATTATAGGAAACGTTTTCGGGTTTAAAGCAGTTAAAGCTTTACGACTTGAAGATATGAGAATTCCTTATGCTTATTTAAAAACATTTATAGGTCCAGCAACTGGAGTTATAGTTGAACGTGAAAGATTAGATGTTTTTGGAAGACCTTTATTAGGTGCTACTGTTAAACCAAAATTAGGTTTATCTGGGAAAAATTACGGTCGTGTTGTTTACGAAGGTCTAAGAGGAGGTCTTGATTTCTTAAAAGATGATGAAAATATAAACTCACAACCATTCATGAGATGGCGTGAAAGATATTTATACGTTATTGAAGGGATTAATAAAGCTGTTGCGAAAACAGGTGCTGTAAAAGGTTCTTATTTAAACGTTACTGCAGCTACTATGGAAGATATGTATGAACGTGCGGCATTTGCCAAAGAACTAGGAGCTATAATCATAATGATTGACTTAGTTATAGGTTATACTGCTATTCAAAGTATGGGTCATTGGGCTAGAAAAAATGATTTAATTCTTCATTTACACCGTGCAGGAGCTAGTACATATACTCGTCAAAAAAATCATGGGATTAATTTTAGAGTTATTTGTAAATGGATGAGAATGGCTGGAGTTGATCATATTCATGCAGGAACAATTGTTGGAAAACTAGAAGGTGATCCAAAAACTGTAAAAGGATTCTATGATACTTTATTATTACCTTCTTTAAAAGAAAATCGTAGTCTAGGTCTCTTCTTTAACATGGATTGGGCTTCATTAAGAAAATGTTTACCTGTAGCTTCTGGTGGAATTCATTGTGGTCAAATGCACCAATTAGTAGATTTATTAGGAGAAGATGTAGTTTTACAATTCGGTGGTGGTACTATTGGTCACCCAGATGGAATTGAAGCTGGTGCTACAGCAAACCGTGTTGCTTTAGAAGCTATGTTATTAGCTAAAAATGAAGGACAAAATTTTGTAGAAAATGGTCCACAAATACTTAAAGATGCTTCAAAAAATTGCAGACCATTAAGAGTTGCATTAGATTTATGGAAATCTATTACTTTTGAATATGCATCTACAGATACTTTAGATTTTGAAGCTACTCCTGTAAAATCGAAAGCATAATTAATTAATTAATAACTATTAAAAAAAATTGTATTTCCCTAGTATTAGGGAAATGAAGAATAGTAGGAAAATTTCTTTTAAATAGAAATAACTGAAATTAAGAAAAGTAATTAAAAAAGAAAATTTTTTATTATGGGTACTAGAATAACTCAAGGGAATTTTGCATTACTTCCAGATTTAACTGATGAGCAAATTAAAAAACAAATTGAATATGGTATTAAAAAAGGATATGCTATATCAATAGAATATACAGATGATCCACATCCTCGTAATGTTTATTGGGAATTATGGGGTCTTCCTTTATTTAATATACCAAATTCTGCAGCAATTTTTAACGAATACAAAGAAGCTAAGAAAGCTCATCCAAATTCTTATATAAAAGTTAATGGGTTTTCTAATGTTCGTGGAATTGAAAGTACTTCTATGTCTTTTATTGTTCATAGACCAAAATTTGAACCTGGATTCTATTTAGCACGTCAAGAAAGTACTGGACGTAGTCAACGTTATAGTATTTTAAGCTATGCTGTTAACGCAAATCCAGAAGGATCACGTTATAATTAATTTCCTTTCAAATTATTAGATTATTAGAGATTAAGAATATTAATCTCTAATTTTAAACTATTTTTGTCTATCCTCAAAAAGTACTACACATCTTCACTAAAAATTTTGAATACATCTCAGTCGAGATTATAGTCAACACGTATTGTATATCACAGTAAGGGTTCCAGAAAATAGTAAAAAAATTATTATTACAAATTTCGAAAATTTAATTCACTGTAATGATCAGGATCTTATGAGATAATTTATTTAGTGAACATAAGAAAAAAATAGTTTTTTTATTTCAAAAATTTACTTTAGATTATATAATTTTAAATACACTTCAAAAGTTTTCAACTTTTAAACAAATGAATAATTTAGAAAAAAAAAACGGATCATATATATTACTAGATAGTTTAATAGAAAATGGTACAGAACATATTTTTGGATACCCTGGAGGTGCTATATTACCAATTTATGACGAATTATATTATTGGGAAAAACTAAACTTAGTAAAACATATTTTAGTAAGGCATGAACAATGTGCTGCTCATGCTGCGGACGCATACTCTAGATCAAGCAAAAAAGTAGGGGTTTGTTTTGCCACTTCAGGACCTGGTGCCACAAATTTAGTAACTGGAATTGCAACTGCAAAAATGGATTCAATTCCTCTTCTTGTTATTACAGGACAAGTTACAAGAAATTTTTTAGGAACAGATGCTTTTCAAGAAACAGATATTTTTGGTATTACTTTACCTATAGTAAAACATTCTTATGTAGTTAGAGATATTAATTTCCTTCCAGAAATTATATCTGAAGCTTTCTTTTTAGCAAAAAATGGTAGACCAGGTCCCGTATTAATTGACATTCCTAAAGATATTGGATTAGAAGAAATTTACTATTCAAATTCGACAAAAAAAAAAAAAACTATTAATAAAAATTTAGCAAAAACTGATTATTTAGTAAAATCTTCAAAATTTAAAAAATTTTTAACATTTTTATCCGAATCTTATCAACCTTTATTATATATTGGTGGAGGTGTTATTAGATCTTATTCAATCAATTTATTAAGCAATTTTTCTAAATTATTTCAGTTACCCTTAACCTGTACTTTAATGGGAAAAGGTTCATCTAATGAGACTGATCATTTAAGTTTAGGAATGCTGGGAATGCATGGAACTGCATCTGCTAATTTTGCTATAAGTGAATGTGATTTATTAATCGCTATAGGAGCTAGATTTGATGATAGAGTTACTGGAAAATTAGAAGAATTTGCATCAGAAGCTGAAGTTGTACATATTGATATCGATCCTGCTGAGATTTCTAAAAATAGATGTCCTCAATTAAGCTTTATTGCAGATACTAAAAAATTTTTTTCTCATTATACTAAATTTCTTAGAAGATTTTTACTAGCTGAAAATAACCAAACTAAAAATTGGTTAAAAAGAATTTATAAATGGAAAAAGTCCTATCAACCTTCTTCTCAAAATTTTGGTACAAATGGATCAAAACTAATAGCTCAAAAGCTTTTAAGTTTTTTAGGAAATAGTCAAAAAGAGGCTATCTTTACAACGGATGTTGGACAACATCAAATGTGGAGTGCTCAATTAATAAATTGCCAACCTAATCATTGGGTTTCCAGTTCAGGTTTAGGAACTATGGGATTTGGTTTACCAGCTGCTATTGGATCAAAAATTGCAAATCCATCTAAAATTATAATCTGTATAACTGGTGATTCAAGTATCCAAATGAATATTCAAGAATTAGCCACTATTTATCAATATAAATTATCATTATTTATCGTTATAGTAAATAATAATTGGCAAGGTATGGTTAGACAATGGCAGGAATCTTTTTATTCAAATCGTTATTCAAATTCTTATATGTTATTAGGAAATCCTTCGTTTTCTGAAGTAGCTAAATCTTATGGTATTTATTCAAAAAAAATTCATAAAATAGAAGAACTTTTTTATTTTCTAAAAGAAGAAAATACAAAATCTTTAAGTATTTTACTAGATGTAGAAGTAGTAGATGTTGAAAATTGTTATCCTATGGTTGCTCCAGGAAGAAGTAATTCACAAATGCTTGGATTAGAAAAAATTTCTTAATTGGGCCGAATAGGATTTGAACCTATGAAGATAATTTATCAATGGATTTACAATCCATCCCCTTTAACCTCTCGGGCATCGACCCTTTAAAATTCTTAAAATATAGTGTTATTTATTTTACTATATCTAATTAGTTAAAAATTTTTTATTTTTTCTCATTTTTTAAATAGAATGAAAAAAAAAATTATTATAATATTATAATTGAAAGAGGACATAAATATGACAGCAACATTAGATAGATATCAAAGTTTAAATATCTGGGAAAGATTCTGTTCTTGGATTACTAGTTTAGAAAATAGATTATACATTGGATGGTTTGGAGTTGTAATGATTCCAACACTTTTAACTGCTACAACATGCTTTATTATAGGATTCATAGCAGCTCCTCCAGTAGATATTGATGGAATTCGTGAACCAGTAGCTGGATCTTTATTATACGGAAATAACATAATTACAGGTGCAATAATTCCTAGCTCAAACGCAATTGGTATTCATTTTTATCCTATATGGGAAGCTGCTTCTGTTGACGAATGGTTATATAATGGAGGTCCATATCAACTTATAGTATTTCACTTCTTAACAGGTGTAGCTTGCTATTTAGGACGTGAATGGGAATTAAGTTTTAGATTAGGAATGCGTCCTTGGATTTTTGTTGCATTTTCTGCTCCAGTAGCTGCTGCAACTGCAGTATTCTTAATTTATCCTATAGGACAAGGAAGCTTTTCTGATGGTATGCCTTTAGGAATTTCTGGAACATTTAACTTCATGTTAGTATTCCAAGCAGAACATAATATATTAATGCATCCATTTCATATGGCTGGTGTAGCTGGAGTTTTTGGAGGATCATTATTCTCTGCAATGCACGGATCTTTAGTAACATCATCTATTATACGTGAAACTTCTGAAAGTGAATCTCCAAATTATGGATATAAATTTGGACAAGAAGAAGAAACATACAATATTGTTGCTGCACATGGATATTTTGGAAGATTAATTTTCCAATATGCAAGTTTTAACAACTCTCGTTCTTTACACTTCTTCTTAGCTGCATGGCCTGTTGTTGGAATTTGGTTAACTGCTTTAGGAATTAGTACTATGGCATTTAATTTAAATGGATTTAACTTTAATCAATCTATTATTGATAATCAAGGAAGAGTTATTAATACTTGGGCTGATATTGTAAACAGAGCAAACCTTGGAATGGAAGTTATGCATGAACGTAATGCTCATAATTTTCCATTAGATCTTGCTTTTTCTGTAAATTCTAAATTCTAATTTTATCTAATCATTAAAAAAGAAAAGAAAGATAATTCTAACCAAAAAATAGAATTATCTTCTTTTTAGTTAATTATTTATTCAATATGAAAACTATTACTATACATGATGAAAACCAAGAAAATAATTATAATTTATAATTGGGAAAATTTAAAAAAAAAAAGATAATAATATTAAAACTGTGTCTAAAAAGGGATTTCTTTTTAAAAAATTAATATAATTATTAATACTCATAAAAAATATGAGGAAAAAATTTAACGGGGGAAAATAAAGCAGTAATTTTTGATCATATTATTTAGAAAAACCTATTTTTTTTGAAAAAAATATTAGGATTAATATTAAATTTGAACAAAGTATTAAAAATAATTAAAAATAAAAATGAAAATTAATCATAATTAAAAATTAATTATGAAATTTCCTGATACAATTGTAAAATTAGCATGTGCAGTTTGTCTTGTATTAATAGATGAAGTTACATCAGATGATGACAAATATGGGCATACATTTGCTGCAGTGACATGTGCAATATGTGGAGCTATTGGTCTAAAAATTTCTTATGATCATCTTTATATTTTGGGGAAGAGTCATGGTAAAGCTGTTAATCAATTGGTGAAAGAAGGGAAAAAAACATTAAAAAAATTTGCCTTTTTGATAAAAAAATGCTATATTAAAAATTAAAAAGGAAACAAAATAATTTAGAAACTTTTAAAAAGTATGAAAAAAAAACTCTTGACAAAAATTCTCCACCAATTAAAATATAAAATTAGAAAAATTTTAGTTGGACTTAAAGTGGGTATTAAAGTAGCGTTATTAGTTGTTTTACCTGTTTCTGGTGGTTCCGTTCTAGCTCGAACAAATACAAATACAAGTATCGTTGCTGAGAACAAAAATATATCATCAAAATATTCTGATGATATAATCGCGCGCGAAAGAAATAGCGCTCATAATAAAGCAGTTTTACAACAAAGAGAAGTGATTCTAAAACAAAAAGAGAAAAAACTTCAATTTGAAAAACAACAAGAAATATTTTTCTTAGAATATATTCGTCCAAAAATATTGGCTAAAAGCTCAACTATTTTAGTAAACGAACTACAAATTAATTATTCGATCATACCAAAAGGTAGTCTACAAAGTATAGTAGAAAAACCTTTAAATCGAGATGTATTAACTGATTTGATGATCAAACTGCATGTTAATGCAGAAAAGTCTAATAAAAGGGTTATTTCCATGGTTGATTTTTTCCATGAAAGTGAAAAAAAAATAGCTATACAAAAGCAAATAGAAAAGCAAATAGTACAGGATTTTCAATTTCAAAAACAATTGAAAATATTAGCCCTAAGAGGCGGCCAAAAATTACTATTTTTAGCCTTATTATCTAAAATTGAAGCCTTGTTAGCTAAGATTGAAGATATCAAAAAATTTTTAAATCTTTTAAATTATAAAATTAATTTAAAATCGAAAGGATATAAAAAAATAAAGTTTAATCAAAATGAAAGAATTTTTTTATTTTTTTTAGTTATTTTAGTAATGTATTCTTTTTATAAAGTAGCATCTATTTTATTAAAAAATAATACCATACTAATGTATTTTGCAAGAACAAATACATTTGGAAAATGGTTTGAAAGTTTCTTTCCTCAAGAAACAAGTCACCTAGTGGACTTAATATTTAGTAATGTCACGGACAATGAATTTATCGAGGTTTTCAAAGAAACCTATTCGGAAGTTGATAATCTTGAGGAATTTGCATGTTTTTATGTCCTATTCCAAATTGGCGTTATACATAATCGCGTAGCTAAGAAGTTCCTGACTATGGATCAAGTTCGAATTAATACGAATTTATTACCTCTTGAAGTTCTAAATTTTCAAAAAGAATTTAGACAAATACCGGTTCGTAAGTTTGTCACGATGTTGGCAAGTTTGGATTGGAAAACATTAAAAAATTTGCCTCTAAAAGATTCCTGTAAGAAAATAGGTGAGTTTTACTTTCATAATATTTTCCTCAATAAAAACTAATTAGTTAATTAGTTTTTATTGGGAAATAAACTATTAATAATTAATCTAATTATAATTACTAAATTGGCTAAAGTAAATTTTTTTTTTAATTAGTCTAGATTTTTTTAAAAAACTAACAAAAAAAATGAACGAATTAATAAAAATCAGATTTAATTCGTAATGAAAAGTTTTATTGTAACTCTTTTAGACTAAATTCAATAGCTTGTTTAAGAAGATTTTCAGAATCTGGAGATAATTTTTTTTCTTTTTTAACTAATTCTGCATAACTTATATCTTTTATAGAAATATAGTTTCTAAAAATATTAGCAAATTTTGAGACATTAGAAATAGAGATAGTATCTAAATATCCATTTGTTCCAGCATAAATTAAACCAATTTGTTCTTCTACTGATTTAGGAGAATTTTGAGGTTGTTTTAATAATTCTCTTAATCTTTGACCTCTAGCTAGTTGTTTTAGTGTAGCTTTATCTAAATCAGATGAAAATTGTGAAAATGACTCTAATTCAGCAAATTGAGCTAATTCTAATTTCAATTTTCCAGCTACTTGCTTCATACCTTTTGTTTGAGCTGCAGATCCAACTCTTGATACCGAAATACCAACATCTATTGCTGGTTTAATACCTGAATTAAATAACTCTTTTGATAAAAAAATTTGACCATCTGTAATTGAAATTACATTTGTTGGAATATATGCTGAAACATCTCCAGCTTCTGTTTCAACAATAGGTAATGCAGTCATACTTCCACCTCCTAATTTAGAATTTAATTTAGCTGCACGTTCTAATAATCTTGAATGTAAATAAAATATATCACCTGGAAAAGCTTCTCTTCCTGGAGGTCTTCTTAAGATAAGAGACATTTGACGATAGGCTTGAGCTTGTTTAGTTAAATCATCATAAATAACTAAAGTACTTTTTCCTTTGTACATAAAATATTCAGCTATCGTAGCACCAGTATAAGGAGCTAAATATTGTAGGGTTGCAGGATAACTAGCACTTGCTGATACAATACAAGTATAATCTAGTGATCCTTTATTTTGTAAAACATTAGCTGCTTCAGAAACAGTTGATTCTTTTTGACCTATTGCGACATAAACACAAATAACATTTTCAGTTTTTTGATTAATAATTGTATCTAAAGCAATTGATGTTTTTCCAGTTTGTCGATCACCAATAATTAATTCACGCTGACCTCTTCCAATAGGTATCATAGAATCTATTGATATAATTCCTGTCTGTAAAGGTTCACAAACTGATTGTCTAGAAATTATACCAGGAGCTGGTGATTCAATTAATCTTGTTTCTTTTGAAACAATTTTTCCTTTTCCATCAATTGGATTAACTAATGGATCAACAACTCTTCCTAATAAATCATCACCAACTGGTACTTGAGCAATTTTTCCAGTTCCTTTTACAAAACTTCCTTGCTTTATATTTAAACCTTGACCCATTAAAACAGCTGCAACATGGCTTAACTCTAAACTTATAGCAATACCAATTGTACTATCATCAAATTCTAATAATTCTCCTGAAGCTACATTTTCAAGTCCATAAATTTTTGCAATACCATCACCAACTTGTAAGACAATACCAATATCAGCACTTCTTGCTAAATCAACAGATAATTCATTAATTGTATATTCTACAAAACTAGTAAGTTCTTCAATAGCTCTCATATAAAAAAATTTCTCTACGTATATTAATTTTTTAATAATTTTTACTTTAATAAATTTTTACTAATTTTTTTAGACTACTTTTTATACTTAAATCTAAAAAAAAATTTTCATGTTCAAAAATTATTCCACCTAAAATTTTAGGGTCATAATAAATATCAATAATAAAATTAGATGAATTAAAGGAAGACTTAAGAGTATTTAAAAGTAATGTATATAAATTATCTAAAGTAACTATTTCGGTTGGCAATGATGAACAAATAATAATTTTAATTTTAGACACTTTTTGAATTTTTTCAAGTTTTTCTTGAAAAGAATAATTTATATCTGATAATAAATATAAATGTTTTCGTTTAAGTAATATATTTAAAAAAATTTTTGTTAAAGAAGATATTCCTGGAAATAAATCTAAAATTATTTTATATTTAAGTTTATCAATTGAATTATTTTCTAAAAAAAATGTTTTTGTTTTAGTAGAAGAACAAATAAAAGCATTTATAAGAAATAATTCATTACCTAATTCTAAAAAACTTTTTAAGAATAAAGAGTTTTTTTTTAACGTTAATACTAATGAATTTACATAAATTTTAACCTGTTTCTTATTATTAATTACCATTTTTAGCAATTTTATAGTTTACTAATTTAATTAGTTTGATTCTTTAAAATAGAAATCAATAAATTATTTTTAAAACTAGAATTTTCAAACAAATATTTTTTTATAATTTTACTTAACACTAAATATAAAAGATATTGTTTTGTTAAAACTAATTTATTTATTTTATTTTTAATTAACAATTTTTTAGAAGAATTTATTTTATACTTAATAATTTCTTTAAA
>Ga0209611_10011213_pt1 | contig 12989 bp, 9 predicted proteins | sample S1TSphgellanicum_3_FD_187693 | JGI IMG/M metagenome (GOLD analysis project Ga0209611, IMG submission 187693) | Host-associated microbial communities from peat moss isolated from Minnesota, USA - S1T2_Fc - Sphagnum magellanicum MG (SPAdes) (version 2) | ecosystem: Host-associated > Plants > Peat... | reverse complement strand
CTCCTCGTACTCATCACCATTAGCCGTTCCCTCCATCCTCATCAATGAGGCGCCGCAGCTTCTCATAAAACGCGCCGTCATCTTCCTGTCCTTCCACTACCATGCATCCCATGCACTTCTGCTTTCCCTCTCACTCTCCTCAAGAGAAAATCCGCCGCCACTAATCAAGATTCTCGGCCACATTATCCAGATTAGTATTTTCATGTTCACACCAACAGTACATGCATGAAGTCCTTGTCCGACGACATGTTGTTCGGTCACAGTACCTTAGTGAAGAATTTCATTTTGAAATATTTGAAAATATGAGAAAACTTTAACTTATAGTGTAAGCACTTGTGATTTCAAATTTTACTATCATATTTCCATTAAAGTTTTAAGAATTTTCAAGAATTTCAAAGTATAGTAGAAAATAGATTTAGTAAGTTTCAATTTTTTAGTTAAGCTTGTATGTAGAAGGTGATTTGCATGGCAAAAATCAAGTTTCAACAACAAGAAACCAAAAATAAACAAAAAATACTACATGACATATATATATAAAGGTTTCCATGTAAATTCCACAAATTAACCCAAATGACTAGAACTTAACTTCATGATATAACATGCCTACTAAAAACCTTTACTAAAACCTCTGAATAAAAATCACCAATTTTGTGTGTTGAACTAAAATTACTTGACCATCCAAAGGACACTTAATGTTCCTGAATGTGCTTGTGCTATTGGTTGGTGTGTTTTTGTTTAGTTGATACAAAAGTAATAATTCTAATGTAAAAATAACCAATTTAGCATGCTTAGTAAAGCAGTTATTCCTAAAAGTCAGATTTTTAACTTTCCTTTTAAAGTAAAATGGCCTCATGGAAAGGTGGTGGGGACTTTCACTAGCTTGAGAATTGTTAAGTTAGATTTTTAGCTTTCCTTTTAAAGTAAAATGGCCTCATGGAAAGGTGATGGGGCCCTTCACTAGCTTGAGAATCTTCAAATTTTGCAATGATTTTTGAAAAAGAAAAACCAACCATGTTGTTTTTCACCATCCTTTGCATTTCATATTTTTGTAAGCATGTCAAAATGTTTCAAGTTCTCAAATGTGTTCAATTGCAACACTCTAAGATGGTATAAACATATAAAATTTAAACCTTGAACTAAACTTTGCAATACCGATATTCTAACAAGAAAGTCCTAGCCCCTTCATCAATTATAACACAATACAAACACAACAACTTTAGTTGTGGGGAGTACATATGCCAAAGATGATCAGTGTTAAAAAAAAGGAAAGCAATCAAAACAATTCCCCATGGCTGAACTCAGCAAGGGGGAAAGGTTTAAACAACTCATTGACAAATGAAAATCATCAAGCTTTCTTAAAAAACAAAAGCTAATGAATACCATTGTCAAAAAGACGATAGCAATCAAAACAATTCCCCATGGCCGAAATCAGCAAGGGGGAGAAGTTTCGACAACCTTCCTCTTTCATTCACCTTTACATTATTTCATAATAATAATAATAATAATCTCTCAAAACCCAACTTTCGAAAAAAAATGTGAATTTTCAAAGAAAAAACCCAAAAGAAATCTCCACATCTTGAAATAGCAAAGGGGATTTTTGTAACAAATCTTTCCTTTAATCAATTTACATAGAAAACTATTCATTATTGATTACAGTGTTTAGAGATACATGCAATATCTATCATGCAACTAATGGGACTCAAGAGATTGCCACATAGCCTATAAAAAGGTTGTTACTGTAGACAAAAGGGATTGAAGACAATAAAGTTACCACAACAAACGACCCACATTGTGATCGAGGGTGTTGAAGTAAAATCTCACCTTCATAAGGGATATAAATAAGAAGGCCACAAATGTGTGGACGTGACAATGGTGGAGGAACCCAAACATTGTTTTTCTCAAATTCATTCAGACCACAAAATTGTTATGTCTTGGTGCTTACGCTCCTAACAACATCCAACAACGGTGGCTATGGATGCCCACTTGGTTGCCAAGGAAATCAATGATTCAATTCTAAAAATTGCGACTAGAATTCAATTTATATATATATATATATATATATATATATATATATATATATATATATATATATATATATATAAACATTTGAATATAAATTTTTTAGTTTTATTCTAAATTTCTTTTTGGAATTCTTTGTTAAATTATTTGAATTTGAAAAAAAAAAATTGAAAACTAATATTTCAATTCTAAAAACTACTATTTCAATTCTTTAAAGAATTAGTTGAATTTGAAATTTGATATTTGAATCTGAAATTTGCTATTTCAATTCCTTAAAACTTTATTTGAATTTTTTGAAATTTTATTTAAATTCAAAAAGCTTATTTGATTAAAAATTTGATATTTGAATTTTAAATTATTATTTTCAATTCTAAAAATTAATATTTCAATGTTGAGTTTTAAAATTAAAATTTAAAAAACTAATCTGATTTTAAACTTGAAATTGCAATTCCAAATTATTATTTTGGATTGTCAGAATTAATATTTCAATTCAGAAAATTATTAATTGAGTCTAAAAATGGACATTTCATTTTTGAATCTGAAAATTGACATTTCAATTCTGAAATTTTTAATTTAAATTCAAAGATTTATTTCGTCTAAAAAATGATATTTGAGTTCTGAATTGTTTTTTTGGAATCTAAAATTAATATTTCAATTCCAAAAATTATTAATTCAGTTTTAAGGCTTTTTTCTACTAGTGTTATCCATAATGAATCACTTTTATAAATAATTATATTTATTACTCATAAGTTACATTAAATAATTATTTTTAAAAGATAGGTTCATACATTATATATTTTATAGTCTTACAATAAAAGAAATTAATTAATGTAATTAATTTTACATTACTTTAAAATCATTGTAATTACTTCAGATAATAATAAATTATAGTATATGCATAATTATTTTTTAATTGAACATAATTATTCAAAATCTGTAATTTATAACTTTAAATCTGAATTAAAATTTTGGAAAAATTATAATGTAGTTAAAATAATTATTGTAATGAGTATAATTTCAGGATTTATTATAAATTAATTTAAATTTTTTAATAAAAATTCTGTAATTACTTATTTACGATAAAAGTTTTTACAATAATAAGAGAAATTGGTTCAGTCCAGACTACAACACCTGGAAAACAGCTGAGGCACCCATCACCAGAAGCAAGTCACCTTGCACTGACACAAAGAATTAGTTCAGTCCAGACTGCAGCATCTGGACAACAGCTGTGGTACCCATCACCAGAAGCACGACACCTGGCACTGACACAAAGAAATTAGTTCAGTACAGACTGCTTCACCTGGTCAACAGCTGAGGTACCCTCACCGGAAGTCACCTTGCACTCAGACAAAGAAATTAGTTCAGTACAGACTGCAGTCCCTTGACAAAAGCTGAGGTACCGATCACCAGAAACAAGAAGTACCATACCTTCCATTATAAACTACAAGATGACCATTCAACTGCTGCACCTAGGTACCCATAGAACTATTCTGTAATCTGACATGTTTAGGGCTCAAACAAACACTAGGAGAGGAGCACTGCTCTCCCTCTGGAACACACTTCATTTTTTCCACCCCACCCAAAATACTTATGCTGCCCTTATTGTCACCCTGGAATGAGTCCTCCGAACCTGAGAAGGGCCCTACCTTTGTCATGGCCTTCAGTGGAGCCAAATAGCCAATGGGTCCACTTGTATCACATCCATATATCAAAAGCACAGCTAGAGTAGTGGCTGCATTGTCATCTTTCTTTTCACCTGAGACCAGCGTATGAAGGCAGATGTTTAACACAGAAATTGGAGTCAATACATATGAGTATGTCTCAATCTTGAATCTGGACTACTAGTTGCATTTCCAATTAGGTGATGAGACAAGCTGCAGGGGGGTCACTGGAGAAACTTTCAACTACATTGTTAGCCAAACTGCCACTCTACCCCTAGCATTTACCACATCTGTCCATTCCTTTGACAACATGAACAGAATTTTTTTTGAAGGATAGGATGAGGGCTTGTTCTCATGTCGAGCCAAAAAGATAAGGGCGATGAGGGCAGCTTGCAGTCTCGTCACTGTTGTAGCGATGCAAGTTACTAATAATCAGGCCCCTGAATTTCTATTTTCTCATTCCTCACTTCAAATGCAGCGAACAGCAGTGGCGAACAGGCATATGTACAAGAAGGCAAACCAATTGCTAGTGCATTCACGTCTAAGATGGGGCCCGCTAAGCGGATTTGCTAGGGTTACCACTTGCCTCCTAAGAGACAAATAGCTGGGGCTACTGTGTCCACAATCAAAACATGTGGTTCTACCTTGTTGCTTTACTCGCTCCTTCACCTCTTCTTTTTGTTGCACAAGTAGTCTGCCGGCCTTGCCTTGCGACGTCGGAGTTGAAGGTGGCTTTTGCATTTCCTATCGATTGTTCAATAACATCTCCCATCCTTCTTCTTCTACGAGTGCACCAAGGTCAGATCGTGCGACCGCCTTGCAAGCTAATGAAGAGGCGAACCACAACCACTACCCACCACTATCTCATGTTTATGCTCCCATATTGCATCGATCCAGCTAACACAGTGCACTACATCTTCTTGTGATGCATCAAGATCTATCACTCGACCTACAAGCTGACGAAGAGACAAAACGCAAGCGCGACCCCACCACCTTTTGGTGTGTGCGCTACCAAGCTATACCAATGCAAGTATGTTGCATCTTTTTTTTCATCGAGATTTTTCCGCCCTACAAGTTGACGAGTAGACTAACCGTGATGGCTATCGCAACCTTAACCTTGGGCTCGCGACCAAAGCAAGGGCTTGCAAGAGGGCGAGACAAGAGGGAGACTCGGGAAGCACATCTTATACTCTTGGGAGTGCAGGAGAGTGTGAGAGAATGAACCCTCACACTCCCAAGGCAACTCTCACTTGGGGAATTGGAGTCCTGAAGGACTTTTGAATCTTTAGGGAGCAATTACAAGGGTCAAAACCCATCGGTTTGAAAAGTTCTTTATATCATTGGAAAGCTATTGAAACATAGATGTCTAAAATGGGCTTGCATCACCCATTCGGACATCTAAAACACAAATTATGGCCAAAAGAAAGGCCGGGAGTCAAATTGATAATTTGATTCCCGGCCACTAAAAGTCAGGAATCGACCCGATTTCCTTGCATGCAGGTGGTGTGCAACATACCGTTGAAAAGCTCTCGATGAGGGCTACAACTTTGCTTCAAACTTCATCACGATCGGAGGTTTGCACACAAAGTTATGGGGCTCCAAAGTCGCGGGAGTCCTGACTTTGGCAATTTTGAGGACAAAAAACCATTTAGATGTGGGCCTCGCGGAGAGGCACAAAGTATACTATAAGGGGGAAGGTGATGGCTTCCCCCAAGTCTGGGCCGTGGTGAGTCTTGTGAGTCCGAATTTGCTTGTGGCTTGTCCTAGCACCAAAAGTGCTTCAACTATGCACTAACCAATTTGTTGTTTGGTTTGTGCAAATCCGAGTGAGTGATTAAGTGCTTGTCATTCTTCCTAGTCCCATTCTGGAGCTCCAGCACGCCCATTTACCCTTCAAAGTGCTGCGAGCCAGGGAACGTGCTTCGACTCCTTGCTATTCCGCTATCTTCACTCTGGACTCACATTTGAATCCATTAAGGAGCCTAGGGGTGCGTCAACGACAGACCCCATCGCCTTCAAGTGTCTATACTACCGAACTAGATGGATCCAGCTACGTTGCACCTTCTTTTTCTGCATTGAGATCAGTTCCGTCCCATAAGCTAACAAAAAAACAAACCATAACCGCAGAACTCACCCCCTTCTGGTGTGCGCTACCAAGCTATTCCGATCCGACGAGGTTGCACCTTCCTTTTTCGCGTTAAGATTGAGCAGCCGCCCCTGCAAACTGACGAAGAGATGAACCACGGCCACAGATCCCATCGCCCTTCTGGTGTGTGCGTTACCAATCTAAATTACACCTAGTTTTTCCACATCGAGATTGGCCGCCTGCCCCTACAAGCAAACAAAAACACGAATTAGGACCGCAAACCCCACCGCCTTGTCACAAATTGTTTCATGCAAGTTCTTTTCCCCAATCTTCCAACAACATCCAAACAATAAATTACACGGCCTTGAAAGTAAAGGCTTAAAAAATAATGAATCAAAAGGTCAACTACATCTTGCATTAAAACATTTTTGTATAAATTTGTACAATGTTGTCCACTCTAATGGTTTCAATGTATCCAACCAAGGTGTTACATTTGTAGTGGGCATCTTTATGTTCTTTCACTATGTTGATGGCACATAAGAATACATTCCCACTAGTACAAGTAAACAGCATGTTCAACAATGGACACTTTACAACATTGTCTTAACCATCAAAGCAAATGGTGACTTTATACTTGTGAATGAAATTTTATGTCCTCTTAGCAACATGTTTGGACACATCAACCTTGGACTACTTTAATAAATATGTTCACAATCCATGGTAAGATGTGGGTTTATAATAAGTTCGGAACTCTAAGGTTGCTTTCACAACTTTTATGAATATTGAATGTTGCACAATGTTGAAAGGGATGATTATTTTGCAAAAGAAAGTTGCCAACTTCTTATCCAATTCCTTCTTTTTGTTGAATTCATTATCTTTTATAACGAAACTTGTCAAAAGGTTTGAGTGATGTTATTTGTGGAATTGATCTATTAAGACCTCTTGTGCTCACTGTTATTCATAGGTGGGGTGCAAATTTGATCCCCTTTTGCTTGAGACATCAAAGATGATTTTCACTCCATTGAAGGGTTTGACATTTCAATGCCCACATTATCTATTGACCCATCAAAAGCTAGTACAACCATGTCTATAATGGTCAAGGAACAATTTCCCCACGAGTGGCAAATAATGCCTTGATTTGTGTCCGTGCCCTTGAACACATCAAAATACCAACTCTTCCACTGGCATCATGTTAATAGCCCAAATGGAAGAACATTATATTCTTGTGATATGAAATGACATTGTTGTAAAACTTACATTGCATCTTATTTAGCTTGTTTGGAATCATCAAGTATTCATCACAACACCATTTTCACATGATGAATGGATTTCATTTATATGAATGTTCATTTATGACTTTTAATTAATTTTAATTCACTCCTATTAACTTGCACTTCACTTTCAATTTTTTTGAAATTCACTTCTAGTTAATTCACAATTCACCTTTAGTTAATTTGTAATTCACTTTTAATTATCTTGTGGTTCATTTCTAATTAATTACTAGTTCACCTTTGGTCCACTTTCAATTAACCTTTCATTGATTCATAGTTAACTCTTAATTCATTCTTAATGAAGTCTTAATTAACTTATAATTCACTTGTATTTAGGAAGCCTTTTACTATTGAATGTTGTTTGGTGGATTGAACTCTACAATTTTTTTTAAAATCTCATGATTGTGGATGATTTAGTTGTTCTTATATTTGCTTTTGTCTTAACATTTTTTTGTTTTTGGGTCCCCAATAGTTGATCTATACTACACAAGTCTTCCTTTATCTGGTCTTTAATTATAGTTTCATGATGCGTAATTTGTAATGAATGATGTGATGCATAGTTAGTTAGTAAATTATAAGTTTTTGACAAAATGTTTTTGTTCCTTCCTTGGATATAAGCTCCAACATATTAAATCCCTACAAAGAACTAATGGGTCAAGGTGTAGGATTTGAAATCTGATGGTTGTGGAGTTTTTTGTGCAATGGGGTTTTTTAAAGGGGAGGGGGAACATTTCAATCCACGATATCAATAGTTTCTAGAGTGCTTCTTGGAATTGCCATTGAAGTCTCATTCATGAAGGTAAAATGGCTATTATTGGGCTATCAAATATAAAATGGACCTAATGATATTGTATTGTGATTTGAATTATTGTCATCGATTAATGTTTTTTTGCCATAATTGTTTATGAAATTAGTACACCCATCTTGGTCAACATCAAACCTTGTACATTTTCCTTCAATTTGAAGAAATGTGGAAAACACCAACTACCGGGCAACTATTGGATGTAACAACTGAAATCCATCCTGTTTAGGGGCCACTATACATTCCTAATGAAGGTCATTCATAATGAAGGTCATTCATTTTAATTTTTGTTGCCACAATGTTATGAAGCTATGAACGAATGAGTGTAGCAACATCCTTTGAAATGAAATGGGTGTTTCAACTATATGAGATCTTAATAATAATGTTCTTTTCTCCAAATGATATGTGAATTTTGATGTAAAGTTGTTATAGTGTAGTTTGGCATTGTGTCCAATACGGGTTTTCTTTTCAACTTGCAATATGTTACTACTGTCTAACTTTAGGTGAGTTTTAGGAAGTCAATAACTAAAAACTACAACTTCTGACATTTAGTATTGATCAGTTGTTTTGTATTCATTTTGTGCTATTCTTTTCATATTGTAATTGACTTTGTAACATATAGTTGGGTTCGGTGTCATGATTAACATCTCTTAGGTGTGTTAGTCACAAATCAAGAACAAAATGCTTAAAGATATGTCGATTGCCCAAGAACACAACCAATGGGGACAAAGTTTCTACGTAGGGACATAATAGCCCCATTGTTTAACTTTTATCCTCATAGATTATGGGGTAAACCAAAGGAGATAAATGTTGGATTACATGTTGGGAATGATGATTTAAACCTCAAAAAATCAAGGTCAAGACTTAGGGTTCAAGGTTTTGAAAACCTTTTGACTTATGATTCCATGACATTTCTTACAGTACCTCTTTTCAATACAATAAAAAATGTAGAAATTCAATAAAGACATTTTCCTCCTCCTCATGGAGTTGTTTTTTCAAATTTTCAAGGCTTTGGACTCGAGTCAAGGACTTCATGCAACCCTAAACCCTAAACCCATGCAAGAACATCATGACCAAGTTCCTCTACTCTTATTGATCAATGTAGTAGGATTTGCCTCACATGCGTAAGTATACTCACATATAGCCTTGAAGCATAAGGACTTTGTGAACTAGTGTGTACAAGGTATGTTCTCTAAGCCTTCCTATTCTTGTGGGATCATTTATAATGAATGAATTTGAGAGGTAACATAATGTGTTAACTTGTTGTAATTTGTAGTAATGAGTTTCAGATGCATTTTTACCTTGCACATCTCAATTTATGATGTGCACTTTTTTGTAGTTTTCAAAGAAATTGCAAATTCTCCTATTCCATTATGATGGGCATGTGAGTGAATGGGATGATTTGGATTAATCTACAATTGCCATACACATTAACACCCATCAAGCAAAGTGGTAAACAATTCTTACACATGTTGTTAGTTTTTTAAAATAGGGATATTATAATTTAAATTTGAGTGTAAGCACTACAAAGGAAATGATTTTTCACATTCTACTTTCAACCTTATTTTGTGTTTGTTAAATGTTAAATCAACTTTCTTATTCCCCAAATGGATGAGCTTGAATCTAACAACTCAAAAACAAAAACAAAGAAAAAATGTTAATTTGATAAGCTAAGAATTGGAATCTATGATTTTGTCACATGCAGCAGCAGTGAATTGTTATGTTAAATTTTCACATTAATGGATCCAATAAGCTCTTTGTTAAACACATTCAATAACCTTGAAAGCTTGTTTGTTTGTATAAATGGTATATTGATGGGTCCTTTTGATATTACATGTTGAGAATGATGAGTTGATGTTGTAAGTGTAGAACACCGATGGGTTCATTTTGTTGCAGGTGGTGTTCTAAGAGGTTTTTACACCTAGATATTGTGGAGCCTTATGAGTACATTTTCATTTGGGATGAGGACTTGGATGTGACGCATTTTGATGCTGAGAAGTATGTTTTGACCCAAGTCCTCATTTGTATATGCAGGAGTTTATGTCCTTTTGACTTGATTCAAAACTTAGTTAGTTCTTGGTTTCATATTTCCATTTAGGTGGGTTTTAAGCTCCCAAGAAGGCCTCGAGATAAGATCATAGGCATGATCTAGTTGATGGTGGTGGTTTGAGTTGGTGCCCAAGGTTAAAGTGGATGGGTGGGTTTCAAAGATCTCAATATTATTATAATATATGCTAAGGCACTAAATGGATTTCACAGGGATGGAATTGGATCTAGGTTTTGAATGTCACTAGGTCTTTGTTGGGATTGCAAATATACACAATTGATTAAGAATCATGGGCTTGAGATATCACAACCAAGACTCGAACCAGTTCAAGGTTTGATTTAGGAAATGACTAAACATTAAGTTGACACTAAAGCCCACAAGTAAGCACTAATATTGTTTATCATTTCCCCCAAAGCTCCCATGAATAAACCAAGTTCATGATAAATTCTCACCTTTTTCTTTTCAACAGCCAAAATCTTTCTATGTAGAAGAAATTTGCATCATTCAAGATAGTAGAACAACTCAAAATTTCACAAAAAGAAAGGAATAGTGGAATAGGACAATTGGTGTCAAGATCCCCATATGCCCCCATGTGCAAGGTATGTCTTTTTCTAAACACTTCAACTTTTTGCTCAATCGTCACCAATGAAGTTGTGTTGCATGAGCTTTGCATGTTTAACGAAATGATCGACCTTCAACTTAGTTTTTTTTTTGTGGTTCCAAGTTGTAAAAATAATGGCACCCGTGTTTTTTCGAAAAACATGGTGATGCATTTGGCACATGATACAATTATCAAAAGTGTATGGCTTGTAAGAAGGTTTTGTCACCTTTTGGCATAAATTTGATTATAGCAACAGTCTTCATCTCTTCAATCAATATTAATACCCTTATCTTTACCATGTGAATAATAAGGTAAACGTTTACTAATATTTTGTTTTTTCCCTAAATCATATACATAATTTTGTAAACATTTATATACATGTTATGCAAATTGATTTTTTTTCAAAATTTATATACATATATTTGATTCCTAGTGTATTTGGATGGCGCCTTATGTTTCTGAAATAATAAAAGGGATATTATGTATATTCTTTAAGAGTTGGAACGATCTTGTGTTGTAATCACACCTGAAGAAAGAACTTCAGTGTTAAATAGGCCTTCTTTTTCTTTTTTTTCTTCTTCTTAGGCAGAGAAAGATGCCTTCTTGTGGTCTAGTTTTGTGATCTTCATTACTATCAATGTTTAATAATTTCCTTTGTTGGTTGTCATTGCAAGATTCTTTTTTTTCTTCTTCTTCGTAAGGATAAAAAAGATGGATTATGGAGGAGCAAGCAAGAAGAAGGGAAACATGCTTGCTATATATATTCATTCTTCTTCAAGAGGTGAAAAATCTCAACCTATTCTCACAATCAGACATTTTAATAGCTTCAAATGCTAATAAAACTTGACCCCATAGATGATGCTTTAAGGATAAACCTGTGAACTACTAGACAGTTTTGTCCAAGTGGTGGCAACAAGTGTTGTAGCAAAAAAAAACATAAATGTGGTTGATGTTCAAGGTTTGGATGGCTTGCCATATGGCTCACTTTTATAGGATGCATTGTCTACCATTGTCCAATTGTAGCTTCTGCTTCACCTGCCATTGTCAAAGGTTAGATGTTTGAATGATTCAAGAATGGACAAAGTCCTTTTGCTATTGTTGTTAGCTATTGTAGTTTTGGAAGATGCAAAAGGCCAAGAGAGTAAGGCAACAACTCCAAGCCTTATGCAATTGCTTAGGTATGATGATGGCATGCCCACACCCTTGTTTTTTAAATTATATGTGGCTCTTGTAAAATTCTACAGAAGGATCGATTGTTTGTCACTCTTGCAAGTCTTTGGGGAATTACAATATGTCTATCTTAATAATGCTTGAAGGAAAGCATTGCACCTATGAGGGTGCATCCTTAGCTAAAACATATAATACTCTGGGTGTAATAGATGAGGAAACAACAATGAATCTAGAGAAGGTATGAACCACAACAATGTTCAATTGCCTATTAATGGCACTGGATTCATCATATGTTATTATTGACATTTTGAGCAACAAGGAATTGAGGACCTATAAGCTTTCACCATCTCCTATAGGAAAGTGAACTATTGTAAAACACTAAATACATTGTAATCTATTATAGAGATATGCACGTTTGATACTTGTATGTTATTTATGTCTCTGTTGCCATTTATAGGATTTTGTGTCATGTTGTTTTTGAGTAGTCCTAAATGTCTTTAGCCACCATAGAGTTTTGTATAATTCAATTGTTCATGCATTCCCTATTCTTACATTTGTGATTATGAAATGTTCTACAACAATTAAGTCAAAGGTTCCTTTAATGTATGCGACATTTCAAATTCCTGCTAAGCTTATTCAAACTTACAAAGATGTGGATGTTGGTGCAAAGGTGACAAAGTTCTTAGCATGTGCCCAACTACTCATTAGCCTTGCAATCACAATCACAAAAATCATGAATGGACACCTCAAGAAGCATGGGAAAGAAGGGACCTTGTTGAGAACCTAACTCTAAGCCTTGCTCCTTTTGCTTTCAATATCATCCCTATAGATGCAACTTCATTGGCATCTAAAGGTCTCAACAATCTTGATATCAATGTTACCAACCATTTATTTCATCTTTTGTAAACTAGAATCAATGCAGGGGCAAGTGGAGGGAAAAAAAAATGTTAATTGGGTTGTAAGCCTTAGCCCTAAGGCTTCTACTTACAACTTTGCCAAACTGAAATAGATCTTAAAGATTGGATTGAAGATAACCTATACATATGATCTTGCCACTACACTCATAAGCACGAAGGCTGGAGGTTGGTTGACCACAAAAAACCCACTCTAGTTGGAGGCTGTTTGAGCATAATGGGAGGCTATTGTTGTTGACTTTATTTTCACTTTTTGTTACTTTTTTGACTAGTTGTAACTTTTGTAAATTACTTTTTACTATTGAAGGGGGGCAAGGTGAGTTGTTTTAATTTATTTTTTGATTGTTTAGGGGGGAAGGTGTGTGGTTTGATTTTTTTATTAAAAAATTCTTTTATTGTTGAAAGGGCAGGGGGGTGG
>Ga0209611_10011211_pt1 | contig 12990 bp, 13 predicted proteins | sample S1TSphgellanicum_3_FD_187693 | JGI IMG/M metagenome (GOLD analysis project Ga0209611, IMG submission 187693) | Host-associated microbial communities from peat moss isolated from Minnesota, USA - S1T2_Fc - Sphagnum magellanicum MG (SPAdes) (version 2) | ecosystem: Host-associated > Plants > Peat... | reverse complement strand
GTCGGCGACAGCAACGGCGGCAACGGCGGCGGCGGCGGCTTCGGCGGCGGCGGCGGCGGCAGCGCCTTCGGCAGCGGCTACGCCAGCGGCGGCGGCGGTGCTGGTTTAGGAGGGGCAATCTTTGTAAATACTGGTGCTCAACTTACTTTGGATACAGCAACAGTTAATAGCCTCATAAATCCAGGATCTAGTAATACAGCAAGTGGTGGTTCTGCTGGTGGTAACGATGCTGGTAATGGGACTGGATCGGGTGGAGCAGTTTTTATTAATGGTGCTACTGTTTTCATTCCGGGAGGAACATTACCAACTAATGGCTCTACAGGAACTAATGATTTTGTCAATAATGGTGGTACAATCGAGCCAGCTGTTACTAGCGCAGTTCCCTGGGATGTTTCTCCTCAGCAATTGGCAATCATAGGAGTCCCATTATTTGCAGCATTGGGCATCCTCAAACGTGCAATATACCGCACCAGGTAAATAAATCACCCTATCCAACGACAATTAGAAACAGCAAAAACGACAATTAATACAAACGCTCAAGTCTATACGTCTAGGGTAATTAAACGTTTGTATTAATTGTTATTTTAGTAAAAATAATTTAGGCTGGATAGTTTTTTATACAAATACTGAAGTCGCTTAAAACTTAATCCTTCAACGCTTTCAGCATCACATTAGCCGCGTCAAAAGCATCAATAGGTGACCAAACAGGGTAATTTTGCTCTGCTTTAATCAAGACTGCTTCATTTTGTTCTAGCTCAGAAGCAAGTACTTGGATAACATACAATTTATCGGCTCGATTTAGTTGTCTTAAGTTAGTCAATAGTTCTGATAAAACCATATCAAACCTGCTAATTAAGTTTAAAATTATGGTCAAGGAAGATTTGCGATCCTATAATACATTATATTACCCATTCCATCAACCATAGTCAAAATACAGGACAATACATAGTAATAATAACTATCCTTTTGGTGAATTATTGATTACTTTGGTGGAAGTATACTACTATAATTAATAGAAATTGATTTGTACTATCACTTCTTATTCAATAGAAAATGTCAACTGTAAAAGTTCAAATACAATTATCTTCAGAAGATTTACTTAAGGCTGTTGAGCAATTAAGTCATGAAGATCTCAAGACATTTATCTCTCAGGCGATCGCTTTACAAGCACAGCGTAATGCTTCACGTTTAAGTCAACAAGAGTCGGAATTATTACTGAAAATAAATCAGATTATCCCTTCAGATATTGAGAACCATTACAATGACTTAATAGCTAAAAGAGATAGTGTAACACTGACTGATAATGAGCATCAAGAGTTGTTGTGCTTAACCGAAAAGATTGAATTACAAGCAGCGGAACGTGTTAAATGCTTAGTAGAGTTGGCGAATCTACGAGGAATATCATTAAATACATTGATGGACAATCTAGGTATTCAGATGAAAAGCTATGTCTGAAAAAAGAGTGACAGCAGAACAGAAAAAAGCTGTGGCTAAAAGAGCAAATCAATGTTGTGAATATTGTCGAAGCCAATTGCGATTTGCTATGCAACCTTTTTCAATTGAACATATCATTCCTAAAAGTCAAGATGGAGAAACTAATTTAGATAATTTGGCTTTGTCTTGTCAGGGTTGCAATAACCATAAGTATAACAAGACAGAAGGAGTTGAAAAAATTAGTGGTGATGTTGTCTCCCTGTATCATCCACGTCAACACCAATGGAAAACTCATTTTGCTTGGAATGATGATTTTAGTCTAGTGATAGGTTTGACTCCTATAGGGCGTGTCACAGTAGAAACACTACGGTTAAATCGAACTGGTGTAGTTAATTTGCGTCGTGTGTTGTACTCAATAGGAGAACATCCTCCATCTGATGTATTAAAAGCTGGATAGTTTGTTATACAAATCCTGAAGTCGCCTAAAATTTGTCTATAATTAATAACTTAAGATTAGAATAAGACTATTCCCCCAAGTTCTGTGAATCTGTGAGTGCTAATTCCCTGACCACAACAAGTCCAACTTTCATTCTCATCGATGGACATTCCTTAGCTTTCCGCGCTTATTTCGCTTTCGCTAAGGGACGAGATGGTGGATTGCGCACTAAAACGGGGATTCCAACTAGTGTTTGCTTTGGTTTTCTGAAATGTCTGCTGGAGGTGATCGCGACAGAAAAACCTCAAGCGATCGCCATAGCTTTTGATCTAGGTCTTCCAACTTTTCGTCATGAAGCCGATCAAACCTATAAAGCCGATCGCCCAGATACACCAGAGGACTTTATTCCCGATTTAGAAAATCTCCACGAATTGCTGAAAGCTCTAAATATTCCCATTTTGACCGCTCCCGGTTTTGAAGCTGATGACATTTTGGGAACTTTAGCACAAAGAACATCCCAAGCTGGTTATCAGGTGAAGATCCTTTCAGGCGATCGCGATTTATTCCAACTCATTGACGCAGAGAAACAAATAACAGTACTTAACTTCACGCCAGATGCTCTCAAACGCTCTAACGGTAGTATTATTGAATTTCGCGCCGAAGAAGTTAAACAAAAACTGGGAATCTTACCCACACAAGTGATTGATTTCAAAGCTCTTTGCGGAGATAAGTCGGATAATATTCCGGGAGTGAGGGGAATTGGGGAAAAAACCGCAGTCCAATTACTGAATGAGCATCATTCCTTAGATCAGATTTATGCTGATTTGGCAAAAATCAAAGGCGCAGTCCAGAAAAAATTGGAGTTAGGTAGAGCAGATGCGGAAAGATCTCGCTTTTTAGCCACTATAGTCCAAGATGTTCCCATAGAAGTTAATTTAGCAGACTGTCAATTAACAGGATTTGATGTTAATGTCCTGACACCAATTTTAGAGAAATTAGAATTTAAGCACTATTTAACTAAAATCCAGGAACTCCACCAGCATTTGGGTGGACAAGTTATAGAAACGCCATTTGACGAAACTCCCATATCTGATCATGGGGAAGATTCTGCTTTATGGTTTTTTAGCGCTGCGGATACAGCAGCCCAAGCAGATGCGTCTAAATCTATTATCCAACCACAGATTATTGACACTACAGATAAACTGACTACTTTAATAGAACGTTTAGAAAAATTAAATCAAGTCGAATCTATCGTCTCTTGGGATACGGAAACTACAGCATTAGAACCCCGCGATGCGCAGTTGGTCGGAATTGGTTGTTGTTGGGGAACTCAACCAGATGATGTTGCTTATATCCCTTTAGGACATAAAACCGGGGAAAATTTAAATCAGGAAGTTGTTTTGGAGCAACTTCGTCCAATTCTGGAGAGCGATCGCTATCCCAAAGCTTTACAAAATGCCAAATTTGACCGTTTGGTACTCAAGTGTCAAGGGATTAATTTAGCTGGAGTGGTATTTGACACTATGTTGGCGAGTTATTTGATCAGTCCCGATAGTAGTCATAATTTAACTGACTTATCCCAGCGATATTTGGGTTTGATTCCCCAAAGTTATCAGGATTTAGTTCCTAAAGGTAAAACGATCGCCGATATTAGCATTCCTGTCGTGGCTAATTATTGTGGAATGGATGCTTATTGTACATTTGGACTAATCCCCAAATTGCGAGCTGAATTAGAGGAAGTTCCCAATTTACTCAAATTGTTGCTGGAAGTGGAACAACCTCTAGAACCAGTTTTAGCAGAAATGGAATATCGGGGAATTCGGATTGATTCAGTTTATCTGGGAGAATTATCCCAGCAGTTATCCCAGCAGTTAGGGGACTTAGAACAGAAAGCGACTGAAATCGCCGGGGAAAAGTTTAATTTAAGTTCTCCTAAACAACTTAGTCATATTTTATTTGAGAAATTGGGTCTAGATACCAAATATTCCCGCAAAATTGCCACGGGCTATTCTACAGACGCAGCAACTTTGGAAAAATTAGAGGAAGTTGATCAAAGTGGATTTGTCTCAACTATTGGCGAACATCGAACTTTAGCTAAGTTAAAATCTACTTATGTTGACGCTTTACCGGCTTTAGTCCGCTCCGATAGCCAAAGAGTCCATACTGACTTTAACCAAGCAGCGACTTCGACTGGAAGATTATCTTCTTCAAATCCCAATTTGCAGAATATTCCGATTCGCACTGAGTTCAGTCGCCAAATTCGCAAGGCTTTCTTACCAGAACCCGGTTGGTTGATCGTCGCTGCTGATTATTCCCAAATTGAACTCAGGATCTTGGCTCATCTAAGCCAAGAACCAGTTTTAACTCAAGCCTATCAACAGAATGAAGATATTCATAGTGTAACAGCAAGATTGATTTTTGAAAAGGAGGAGATTAATTCTGAAGAACGTCGTTTGGCGAAAACTATTAATTTTGGGGTGATTTATGGGATGGGAGCGAGTAAGTTTGCGAGACAGACTGGGATAGATTCTAGTAACGCTAGGATCTTCATCGAACGGTTTAATCAAAGGTATGGTCAGGTGTTTGCTTATTTGGAGCAGGTGAAAAAACAAGCGATCGCCCAAGGTTATGTAGAAACCATTCTGGGTCGGAGACGATATTTAGAATTTACCAGTGATAGTTTAAGAAAATTAAAGGGTGTTGATCCAGATGAAATTAATTTATCTGCGCTGAAGAATTTAGGCGCATATGATGCAGGTTTACTGCGTTCAGCCGCTAATGCGCCAATTCAAGGCTCTAGTGCAGATATTATTAAAATTGCTATGGTGCGTTTAAATGAAGTTCTTCACGATTTTCAGGCGCGTCTGCTTTTACAAGTTCATGATGAGTTAGTCTTGGAAGTTCCTCCGGAAGAACTTGACGAATTAAAACTGCGAATTAAGTCAGTTATGGAAAATGCTGTGAGTCTTAGTGTCCCTTTGGTAGTGGAAGTTCATTCTGGGGAAAATTGGATGGAAACAAAGTAGGGGCGCGAAAAGGGCGCAAAGCATATGAGCCCCTACACCCACAACCATCTAATCAATAAAACCCATCAAACCAGTAGAATCATCAATTACATTTGATGCTACTGGACGATTACCAAATACAGAATAGTTACTAGAAACAACTATTGAGCTAGAAGCAATGGGACGAATTCCCGATAAATTAATGCTATGAACAATTTGGAAAGTATTAGCACCAATGGGGCGAATACCCATGCTATTATAGGTTTCTACCACTTGTAAGTTACTAGTACCAATTGGACGCACCCCAGCGATAGAGAGCGTTTGCGCAATTTGTAATGCATTGCTGACTGCTGGATCTACTTCAGCAACGGCTAACTTTCCTTGATCGGGTTGCTCTGAACTTGTACTATTATTTTGAATTTCTGCGACTTCCACTTTGATTACTCCTTTTAGATTGGCGCAATACGCCAGGAATGACAAACCATGTGAGTTTTGATGTCAACATAGGTTTATTATGTAAGTTTTACAAGAATTAAGGAAAGATATATGCTTATTTCCTAAACCAATATCAGTCTAACCTGAAAAAACCACCTTAATATAGATATATGGGAAAAATCCTCAAGAACGATACATAAGTAAATACAAATTTTTATATTTTGTGCTGATTTGTCGGAGAACTTAGTCAAAATTTTACAAGATGCTCATAGGTATGCCAGAACTTCAACTCCAAGCTCCTTTTGCGCCGACAGGTGATCAACCACAAGCGATCGCTAAACTTGTCGCAAGTATCCAAAAAGGTAATCGTTACCAAACCTTACTGGGAGCTACAGGAACGGGAAAAACCTTTTCCATCGCCGCTACAATTGAAAAATTAGGTAGACCTACCTTAGTATTAGCCCATAATAAAACTCTAGCTGCACAATTATGCAATGAATTACGTGATTTCTTTCCCAAAAACGCTGTAGAGTATTTTATCAGTTACTACGATTATTATCAACCAGAAGCATATATTCCCGTTAGCGACACTTATATAGAGAAAACAGCAGCGATTAACGATGAAATAGATATGCTGCGACATTCAGCCACGCGATCGCTGTTTGAACGTCGGGATGTGATTGTGGTAGCTTCCATCAGTTGTATATATGGTTTAGGTATTCCGTCCGAATATCTGAAAGCGGCGATTTCCTTCAGGATTGGGATGGAAGTCAACCAACGGGAAATTCTGCGGGACTTAGCTTCAGTCCAATATAGTCGTAATGATGTAGAAATGGGAAGAGGGAAATTTCGTGTGCGCGGGGATGTTTTAGAAATTGGACCCGCATACGAAGATCGGATTATTCGTGTAGAGTTCTTTGGGGATGAAATTGACGCGATTCGTTATATAGACCCAGTTACAGGAGAAATCATCGGTAGCTTAGAAGCTGTGAATGTATATCCCGCTCGTCACTTTGTTACGCCAGAAGAACGTCTAGAATCAGCTTGTACAGATATTGCTGGAGAATTAAAACAGCAAAAAGCTGATTTGGAAGCAGCAGGAAAACTGTTAGAAGCTCAACGCATCGACCAGCGTACACGTTACGATTTAGAAATGTTAACGCAAGTTGGTTATTGTAACGGTGTCGAAAATTATTCTCGTCATTTAGCTGGAAGACTTGCTGGAGAACCACCAGAATGTTTAATTGATTATTTTCCCAAAGATTGGTTACTAGTCATCGATGAGTCTCACGTTACCGTTCCCCAAATTCGGGGAATGTATAATGGCGACCAAGCCAGGAAGAAGGTTTTGATCGATCATGGCTTTCGGCTTCCCAGCGCCGCTGATAATCGACCATTGAAAGCAGAGGAATTTTGGCAAAAAGTCAATCAATGTATTTTTGTTTCCGCGACTCCAGGAGATTGGGAACTAGAAGTTTCCCAAGAAAATATAGTGGAACAAATTATTCGACCCACTGGTGTAGTTGACCCGGAAATCTTCGTCCGTCCCACAACAGGACAAATTGATGATCTATTGGGAGAAATCAAAGACAGAGTTGAGCGAAGCGAGCGCACGCTGATTACAACTTTGACTAAGCGGATGGCGGAAGATTTAACTGAATATTTACAGGATAAAGGAATTCTAGTCAAATATTTGCACTCAGAAATTAATTCCATTCAGCGGATTGAAATTCTACAAGATTTGCGCGATGGTGGATTTGATGTATTGGTGGGTGTGAACTTACTCCGGGAGGGTCTGGATTTACCAGAAGTTTCCCTTGTCGCCATTATGGATGCGGATAAAGAAGGTTTTTTGCGCACAGAACGTTCTTTAATTCAAACCATTGGACGAGCAGCGCGACATATACATGGAAAAGCCATTCTCTATGCGGATAATTTGACTAAAAGTATGATCCGCGCTATGGAAGAAACGGAGAGAAGACGGAATATTCAAATAGCATATAATGAAAAACATGGAATTACACCACAACCGATTGTTAAAAGGTCTAGTAATGCTATTCTATCTTTCCTAGATGTTTCTCGACGGTTGAATGCGTCTGATTTACAAGTGGTGGATGAACATATCAACGAAATTCCGTTAGAAGAGATTCCCGCATTGGTGACTCAACTGGAAGCACAGATGAAGGACGCAGCTAAACAGTTGGAGTTTGAAACAGCAGCTAAATTGCGCGATCGCATCAAACATCTCCGCGACAAAATGCTAGGACGCTAAATTAAACCCAGGGAAAAAAGCCAAATTCTCTCCCCCCAGACCCGCACGGGCCCAAAGGGAGAGAATATGTACTAGGTATCCTGTTCTCCCTGAATGTTCTTACATAGGGAGATGGCATTTCCTAGATATACCCCTAGTTTAATCGAATCCTGAATAACTTCTCCTCTGTCCTAAGGTAGATATTCATTTGAAGAAATAAATTATGGGTTGACAGCCAAGCCTAACCCCAGAATCAAAAATTGGTTTGAAAATTTTCTGACATCTCGCAGACAAATTATACCCTTAACCTTTGACTTGACTTCATTTTAAGAACTTAGAGGAGTTACTTTAAAAATAAAGCTATCCTCTAAATCAAACAATACAATATTTATATGATACAACGAAAATCCAAAGCACAACCAAAATCTCAAGCACAACCCAAAGCACAACCCAAAGCACAACCAAAATCCGAATATGATTCCCCTTGGAAAACTATTCTTAAGACCTATTTCCAGGAATTTATTCAAGGCAGGAGGCAGGAGGCAGGAGGCAGGAGGTAAGAGAAGGGAGTAGGACTATAATAGTATCTAAATTTCTCCTAACTTGCAGATCATGAGTTACAGAGAACAATTTATTTGGCAGCGTGGAGTGAAGCTTGCCATTAGCTGCTATAGACTTACCGAAAAATTTCCTAAGTCTGAGCTTTATGGATTAATCAGTCAAATTAGACGTTCAGCAGTTTCTGTGCCATCTAATATAGCTGAAGGGTATGGAAGACGAACTCAAAATGAATACATCCAATTTCTACACATTGCTTTGGGTTCACTTAGAGAACTTGATACTCAGTTGATTATCTCTAAAGAAGTTGGATTGGCATCTCCAGAATTATTTACTCCTGTATTGGAGGAAGTTGATAGCCTACAAGGAATTTTAGTGTCAACCATTCAAAAGATCAAGTCTTAAATCCCTCCTGCCTCCTGCCTCCTGCCTCCTGCCTCCTGCCTCCTACGGTTGTTATGATGCATTTGAGAACCTTGGAAACAACCAGCAATCCTCAAGCCAGAAAGGAATATAAGTTATCTTTGATAAAGCGCTTGTATGAACAAGGTCGCAATAGACAGGATATCATTAATTTCTATGGGTTGATTGATTGGCTGATGACTTTATCTAAGGAACTGCAATCAGAATTTGACCAACAAGTAACTCAGTATGAGGAGACAATGAAGATGCCTTATATTACTAGTATTGAGAGAAGTGGTGAACTCAAAGGTAAGCAAGAACTAACTATTAAGCTTTTTAACCAACGTTTTGGTGTAATCGAACAACCTCTAATTGAGCAAATTCGTCAATTATCTGGGGAGCAACTAGAAGATTTAACTAATGTATTGTTAACTCTCACTAGTTCTGCAAACTTGGAGAGGTGGTTACAAAGTAGACTAAAACCAGTAGAACAAGAGTAAAATCAATTACATGCTATAGGGAGTGATGCGTGGTTGTTGGCGAAATGTCCACCCAAGTATTGCTCCCTTGGTTTTGGTGCTGCTGTAAAAGGAACTGCAATCAGAATTTGACCAACAAGTAACTCAGTATGAGGATGAAATGAAGATGCCTTATATTACTAGTAAAGCTCTATACATAACTTAGCAATTTAATTAATTTGTTATTAAGTAATGTAAATATATCTTGAAATCTTTGTCTATTATTTTTCATTTCTTCCAAAACAGTTCCAGTTTCATTTATTTCTTCATCTTTTAATTCAAAAACAGGTACTCCAGCTTGTTGAGATTTTGGTAGTAAACCTTGAAAATCTGATATTTCCTCAAGACAATATCTATTATCAATAAAATCATTCCCATATTGCTCTGGACTCAATGTCATTTCTACTTTAGAAATAGATTTAAAAAAATCTCCACTTATCTTAGTTTTTATTTCCTCAATATTATCTCTATAAGGTCTAGCAGCCCGTCCATTACGAATATTAAACCTCTGAATTAAACATCCAATAAATTTAGGTTCTCCTTCCAGTAATGGATATGCAGAATCTGCGAATAGTTCCATAGAACTTTGTTTCCACAAAACCCATTTTGGTAAAACATTTGTTAAAGTATTTATTGCCATTACTGAAAATGGGTCAGGATTTGTAGGTACTACAAAAGCGTGACTTGATAAAAATAAATTTTGATTGATAGCACTCAGTCCTGGATTCAAGTCTATCAATGTATAGTCAATTGAATACTTTTCTTCAGTAAGCTTAATCAATTCTGAAAATGCACCAGGTAGGTTTTGTAGTGTCGCTATGGCATTGCTAGATGTTTGAGCAAATGTTAATGCAGCATCATACTCTGATAAATCAGCGTGTCCTGCGAGCAAATATAGAGATGGAGATCTTGGTGGTGAAAAACAATTTACAGCCTTAATAGGAAATGGTTTTCCAGTAAAAGCAACTTGAACACCATCTTTAATATTGTGATTTTTAGTTAAATCTTCATCATAATATTGGTCAAAATTATCGCCTAGTATTAAACTGGATAAATTACATTGAGGGTCTGCATCAACAAGTAAAACCCTATAATTCTTTGATAACATCCATCCAATATTGTATATGGATGTTGTCTTACTCACTCCACCTTTATGATTAAAAGCAACTATACGTTTTGCTGGCATCTCTTCCCTTTCCGTCTAATCGTAGTTTTACTGGTAAAATAATGTTTCTAAACAGGTGAAATTAACTTAATTATAGTTACTATCACCAAGTTTTCGCCATAAAAACAGCTATGTTTAAGGTGATCGCTATTTTATCCCTTCTCACTTCCAGTATACAAGTTATCGCCCTCCACCATTAGATTAACCCCATTAAAACTCTCCTTTAAGAGAATTATAGCAGCATAACTCATTAATATTATTTTTTGTCTTAAATAAACTGCTGAATGTGGGTTCAGGCGTTTTCTTAATCTTTAACAAACAGTCTCTCAGATATTACATGCGATAATTCTCTCTATCAGAGCAGAAAACCTTCTTTCCACCCAAGATAAAGTAAACCAACCATATTTGGCGTACCATGAATCAAACCAAAATATTCCTGCTGGTAGATGTGCTGGAGGCGCTTCAATGTCAAAGATGAAATCTTCGTAATACAGCCAAATTCCGTCTTTTCTCCAACCGACAACATCACCAAAAATCCGCCATGCTTTCGGTTGTAACCCTTTGTCTAGGATTAAATCTTGATGGACAAGTTTTTGCTTAGAAAAACCAAAACGCCCATAACTGTATTTTATCCACAGGTAATTAATAGTGCGCAGGTCTTCACAAGGAAAATTATCCACATCTCTGTTACTCAACCAACCGTCATTTTCCTTTCCCGCCAATGTTAACATGACGCGAGTTGTTTCTTCATCTGCTGCTTTCCACTTTCCATCAGCGAGCAAATCCCGCAATGGCTGATAATTCATTCCCACTAATGAGAGCAGTTCTCCCTTCAACTGCTTTTTAGGACCGGGTGTAACACCAATTAATTCTCTAAATTCACGAATGGACTGGGGACGGTTTTGGGGATATAGCTCCATTCCTTTTAAAATGGCTTGCTCAATGCGATCGCTAATTTGGGGATTAAATTGCTTTGGTGGTATCAGAGGAATTTCCACATTTCTATAATCAGCCGGTACAGGTACTTCTTTAGTTAATAAAGTATACAAAGTTGCCGCTAAAGCGTAAACATCTGTATACGCGCCAAAAATACCTTGTTTGCTATATTGCTCAATGGGCGCATAACCATTAGTGCGATCGTTGGTGATGATGTTAGTTTCGCCAAATGTACATTCTCGAGCTAAACCAAAATCGATTAAAACTGCTTCTGATTTACCTCGACGCACTAAAATATTACTGGGTTTGACATCACGATGTAGAATGCCTTGCAAGTGGACGTATTCTAGGGCTTGTCCGATTTGATCAATGTAGAGTAGCGCTTCATCCTCTGACAATTCACCTTCACGCTCAAGATAAACAGCTAAATCCTCTCCATCAATAAATTCCATCACCATCCCTAAAAGTCCATCTTCCTCAATCACTTGATAAACTTTGACGACGTGGAGGTGACGACAATTAGCTAGTCGTAATGCTTCATTCACAAATTTTACCTGCTGCTGCTGAAAACCTTCTTTAGTTTGTTGGATATGGTTCAGCGTTTTAATCACAACTAGCTTACCCGCAGAGTTTTCTATAGCACTATAGGTAATCCCAAAGCCACCACTACCCAGTATCTTTTGGATCGTAAATCTTCCATTATTCAGATATTGCTTGGGTTGCCAAAGTTTCATGCTATTTGCGGTAATTACTAAGAGTTTGTATATTTATTTACTTATTTCCTCATTCCTCTAGTTACAACCCACATACAGCAGGTTAAATGGTAAAAGTAATTACTTAAAGTAAATCATCTAGGTGAATAGCAGGAATATATATGATGATATAGGAATTGTGGAGATAGTAAACCGAGAATTAGGAACTCATTCACAAGAAAAATTCAGTTACAGTGTACACTATCTAAAAAATGACTAGGTGTAACAATCAAGATACCTCGAAAAGGATGCAGTTCTAATAAATCTTTGTCTCCAGTGATAATATGAGTAGCATATCCTCCAAATGCTAATTCTAAGAATTTATTATCTTTTGGATCTCGACAAATATCTATTGTTTCATTAATTGTAATTAATTCTGTTTCTCTGACTAAACTGGCTAAAAAATCTTCACGAATTTCTCTCGATAGATAGCGGTCAAATTTTTGACGACTGAGTACATCAATTAATTCTGATAAAATTTCCGCAGAAATTAAGATTAATCCGTTTTGTTTGGCTTTTCTAAAAGCTTGCATTGTGGTAGATTGAGAAAATATTAATGCACTGACAATTACATTTGTATCAATTACGATACGGTTAGTTTTCATTATTGAGAATTGATCCTAAAATCTCTGGAGTTATTCCGTTAGCAATTGCTTGTTTACTTGCTTCTTCCATAATATCTAAGAGTGTTTTTTGACTGACTGCTTTTTGAAGCATTATATTAAGAAACATTTGAATTTTTTGCTGTCTTTCTGGTTCTGCTTCTCGGTAAGCTTTAGCAATCTCAGTGTCAACTTGAATGGTAATGGTTTCCATAATAAATTATTAGGTTAGTTAGTCTATTTTGATTATAGCAATTAGGCTACTAACTTAAAGCGGGAAAGTTATGGTAAGAAGGCAGGAGGCAGGAGGCAGGAGGCAGGAGGCAGCTATGTATCCCCATAAATAAATTTAGGGGATTTAATCAGGATGCAGTATTTCTCGCACTACGTGTCTCGAAATACATGTTTTTTTGTTTTGCATAAATAAATTTAGGGGCTTCAGACCCTGTGGCAGAGGGCAAAAAATATACTCTCTACCTCCTGCCTCCTACCTCCT
>Ga0209611_10011209_pt1 | contig 12992 bp, 4 predicted proteins | sample S1TSphgellanicum_3_FD_187693 | JGI IMG/M metagenome (GOLD analysis project Ga0209611, IMG submission 187693) | Host-associated microbial communities from peat moss isolated from Minnesota, USA - S1T2_Fc - Sphagnum magellanicum MG (SPAdes) (version 2) | ecosystem: Host-associated > Plants > Peat... | reverse complement strand
AACTACTTTAGAACTAGATTGGAAATGTGTCATTAAAATAACAATTGTGTTGCAATTAATGTACAATGTACATACATGCGACCATGCCATGTGTCAACATTTTCACCACCCATTATGGGATATATTGGCAACTAGTTTTCAATTATTCCCATTGAAACAATTGGTATGGCCACTAGTGTGCCACTACTAAAATATTAATGTTCAACTATCTTATGATTATAATACAACTATTTATAATTCAATAAGGTTTATCAATTATTTATATCTTCATCATGTATGTTTCATTTTGAATGATTTAAAATGTTATTGGGGTGTTACTTCAAGCTTTAGAAATCATCTTTGAAATGTAAAGGAAAATGAGTAATGAAAAAATAACAAGAAGATAAATAAGCTTTCCAATTTACAAAACATTTTTATTTATTTTTTGGAAGCCTCCTATTTCCAAACCTCATAACTTTTTTATTTCTTATTCATTTTAAACGAGTTAAAGTGTTATAGGACCGCCACTTGAAGTTTTACAAATCGTCTTGGAATTCTAATAGCAACAGAACAACATATAAGGAATTTTGTGGGTGTTTGGGAATCAACCTTTGTAACATTTGGTGGTTAATGTTTTTGAGTTATTGACCTCTTTTATTTTGAAAGGCCATAACTTTTTCAATTTTATTTTGTTTTCAACAATTTTTAGTGCACCAAATGTGCCAATAAAAGGGGTTCAAGTTTTGTTTAAACATAAAAAAAATGGAGCCCTCCCCTTGAATTCGGCTGGCCTTGAACACTTAAATGTTATAGTTACAACTCAATTGCAATTAATGAACAACTAAAATATTCAACCCATATGCTTTGTCTTTGAATCTCATGTTACAAATTATATAAATATATATATTTTTTCATATGTTTTCACATTAAAATACATGTGCCATTTTGGGTGAGCTTAAAAAGTTTAACCTAAAAATAAAACATAAAATAAAAAATAAAATTTCATGACTATTATTTAATGCATTTAATCTTGTGCTTTCCTACCCACCTACCTACTTACCTAGGTCAATAAGTAGGTCCTATTATTTTACCTACCTATGTAGGTAGGTAGGTAGTTAGTGAGGTTTTAGGTAAATACGTAGGTATGTAGGTCATAAAACCTACCAACCTACCTACCTATGGTTATGTACAACCTACTTAATTACTAAATTAAATATTTTTGATTCTTATTAATAAAAAATTTATGCTAGGTGGCAAGTTTTTATTATGTTACGTGTCACAATCTCGAACCATCATTAGTAATCATAATGGATGATGTAGATCAATATTTTTATTAAAAAAATTATGTCAAATTTTTTCATAATGCCACATGTCAAATTTTAATATACGGATGACAATTATTGACATTAGTATGACATCATGGGTGTAGTTATCTTGGAATTTCATAATAGTTGAAAATGAGTTGTTTTGATTAAATTACAATTGAATTGTAATGAATTACACTATATATATGGTGAGTTGTAATTTTACAACTCATGCAACTTGTTCGTTATCATTCACGATGTATAAACACAGTTAATTGTAAGTGTTGTCTGCAACTCAAAAATTGAGTTGCAAGGTCAGTTGCAAAACAACCTTTTTTCTCATAGTGTTCATTTAGATCAGTCGACCTAAACCCCCTTTTTCTTTCATCAAACAACAATCATGCCATTCCACTCTACTTTAAGCCATGTGTTTTTTACATGCCCATAAATAGTTATGTAATAATGTCCAAATTTGTTCCAACATTTTCCTAGAACCTACCCAAATAGAGATGAAATACGATAAAAATGAGAGGACTTGTTTAACAATGAACGCCCTACTTGCCAACAAAAATTTAGATTCTTCAAGTAACATTATCCAATAGGAATTTATCTATTTCACCTCCCTCCAATCCTAATCCAAAAGGAGAGCTTGACTACTTGGAAATATCCCCATCTTGGGCCCATTTCTAGTAGAAAGTTTCCCAACCAACTAAGTCTAGAGCTTGACCAGTTCCACTATAGTAAGTAACATTTTTTCCCCAATTGTTAAATGTTAAAATGTTAAAATCCTCTTCAATTTTGAGAAGGAATGGTGATGGCATTGTCTACAAAGAAACCACCCTAAAGCCAAAATTTCTATAGTGTTTCCTACTACATGTATTGCACTAGCTAAGCTTGTAATGACTGTAGCTCCCCAAAAACTCATTTGCCTTAATTTGCCCAATGTTTTTTCTAATTTTTAATTAAAGACTTGTTTTATACTTCATAGATAAATGATGTGAGGCTTAGTTTTTTTCATTTTACCATTTTACTCATTGGAATATAGAGTAGCAATTTAGAGATTTTTTCCCTGAAATTAGTCCTGATATCAAATTATTTCTACAATACAAACATAAAATAAAATTTACACTTCAAGTCAAATAAAACTATTTGTATAAATAAAAAACCTCAAGCTCATTTGCCCTCCATTATAAGCCAATAGGCTAATGTTTTAAGAATAACATAGTCAACAATGTTCTTAGAACTATTATGATTTCCCTAGGATAAAAATTTAGTAAAGCCAATTCAAATTAGCTGAGGTTTTGGTCTGAAATTTTAGATATTGGTGGGCCCCCAGATTCACCATGATTTGTCAAATGAAATGTAGATACTTTCTTTAGGAGATACCTATCCTCATTTAGTAAAGAAAAAAATGTTAAAAAAAAACAAGGACTGTCCATTCTCAAGGTTTGAGTGCTTTGAACATGCAAAAACATTTTTGTTTATGTCAAGATTTTAGCATGTACACTTTGTAATTAATGAAAAATATTCCAAAAAAATTTATGACAATCCAAACTATTATGTTTCACTTGCAATCTTTCAAACATGTCCAAGATTTAAAGAGTGTCCATTCAATTGGGTGGCTCCTTTGACTTTGTTTTTACTCACCTAAAAGAATTATGCCTAAGATTCTTCCACTAACCATTTCTAACTTTACAACTTGGTTGAGTGCTGCACCCACTAACAGAAAAAGGTAGGGAGCCAAAGGGCGCCCTTTCTTTATTACATGCAAAATAGGGAAGAATTGTGTGGTAGCCCTAAACTCTCTAGATTTTAAAGCACATGCTTGTCATCTAAACACACTGCTTTTCTATGCATAGATGTTCCTATGAAACAAAGGTTGTGTACCCATTGAAAAGTAACCAAAAACCATCTACCAACCATTATACAAACTAGGACTAGGTAGTAAAAGGATGCACCACTTGACTTGAGATAAGATAGTTTTATTGGGAATGATGGCACAAAAAAGTTACATTGTAAATAACTTAACAAAAAGATATGAAGATTGGAGCTCTTTTTTTAGACAATTTTAGAAGGGTTGGTATAGCCTTTTTTTTTTAAGGATTTGGAAATTTCAAGTGGTTAGTTCTTACAAATACAATTATATTATATATTTGGCAACATTGCAAATGTTGAAATGTGGAACTTCTAGTTAAATAAAACATGGATAAATAGAAAATTAGCTATGTGCAATAAACAAATTTTATTACAAGTTGATGGGATATGCAAAATCACACTAGAAAAAAATTATGACATTTAAAAAATAATTTAAAATATGTCTATAGAGCCTTCGTATTACATAGATCTATGATGATGCACAATGGAACTATTTATGTAGTATTTGTTGAAGTTTTTCAAACATGCATGAAAAGAAGCCTTGTTCATCACAAGGTGATTGTTTCACAACATGAGTTTTAACTTAAGATTCATGAGTTATGACACAATACCCAAACACACACAAAAACTTAAATACAATGTACTTAGACAATGGACATAGATATGACACACAAACATATGACTTAGATAGATAGACCTTCAAACATATAACATAGATGGACAAACAAACCTTCAAATAGATTCAAACACACCTTCAAACATATAAGTTAGATAGATAGACAAACCTTCAAATACACTCAAACAGACCTTCAAAGTTCAAATATATTTAGATAGATAGACTTTCAACATACTTAGATATATAAATAGACCTTCAAACTTCAATGGTAAAACTTAGATAAATAAACATCTTTTTAAACCTTCAACAACAAACCTTAAAAAAACAAACCTTCAAACTAAAACAAATAGATCTTCAAACTTATATTGACATTTAAACAAACCAACATATAAGTTCAACCTTCAAACTCAAACATTTAAACATTCAACTACATAAACACAATAATAAACCTTCAAACTAAGGTTCAAAATTCAAACATAATGGCAAACCTTCAAACAAGGTCCATTATAAGGTAATAACATCTTCAAATTTCTAAATCAATGTTGTAACTTCCTTAACAAAAAACCACCCAACTATGGCTAGAAGTTGTCATCATCAAGATGGGACCCTAAATAATTTCCATTAGAATCTAGAATCTAATCGAACCTTACTTAGGTTTTTGCTCCTTCTAATAATCAAAATATGCATCATATGGCAAGGTGTTCAAAGTGTAAAAAGTGTAGGAATACATCCCAACAATAGTGTGCATGTGATCATTGAGGCAATTTTTCAATTTTGACTTCATGAAAGATGAGGTGGAAAATGTTGGTCCATCTTCCATTGACCCCAACATTTACATTGTTGCAATCTCTATCAATTTGAATTTTTTTTAGGAATGAATGCTTTAATATGTATGGAGCCTCCAATGTTCGACAAAACCATGTTAAAGGATTGACATGAAATGGAGCCTCCATTGCTATAGCAACACTGGACTTCATGGTAATCTTGAATATGTTGGATTACATATCCAAAACCTTCACATATAGAATGGTTGGACAAATCTTGGCAATTGGGTAGATGCAAATTAAGGTGTTTCAAAAGTAGCAAGAGTCCTAATCCCAAAAATCCATATTTTAACACTAGAATGGGAGAAACAATTAAAAACCAATGTCAAGTGGGCCCTATGCGGTGATTAATCAATTAATAAAGTCCATAAGAAAGGTTACCATCTAGACAATTTTTTGACATACATGTTAAGGGGAAAAATATGTCAATATAATAAAAAATGATCAAGATTAGGACTTTTGAAAATAGGGTCCAAATTTAGTCATTCAAAAGTCGATAGTTATTTGTTAGTTAAATTTTTTGTTGTATTTTTTTTCAATCCATTTTTTTCCCCATCATGTATCATATATTGAGTCTCTATAAAAAATATTGAAATAAATCATAATAAAAAATGCATTTGAATGTTTTAGTAACCCAAAATATAATCCATATGTCCATTTTAAAAGTCCATTACTATATGATTGGTGTATGCTTATTGAATTTCACCCCCTTAATAAATATTCTTATTCAAGTTGGCAATCTTAATTCATAAATATTTTTGTTAAATTGATAATTTTACAATGTGTTTGTGGTATTTGAAAAAATTACATTTTGTAGAAAGTCCATAAAGATGCAAAAAGTGAACCACCATAACTTGCATTTACCCAACTTCCAAAGATGTATTTGCCTCTAAAATTCTAACAAGTTCCAAGCATCACTTAATGTCATAATGTGATTTAATCATTTCAAGATGACGGTTGAAATTTTCCTCCCCATCATCGTGAAGCCAATATTGTGAATAACAAATCCCCATAACATCCATGAAATGAAATGAGATGGTAGAATTATTGTAGTTAATTCCACATCGAGTTATTAAGTTATAGTTACAATATATGCACATGATTCATAAGAGATACATGATGCACCATAAGTTATAACTAACAAGCTTGGACACATAAACATTAACCCTTAGGTAGACCTTCATGGTAGACTTTATATGGTAGACTTTAAATGAAAAACCAACCATTATTGATGGTTAAATTAAGATTTAACACCTACATTTATAATGAACAACTTGTAACAACCTACACAACAGGGTAGATGCACAATCAAGTGGTTTATTTTTGTGACAAAACAATTTTTTTTCCTAGGTACCCTTTATTCAAATGCATATGGTGATTAATATATCCTTAGATTTACTAATTGGGACTTGGATTTAAAGTAACAATTTCATTGTGAAAAGAATTGTGTGGTTATTTATTGGTAAAAAACTCATTTGCTAGTAATAATGGATTTTTGAAATTGAAAAATATGGATTGGTCACTTGATTAAAACATCACAAAATGGAAAATTTTATATTGATTCACATTCCAAATTTGTTATTGGACTCAATATATGATGAAATACAAAATGATAAATTCATATCATGAATATTTTATTTGAAAACCTTAACCATCTAATAATTAAGGATTTTTGAATAGTTAAAATTTGACCATATTTTTATATATCCATATGAATTGTAATTTTATTATTTTAAAAAATTACTTTGTCCCAAAAAATATGTTTTTGAAAGTTTTACATGGGTCATTATTCATATGAATTTTGTGGGTTTTCCTTTAGGATCTCCAAATTTAAAAAATGACATCAACTACATTGCATATAAGTTTTCACATAGATTTGGAAAGGTTTGCAGGTGATTGAACATGTATTATTCGAATATTAGAATAATAACATTTTAAAAAGTAATAATTATGTCCATTTGAATCATTTTAAAGAATTTTGTATGGATTCACAAGGACTATTTTTTTGGTCATTTTTGAGCTAGTCAATTATGCATTCACCCAACAACAAACATGTGGCAACCAACCAACAACAACAAAGAAAAATGAGGTTATTTATTGTTGGTGGTTATAATATACACACAAAAACCAAAACACAAAAAATAGTTCACCAACCTTTTTTTAACAAAAGTATTTTAGAAACAACATACTTGATTAATGATCATTAATCACCAACAAGTGATAGTACCTTAAGAACCAGAAAGGTACAATGGAAACATTAAACATGTGTTTCAAATGGTAGTAGTGAACACCCATGCTTATTAATAATTAATAATATATTTGCAACATTAACATCTAGCACTAGCGATGAAAAAAATTTAAAAATGCCAACAAATGGATAGAAATTGAATTCAAGTGTATATAATTGAAAAATAATTCACAAATGAAAACAAAATGTGGTCTAGATTTAAAAACCTAAATAAGATGCTTTTGTATGATCCACAAAAGTAATGAAAACCTTTTGAGACCCTTGAATCTTCTTGCTATGCGCATTTAGATAGGTAGCCCAAAATATGAAGAATGTATAATCAAAGCACAATTATTCAACACTCAAGGTGTTGAGGTCTAATGAAGTTACTTTCCATTTCAAGTGCATTTTGTTCTAATTATAGTCAAGCAAATCTTAGAATGATTTGAAAAGATTCCAAACACATATTTCATGATAAGATTTTAATAACACGAGTAGATTGTCCTTGACAAATTTTGATGGTTGCAACATAATCACAAACAAAGATGTTTCATTTTTATGTAAATTTGATTAGTGCATGGATTATTTCCAACATAAGAAACAAATGAAAAAGAGATATGAATAAATTCACGACACACAAAATCTCAAAATGAACCCTAGTAGCCATGAAAGATGGATTGTTTTTAGCCATTTTTGCAACTAATGGCATATAGATTGATATAACCCATTTTTCTAGACTAAACATGCTGATCCAATGTGTTTTGACATTTCACAAAATATTGTTCTCTTTCACCTTCATAAGATTTCAAGCTTTAAAAACTCAATGTGCCTTTTGGGTTGTGAAAAAAGAAGGAATAAAGGCATTAAAAACAAGTCCTTTATGCATCTCACAATAAGGATTTGAAAGAAAGTTTGCATCATTAAATTGGTGCAATGTGCCATGTAGTGAATGCTTTCCAAATGGGGAGCAAACTTATTTTGGATTTGGTGAATAAAACCATTGCACATCCCCTAGAAAACATTAACACCATCAACCCCAAATGACATTAGTTTTGTAGCAACATTTGCATAAAAAACACCCGCATCATTTTTTAGAGCATTAATAATAATTTAAATGAGATTATTCGAACCCCTTCCTTTGGTGACATGTTTTAAAAAAATGAGAATAAATAAATGACACCAATCTTTGACCATGTATAATGAATTGAAACCCATCATTGATTATCAGTTGTGGTGACTTCATCACAAGATATGACAAGATATTTCAAACCTTCAGCTACCTTTTTCATTTTTTTAATCATTTGCTTGTGTATAAACATGTACCCAACTAGTAAAATCACTTTGGTGACTTTTTGGGTTCATGGGAACATTGAAAAAAATAACAATGGTTTCATAGCTTCAAACTCTAGCATAGGTTGTCCTTATAGTAGCAAATGCAAAATTGTAGCAAATTGTTATTTTTGTTTTCTTCTTTCCCCTTTCAAACCTCCCTAAATCACTTGTTCAACAATTTAGAATCACTTGTTCACATAAAATTTTCCTTGTTTCTTGCCCAAATGTGGAATGTTCGAAACCATTTTAATCTTTCTTGCATGCTTTTCAAAAGTATTAAACTTCGACCCCAAAATCATGTCCTTCTTGTTCATAGTTAAACAAACACTTGATCCATTGGATTTCACTAGTATCGCTCTTCATCATTTTAGCCCACAAAAATTATATTGCCTTAATTTCTTTGCATTTTTGAAAAACATCATATTCTTTTTTGTTTCTTTGGTTTGGCTGATTTCCCTTCTCTAGGATAACATGGATTTTAGAAAGTTTGATTACAGGAGGAATGAATGTGGGCAATCCACTTTGGCACACCAATTGAACTATGGGATTGTTATGTTGGAAATTTGAGTTTGAAAACACTTGCTTCCATTTGAGCTTGCCTCAAAAGATGGCATTGGTTGAGGTGGGATGAAAAGAGGAGACATATCATCAATGTTTCAACTTGACTTGAAAAAAAAAGATTTCACTATCTATTTTGTGCTTCTTAGTTCCTACCATTGCATTCAAAACAAAGCCCCAAAACAATTTCTTTTTTAACATGCGACGCAATAAAAAAACATTGAAATGATCGAATGCAAATGCAATGTGCATGATTTACAAGTGATATCAACTAGATTTTAATTAAAAACATAAAAAGGAAAGGTTCAAATTGAAGAACCCTTACTTGTTGACAATTGTATTTGTGATGAAATCAAATTTGATGTTGCATTGCGACAAATGTGCACCCACCATTGCAAATTAATTTCTAATACTCACCACTACATTCCATAATAAAAATTCCTTATTCCTCAATCCTTTGTTGTATTCCATAATCAAAAGTCTTTACTCCTCAATCCTTTGTTGTATTCCATTATTAAAAGTCCTTACTCTTCAATCCTTTGTTGTAGCTTCAACTTCTAACACTCATTGTTGGAAGTGGAGATGGCTAGAAGTGATGTTGTTCACAATACTGACGAATAACAACTAGAGCTTTGTTGTGGTGCGTTGGTGCAACTTTGAACATTCACAAATGAAGGGGGAAATCAACTTAGATCAAACGGTGCAAGGTATTGACAATGTTTACATCACAGTCAACTATAGTAAGCAATTTACATTTAGGATTTAGATACATTATGGCAAGTTATAGGTAAGGTTTGGACAATATACAATGATTTAATTTATTTATATTAGTTTTTTCCTTTGATATATTTTGCAAGTGTGTGTTTCCTATGCTTTTTGGAGATTTTTCACCAATTAAAAAAAAGGTTGGTTGGTTGCTTGTCTCACCAAGTGTGCCATTTGATAGGTTTTCAGGTGTTGGCCCAGTAAATAGGGCGACACCTGATGTCAAATATCAACACTAGTATCCACACTGGTATCAAGGACCTTACCATGCTGGTTTTGACCAGTGTTGGGCAGTTACCCAGTTAGGCTGGTTGCAGTTCCAATTAGTAAAAACCAAAGTGGAACTGGGTCTGATTTTCGGAACCAGAATCAGAACCAGGTTTTAAACTGGACCTGGTTCTTGGACCAGAACCAAACCCGACCTGGTTCCAGAACTGGAACACGAACTATTTAGACTTTTTTTTGCTGGGGAAACAGAGTCTGGAACCAGAGGTTAAAGGGCAGGTAACTGCCAGTTTCAGACTGGGTTACCTGGAACCAGAACTAGAACCAGAACTGGTTCTGATTTTGAGAACTGGAACCAGAACTGGAAACTAAATTGTTTTCATGAACCAGAACCAGACCCAGAATTCCAGTTACATGGAACTGGAACCATTCTAAATTTTGTGGAAGAACAGGAACCAGAAGTTGTTCTTAAAAGTCAAGAACTGCCCAAAAGACTGGTTCTGACCTGAGCAACACCAGCCTTGTACCAGTACTAACCTTGTTGAGACTTTAGACCTAAGGTGATACATACATACATACATACATACATGTATATATACCAGTTTCAATACCAAGTATATACCTGGCTTGTACTGTGAAAAATATATCTTGGCTTTGGACCCTACATTAGGACCAGGCTGGTATGTTCAAAAGTTGATACCAGACCAACACTAGGGTTTCCCCCCCCCCCCCCCCCACCCCTTTTTTTTTCCCAAAAATTCTACCGAAAGATGCATAGGGCATCTTTCTCACCCCCTAATCGCGTGACTTTACAGATAACTCTATTGCTTGACATTGAGTCAATCAAGACAGCTAACCCATATTTGGGTTGATGAAGAAGATTTTTACTGTATTGTTCTGTTGTGTTGGGCTGGGGTGAACAAGCTACCCATGTTGGGTTGGGTTTACCATGGTAAAAATCCCAAAATTCAGCTAAATGATTTCTAAATGAATATTACAAATATCCCATGCTTAGACTAAAAATCAGCATCTCTGAGTTCAAATCCAACCTTTTTTTGGTGATTCCATCATTTCCAAAACTCCATTTTTCACCCCATTGTGATTCCAATATCATTTCTAAAACTCTATTTTTTTGGGTAAGTGGCCATACATATGACAAGATGTGAACAAACATGTGGAGTGAAGTGGAGTGAAGTTGGTCTCGTTGAGTGAAGATTCACCTACAAGTTTTTAACTGTGTTTCAATATGAAGGTTCCTTATGTGAAAAGACCGTTGCAAGATGGGGCCTGGCTGGCTGCTATTTTGGATACTTAATCTTAAGCAGGAAATTGTCATCTGTGTTCCCCAAAAAAACCCAATGACAATTGAACAACTTGGCCAGGTTTTGAAAACTTGAAACCTGCTTTCAAAAGCAAAAAAATCAACTGCCAATGTCAACTGATCAGTTGGGATCCATCAACCCAACATCATAAAAAAGGCTTTTCATTGTTATTGAATCAATCAAATACCATTTAAAATACATTCAACGCTTATTTACTGTGAAAACAATAGTAGAAGGCTTACCTCTAAATTATTATTAATTTTTTTCAAAATTTTCTTTTAAAACTTATATTTATACTCATCCGGCTGAAAAATTGAAATGAATGTACCCGTCCTACACTGGTGTGGGTGTTGTGATACTTAACTCTTTGAAGTAAGTAGAAGTAAATATATTTCATGGAAGGAAGAAGGAAACTACTCTACTCTATTAGTAATTAGTCTTTTTACCTGAAAATCTTTGAGTGTTAGTGTGAGGACTGAGAAGAGCTAACTAGGTACCTGAGTTTGGTCCAAAACCGGGTGAGATTTAAAAAAAAACCTGCAAAAAAGTACATTAGCCTTCAAGGGGGAGGGGGTGAAACTCAGAAATGCACCATTTTTGGGTGGTAAACTAAGTTTCAACTTGTTCTGAGCGCTCCATTGCTGCTGCATATATTTTCACCGCTCCTACTTGTACAACTACTATAATTACCTGACTCAACGTTGTGCATAAAATGCCGAGTTTCAGCATTTCATACCAAGTTTGAATAAAACTTCCTTACTTTGCCAACCTCACTCAGAGAGGGGATAGGGCGTGAAAGGAGGCTCAAAGACAGGGTGAAGACAGGGTGACTTTAAGGAAAACTCGATTACATAGTGTTTATTCTTCTCCATATGTCACTCTTTTGCCAGAAAATTGTGTCACACCGTCTACATCATTGCACATTGCAAACAAAGACAACCCATAAATGTTTTTTGCCAGATGTGATTGTCCGGTACCATACACAACCATCAAGAACAACAAACTGAGAAAACCCAGCTTCGTCCATGACTTGTGGGTTGTCAGTTGTGACCTTAAGTGTCAAGAGCCAAGGGTTGATTGAATTGGTGGCCAGAGAGTGTTGGTTTTTGTATTAATTTGTGTCAGTAATCCTTTAAAATTAGGAGACTCAGTTGCTTAGTTTGTGGTTGTTAGAAAACAGCTTGTAAGTTCAAAGGGTCACATTCCATGGATTTATTATGTGAACTCCAGCACCTACTAGGCTACTACCAGTACCAGTGCACCAATCCATTGCAAACTTGTTCTGGATCGATTTCAACTCAGTTGAACAAACCCAAAAGATTGTAAGGTTTTTGAATCTTCTATTTTTATTGCTGTTGTTGGATTTACAGATTCACAGAGCGAGCTCTTGCTCTCCAGCTAGATCAAACCAACAGCAAACAGACCATTTGATCTGTGCATGTACCCATGCCCACATTCTGGAGCTCTCGCTCTCCAGCTAGATCAAACCAACAGCAAACAGAACATTTGATCTGTACATGTACCCATGCCCACATTCTGAAGCTTCACAAGCGTACATTATGGACTAGCTATTATTTATTAGGTAGTTTACATGAGGACTTGCTGTACACAGGCTCGAGGTAACTAATAGCTTACTAGTCCATAATGCTCGTTGTTCTTTTGACAATAAGCTGCTTAAACCGAGTTGGAGCATTTTCATAGTCACTTAAGAAGGCCTCTTGTTGTCTAAAGAAATATGCTACTGGTCTGACTAGTGTGGGTGATTTGATTGTTGTCACATTATAGACTTATCCGTAGAGTTCAGCAGGAAATGTTATGATTTTGATATATTGAACAAAGTCTCATTTATGATTCCATGGAGTGCGAGAATTGTGCAAGTCTCTCAAACTTATAATTTCTCTCTTTTTTTATCAATTATGTCTCTACAATCAACAACTGGGTTTTCAGTCTGCCATAATCCACTCA